>Ga0209208_10008261_pt1 | contig 13913 bp, 12 predicted proteins | sample S1TSphfallax_3_FD_187694 | JGI IMG/M metagenome (GOLD analysis project Ga0209208, IMG submission 187694) | Host-associated microbial communities from peat moss isolated from Minnesota, USA - S1T2_Fd - Sphagnum fallax MG (SPAdes) (version 2) | ecosystem: Host-associated > Plants > Peat moss >...
TAAATAATACAAACTTAGATGAGAGATTAAAATGTTGGATAAAACAATTCATTATTTTATCATTTTGACTTTGATGAAACCTTTGATCATATCCCTTATTTGGAGGATATTTGAAAAGTAAATTTTCATTCCTCCATATGATTTAGGGCTAATGTTTAATTTTCTCCCACCAAAATTTTTCTTTCTTTTTCTTATTTTTTGATTAACTAACTAATCATCCTAAAAACATTTTCTTGTGTATTCTTCTCATTCTCTTTTTCTTTTTCTTTTTCAATCTTTTTATTTTACTTGCATTTTTATTCCTTGTATACCTCTCCCTCCACCTCTCCCTTGAATTCCACTTCCACCTCCCTCCACCAAAAAATAAAATATGTAAAATAGAGTTGGGATAAGAAGATTTTAAAATAAAGCTTTCAAAATGTACATAAATACTTATCATTAGTTATGAAAGTCACTGAATGTTTTACCTTGAGAACAACTACTTTACATCGCAAGAACTATGCGACACATTTTCAATTTTTTTGATTATGATTCATTTTCACCATTCCTTGTGCAACATGTTGCTAAAGGAAAGGGCAATGTCATGGACATTTAAGTAAAAAAACAAAGTTTTTTTGAAGTATCTTTGAAAAATATGTTAAAAAATTTCTAAGAGTTTCCATTAAAAAAATTCGGAGAATAAGCAATTTTTCAAAAAAATCCTTGAAAAATATGTTTTAATTTTTTAAAAAATAGAACTAGTGAAACTTTTTTAAAGATAAAATTCTTTATTCGTGCATGTTAAGCAACCCATTACATGGTAGTATTTGCTAGTGACCACGTCTTGGTTTCAATCCACTATTATTTTTGTCTAACAACAAATAATGACACAACTACCAAGGATAATGAGGAGTTGGAAAAGAAGTTATTGGCATAGGATGTTGTGGATGCACTTGGTGCATAGTCTATGCTCAAGTTGTGGATGCACTTGGTGCATAGTCTATGCTCAATATTGGTTGAGTTCACCAATACATAAGATACGTTTCCCACACATCTCATGCTTTTGAAAGGCTTTTACTATTTCCTAAAGATGTTTGTTCAATCTAAACATTGGGCACCTATCCCATTGGATCATAACATTTTTCATCTATAGTCACCATATTTAAAAATAATAAAAAATACAATGCCCAATGGGTAATAGACAACAACTACCACATGAACCTCAATCAACATACTTTGGCATAAAATCAATCAAATTTTTTTTGAGTTATGTGTGCATTTGAGCAAGCATGGAAATGGCAATGGTCCAAGTAGTCTGAAACATGGAGGATAAGAGGATTGAAGTATCCCAAGCTTGGCCTTCAACATGTAAAAGTGACAGTCAACATATGAGGTGAGCATTTGTCTTGTGCTTTAAAAGTTTTCTCCACTCCAAAATTTGGAATAAGTTCATAAGGCCCCCCCAAAAAAATTGTTAAATAAACTTCCTACTTCATAGTTCTCAACCATAACCTATGGTGGTCATATCAACATCTTTTAAAAATAGACCTACTCCGTAGGAGCTACTATACTCTATAATGAATCTAAACACATTATCCTTGCCTTGGTCAGCAAGGCCAATAAATGCATGCCATGCCAATTTAATCTGGTCTCTGGCTGATGGGGAGAGAAAATGGGTCTAATATTGGAATACCATGTTAAGGAAGGGAACTTCTGAAAAGACTTCACTACTTTTCCAGGACTTAGCAAAGAAAATCTTCAAACATGTGATAAAAGAATACAACCAGGCTTACTTGGTGATTGGTGGATCAAAGGAGGCGGGTGGTTCCATGTCTTGTCAAGTATCAGGATGTCCAAGACAACTCTTAACTGAAATGAGAAATGAGAAAATCAAGCGCACACCATAACATGGCAAAAAAAACTTTATTAGGAAGTCTGGGATATAACAATCATTGCAGTGAATGGATCGAATGATGACACCCATCAGTCATCATAACAGGTCCACAAGTCCTCACAAAAAAACTGCCTGTTAGCTTAGATAACTTGGCATGCTTGTTAACTATACAAATTAGTTAAAAACCAGCCCAAATGGCAGGATCTGAACCCAGCCAGCCACTCAGTGAGTCTCCCATGATGATTTTGCAATTGGAAGACATGCTACTAGTCATTCACATGCAGAACATTTATCCTGCATGGTATTGAGTTAAACCCTGAGGTCTTTCCCACAAGTGGTGGATCAGGACCCAGGACATGCTAGTCGCTTACCTGCAGAATACTTAACCTGCATGGTATCGGGTCAAAAACCTGAGGTCTTTCCCACAAGTAGTGGATCTGGACTCAGGACACGCTAGTCATTTACCTGCAGAATATTTAACCTGCACAGTATTGAGTCAGAAGCCTGAGGTCTTTCCCACAAGTGGTGGACCCGGACCCAGGACATGGTAGTCATTTACCTGCAGGATATTTATCCTGCATGGTATTGAGTCAGAAGCCTGAGGTCTTTCCCACAAGTGGTGGATCTTGACCCAGGTATGACACCATACAAAAGATGGTGATGGATATGGTGGCAGTGGAAACAGGAAAGCTACAACAATTCAGTTCCTGTTCCACTGCCCCTGCATGTAGCTCAGCCTACTCGGAGCTGAGGCGGGCACAAAACTAAGTTCTTGCCCTCCACAAACAAATCAACAGTAAAGAATGCACAGACAAGTGGGCACAGCCACTGCCATGTGAGGTGTTAATGTCTAGGGCTACTTAAAGGGGGGACTGGCAACCCATCCCTTAAGTATGACTCCTCTCACCCATCAACTGGAGATGGGAGCTCACAATAGGAGGAGGTGGCACAGCAGAAGCTGCAGTCAACATGGTTGACACCCAGAAACCAAATCCCCTAGGTTGCAGTCAGTTTCTGGACAGCTTGGTAGTCCAGAGGTGTTAATGTGCTGCACAAACTAGCTTTGTGAGAAAGCAATAGGTCCTTAACCTAAAGTCTGTTTTGGCAGCCAACCCTGCAAGAGTTGTATGTTAGGGACCAGTAGACTTCCTTTCAGTGACCAATGAAATCAGTCACAGTGAGGAAAAGGTAGTTTTCAGCAGTTGGCCTCTACATATTTGCCCGACATTCAGAGAGCACTTTTGCATCCAGAGGCATAGATATCTGTTTCACTCCTGCATTGCAACATTTCACCCATGTATGAGTACATTTATCATGCTAGGACCACTGTTCTCAACAATTGTTTGCTCTTTGTTGTTTTTGGGTAGAATATCAAAATAAGCCACATAGAGAAAGCACAGGTCAATTACCTTATTAACCAAAGTTGAATCCACCAGAGGGAACAGCAGGATTTCCCCCAAATACAAAATTACTCTGCAATTCATCACCTGCAGGGGCCAAAGTTTGATCCTCATCCTCCTCCAGCCAGTATGTCTCTAAAATTTTGACAGCCTTCTCGTAGATTTCATTGTTATCATGAGTTTGGAGGTTCTCAATCTTCTCCAACCCTTCAGCTTCATCTATGTACCGAGCATACAAGTTGATGCCATTGCTGTTACCAAGGTCCTTCTCTGCCTCCCCTACCTTCAAAATATTTTCCAAGCCTTCAAGCGAAACTGTCACAATCCTTGGATCAGGACATGTGAGTAGATCACACAGTGGCTTAATGCAGCCCTGATTCACAAGGTACCTGTAGAAATGACAAAAAACCCATTAGTGCAATGTCCCATTGCTTGTGCACTACACTTTCTAATTCACTGGCAGATTTGCAATTCCATTCTTAAAATAAAGCTTGTCTGACAGAAACAATTCAAACCTAGATATTCTCCAGTTGCCTCCATGCTTAACTGAAAAGATGCTGCAAATTCCAAGTCATGAACAACCTACTTTATCTGTTCATGTGTTCCACCAGATGTAGCATTGGATATAGCCCATGCTGCTTCTTTCTTGATGTCAAACTCAGCAGTTGCCAGTAAAGCAACCAGGGGAGGGATGATGTTGGCATCAATAATTGCCTGGAAGAAAAACAACAAATACCTATGAGATTGCAGATCCAAAACTCCACAATGTCAATTTGAATGTAACGATTGTGTCAGTCCAACAAAAACAACACAAACACAACAAGAGACAGCAGGTTGTGACCGTGTGAGCTCTAAAAAAAGTATCAGACCATCACCTTCCTGATGAATGGCAGTGCCTAGCTGCCACTACTCCCTGCTGATTTCATGAATGTCTAACTGAGGGTTCAGATAAGTATGTGATGATCTGCTCAAAATTTCAGGCAAATGACTACTCAAAGCCCTGTGTCCTGAGTTTCTGTTGCAACAGGAAGACACATGATGTTGGGAAATGCTAAACAAAAAAGACAGTATCACTAGACGCAAGGAGCTGACATGAGAGGAGAAGAGGAACCCAGCCCATGTACAGAAATTGCAGTAACAACTAATTTTTTTCTCTCTTGAATGATGTGCACCCAAATTCCCCAAAACAAGCTCTGCAAAAACCTGTAGATGGTAAACACAATTGTTGTTCAAAGCTAAAGGCACCAACCTGAATTTGATCCTTATTTCCAGCAGTAATGTTGGAAACAGTCCAACAGGCCTCCTTCTTGATGCTCTTTTTGTGGTTGTGAGTAAGAAGTACAAGTAGGCATGGAAGTGCCTGGTTGTTGATAACAAACTGAAGAGACAGTAACAGAAGGCAAGTTATATCACCTGATAAGAGAACAGAGAACCTGCTCCTGAGAGAAACTAGTTAATAATGCTGTCCACAGAACCCCATGAGTGCATAATGACAATGTGGAGAATGGCAAGTTACCTGTGTCTGGACATCATCTCCAGTTACAATGTTGCCAACAGTGCGTAGAGCTGGAATCAGCACAGATGGTGAAGGATGGCTGCTAGGCACCCTCAACACAACCAAATCAATTGAAACATTCAAATTCAAGCTAGCATGATATATAAGAGATTCAAGATGACCCACAGTAGACCAGTATTTTCAGATAATGGATCCTATGAAGACACTTTAGAAAAAATTCAGATTGTTTGACTACCCAGATTTAACCAAACTCAGAACTCAGGGAGAAAAGAGTGTCAAAACTGTCCAAAAGGTTTCAAGCAATGCATCGCTGACTTCCAGCCTATTAGAGCTATTTGGTAACTTACAGCAGCAGCTCAACAAGACGGCGACAGACACCAGCCTCAATTACTGCCTGGATCTTGTCATTAGTCCCATCAGAAAGATAGGAGAGAGCCCAGCACGCATCTGTAAGAACTTCCTCATCATTTGAATGGATGAGGCGCTCCAGTGCTGGCAGAGCAGGTTTTGCCTGTACAACATAGAAGCAAATCAAAAAAGTGTGAACTGCAAAGAAGCAAACTAAAATTCACAAAGTCCCAACAAGAGTAAACAGACACAAACTACAACAATTGAGCAATCACAAGGAAAGTACCTGCTCAAATGGAGGTTGAGGTTTGCCACGGCAGAAGTTGGAGAGAGTCCAGGTTGCATTCCTTAGCATAGACAGTTTGGCAGTATCCGTGAGCTGTGCCAGCAGAGGCATGAGAGCACCATGACTGAGTACAAGGTCCCTGCATTTTGGAGAATCACCAGCCACATTTCCCAGAGCCCAAACAGCCTGCAGAGACAAGGTAAATGATTTAATCGCTAAACCCCAATAACAGAAATGGGATCCTGTAAAAATATAATCAGATTAAATTTTAGTTGATCAGGTGTGCAAAGAAACCAATCAAATTAGTCTGAAGTCTGAACAAAAAAATGCTAATGATGCTCAACTCCATTTAAACAACCAGCTTATGCTCAAGGTCTTGTAAGTACCTGCTCACGGACATCATCACTGGGTGAACTGAGCAGTTGAACAAAGATTGGCACAGCCCCATGATCAATCACAACACGGGTATGATCAGATGTGCCTGATGCAATATTTGTTAATGCCCATGCTGCCTCAAACTGCATCACAGACAAAAATGGATTTTTGGTTACTGTGCACAAATATGTCCAAGCATCTGACTAGAGCAGACATTTCTATATGCACCACTAGGTCCAGGTTCAGTCACCAACCAAAACTGAAGCTTACCTGTAGCTGTGGGAAATCTGCATGGGTGAGAAACTCCACAAAACGGGGCACAACACCTGATGCGATAACCTCCTCAATTGGGGGGCTCCGTTCTGCACAGCAGATTTGCAAATTCACATGACCAACTATTGCAGAAAAGAAAAAATCCTTGGAAGACAAGATCAATCACCAGGAAGAGAGCAAAAGGAAATCAAGCCTACCTATAGAAAGAAGTTTCCGAAATTGAGTTGTGAGTTCCAATTGTGTGGCTGGGTCCTCAGAGTACACTCCTGCTACCATGGCTGGAAGGCTCTCCAACTGCTGCAATCACAAAATCAAGAAAATTCATTTCATAAGAATAGAGAAATCTCCTTTCTCACGATGAAGAAGAAACAGCACAAAATCAAGAAAAAGAAAAAATCCATGACAGACAAGCCAGCCACATTTTTTCCATTCCAAACATCATGTGCATATCTTCTCCTCATGCAGATACTACTAGGAAAGCTCAACTGTACCCCAAAATCACCCAATTTTTGTGATGAACAAAGAAACAATTTTTCAGCAACTCAATTCATGAGTTGACAATATCCTGATTCAAGCTGCAGCCAACTTGAGAGTGTAAACTCTATTGCATATTTAGATTTCCCTGTGCAAGAGAGCGGAGGACAAGGCAAAGAGAGAGGCATGTGTAGAAGGTAATGGTTGGTGCATCCGGTCTGCAGGCTGAGAACATCCTTTGAGCATGCCACTAGTTATGGCTGGACTTAGAAAGAACCGAAGAAGATATAAACTATCAAACTAAGTACATTTCCGGGGGTAGGAGAGATTCTCTGCACAGCATAAGAGGCAGGCATTGAGCTACAAAAGTATTGCTCCAGAACACTAGTGTAAGAGAGATACAAAAAGCTGTTGCACATTCTGTTTGCGGGATTATGTTTTACCTTCTTCTCCATATCCACAGCTAGAGTGGAAGAAGAGAACAGCTGCTGCTGCGGCTGTTGTAAACCCTCCCTCCTCTTTTTCAGCAGGCTTTCATCCCTCTTATTCTTGCGAATCTCAACCATGTTGTCCTCCCTCTTCCTTCGAGCTTCATCCGCATCGACCGCCAGCTTGTAGCCCTTCTTACGGACCTCAACGCGGGCATTTGGTCGCAGAGACATCTCTGCAAAGAAGACAGAGACTGAAGAAAGAAAGAACGGAAAAAAAAAAGACAGAATCCCAAAGAGACAAACTGAGAAAACAACGGAAACCACCGAGAGCGGCAAATCGAAAACAAAATTGCTTTAAGAAAATAAAATAAAATAAGTTTCCGAAGAACTATCACAAGCTCCTGCGAACGAGAGAGGACGCACAGTAACGAACGCAAAATCGCACGCACACAACACCAGAGGGACGAATAAGAAGAGGGAAGAAAAGCGTCGGCGTTGGGCGCCCCAAACCCTAACCTATAATTTAACCAGAGTTCCATTCAGTTTTACCTCAGGTAGGGTACTCCAGTTAGGAAGAAATTTACCAAATCAACTAGGTACCTATACAAAATAATAATAAAATAAAAATAAAAATAGAAATATAGTAAAACACGGCTCATTGGAAATAAAGTAAAACAACGCTTTGCTCTATCCATCATCATCCATGGGATGAATATTTTTTCAAGGGAATGGAATCTAATCATTTTCCCTAAATTTGTTGGTTAATTAATTAAAATTATTTATTTTTAAAAAATAATTTTCCTTTCATACCCACTAAGTAAGCACCATGGGAAAAAAAAAGAATAAAAGAGGCCCGTCCGGTGTTTTGAAAAGCAAAAATATTTATGAAATGTCCCTCGGTTTGTTTGTAGAGGGATAGATTACCTTTGAAAACATGGCTTGAAAAACCTCGTATGTAATAATTCCGAGGGTTTGATTAAAGTTGGGTACCAATACACTAAGGTTTTATGCTAACTTGACGTACTTTAAATTCTACCCTTTTTTTTTTTTTCTATAATACTCTTGTACATTTTCCGAATGAGCGGTGTGTTTTATTGGCCTTGCCTACCAAGGCAAGAAGGATATTGTGTTTAGATGCATTATAGGAGTATAGTAGCTTAAGGGATTTTGGCCCCTACTAGGTAATAATAATAATAATAATAATAATAGGTCTATTTTTTTGTGAAGATTTTTGAAAGATGATATTTTGGCTTGTGTTGAAACTTGAGATTAGTCACAGACAAAATAAATTATTACCTACCCCACATGTGCACCCTAAACCCTAATCATCGGGACGACATTTTTAGGGTTCAATGAAGAAGGGATGAGAGCCTCCCTCTTAATTATTTTCCCGCTCTTTTTTTCGGTTTGAAATGTAGCCCGGGCTTTACTTTGTCTCATGAGCTCGAGCATCCAGGAAAAAAAATTGGAGCAAGTTCGTCAATTCATTCACGCGGCCGATGGCCCCCAAGGCTTTGCCCTACATGAAGAACACCCTTCCTTTTGTCCGAGCTCATGAGACAAATGTAAAAAACCAGAGGAAAAATAAACCAAGAAAATTGGGGGCGTTTTTAAAAACCAAAATACCTGCTTGACAAAAGGGGGGGGTTATTTTTTATTAAATTTTTGGGTGGAGTTCGGTTATCAATATCAATAACAAAAACATTCTTGAATGTCAATCAGGTTATCAATATTTGGAGAGTAATAACCACTAGTAATGCATGCGGGAAGGTTATCAAGTAACCATTGATTGTCTTTCTGGTTAATTAATTAGCCAGGTGGGTTTTAACAAATTAAAAAATTATTTTATTTATTTTTTTAATTTTGGTTTTCTATCATAAAACATGTTATGTGTTTTAATATTCATAATTTGCCTAGATTATAACCTAGTCGTCCAAGTAAGTTATTAGATTTTTGAATTTTTAATATCAATCAATTAAGCTACTAATCGGTTATCAAAAAACTAATAACGAATTGTTAAGTTATTGATAATTGGATTGATAACTTGGTTGATAATTAGGTCAAAACTCAATAATAGACTTTAACATTGAGGGCATCCCCAAAACAAGGGGCCTACGATGAGGCAATAATGTAATGTGCCATAAAGTCGGTAAATCGTGTGTAGGGTTTAGGGTTTAGGTCTAGGAATGCTATGAGGACAAGGGCATCGCTAGAATTGAGAGCTTTGTTCCACAATATTAAGATTTGAACTCCTACCCAATACAATGAGCATGAAGAAACAAACCCTAAACCTTAACCCATTTCAAATGACAATGATAATTATAATCACATTTGACAAAATGTTTCAACTTTACCATTAAGAATGGTTTTTAAATCTTAGCATTTGCCTAAGTCATATCAAGCATAATGAACTATAACATAAACCACAATTGTACCTAGAGCTTTAATCATACAAAAGCCATTCAAAATGATAGAATTAAAAAACATTAGAAATTACATTTGCATTCAACTTTCACAAGTTAAACCATGTGTGCAAATGTTATTTTCGTGACATGTAGCATATCATTCATCCGTATTTGAATTGCACCCCAATGAACCCACAAATATTCATCCTTCAAAACAAATGCAATATGTTCAATGGAATCAATGTTATAGTCACTAACCCATTTAAGATGAGTTGTTTGTTGATGGTCTAATTATAATAGCCCATGAAAAAATGAAAATGCATCACTTTGGAATGAAGACATGGCATCACAATACAACATGTATAATTGGCCTTCACACACATTCATTATAACTATGAAATCACAAATAAATATTTTTTCATTTGTGCAAATTTCAAAAATGATTGCATGGTCTTCATTCATGTCAAAATATATGCAAGCCCAAGTATAAAGTGTGTGTTGCAAAGAAGGCTCAAATTAATCAAAATTGACATCACCACAAAACAAAAAGCACATTACACATGGGATGAAACATGCAAAACCTTAAATCCTAGCAACATTCACATTTGTCACACGGGTTGAATTATAATCCACTTGCATCCCTATAAATGAAAGACAATATTTTGTTATACTCTTCTTTAAAAGCTCCGACATGTTCATCCATCTTATCATGACATTCCCCTTGGTTTCTAGAATTTGAACAAGGTTTTGAAACTCCAAATTAATGTCATTTTGGTGAGTGGTTGAAATAACCATACATGTTCATTATGAATGATTCAATCCTACTAGTTGAAGATCAAATTTCCTAACAATTGGACTACAAGGTTAATCTTATGAACAACATAATGCACACCCATTGAAAAAGGGTGCCCATGATTACATGATTTACATTGTGACACTAGTTTTCAACCCTTGAACTACTACATTCACCCTGTCTATTCCAAAACACAATAATTTCTTGAACAAATCTTCTTTGCTCAACCCCCCCAACCTTCAACAAAACATTCACAATGGTTTTAATGAGGTTTTTAGAATGTAGAACATGATCCATCCACAATCCAATCAACAAACATAAAAATTGCCACCTTGGTCCAAGAGTCAACCATATACATATGGACACATATCTAGGATCTATTGTCAATAAGCGTAACTTCATCACAAAAGCAAGTTATAAAATGGGTGGATTGAATGGCCTTAACAATGGCATTCTACACTTAGACATACATGGATATAATTGGTTGAATCAAACCAATGCATGTTTCTAAATTGTTTGAAACCCCTATGCTAACAAAAAGTTCATATAAGGACTCATATTTTAGCATTGGGCAACCATGTGCAAGAACATGAAACAAGGATTTCATTTGAATCACTTTTTGATTTTCTTCACTTTATGGTTTGATTAGTTGGGTCAAAATTGAATTAAGACCTTTTTGGGCATATAATTTCGTGTTTTTCAAATGAGCATAATTTTTATAACATAATCCCCATTTTTTTTTCACCTTTACTTTAGACATCTCCCACACAACAATCCTATGACTTTAATGTTCAATTGTTAACATGTCTTGGTTACAACCAACAAAATTTTCCTTTCTTTTGATCAAAGAACAAACCTTGCACCTCATAGTGTGAATAATTCCCCCTTGGTGCAACAAAGCCTTCTACCCACGGTAATCTAAATGCCCATTCTATTTGAAACTTTCTAGTCATATATTAAAATTATTTCTTCCCATCCAAAATGTTTTTTTATTTTTTTGAAGATGGGTGATCAAACTTTGAATCAAATAACACAACACTTTCAAGGTCTATGGGTTGAAGAAATGCTTCAAAGTTTACATGTTCACGAACAATTTCAAGGACCAAGGGTTCATGAAGGGTTTCAAAGACTAGGGGTTCGAGTGTTTGCAAGTCTTGTGTATTTGAATTGTTTTAAGGATATGTAATAGATTCAAAAGAAGGAGGTCACATGCCAAGTAGAGGTAACATGGGCCCACTAGGTGAATTATAATCTGTTGGAAAATGTTCATTAATCACAAGACACATAGGCATTGTAAGCTAAGGATCTTTGGAATAAATGAAATATTGGAAGGTTGAAAAAGACATGATTAATGCATAATATGCAAAACTAAGTTACAACAGCACATTAAGTTTGGAATTGACTACTACAAATTAGAAGAAGACTTTAAATATGGAACTTGTTATTTGAAAATATCAATGAAGTTCTAGTGATAATGATAAACACCTTAATCCTAAATCAAACTTTGGTGATTAAAGAAATGTAAAAAATCAAACAAAGTGATCAAAGGACTATAAGATATCAAGCAAAATGATTGAAAGATCGTAAAAGAGAAAGAAAAGGAGTTGAAAACTTAAATATGAAAATAAGATTTCATTGTTGGAAACAAATAAAAACATTAAAAATAATAGGTTGTGAAGTTGTGAAATTAACTTACAAATCAATGATTTTAATGAACAACATAAAAATGTTTTTCAAGACTAATCCTTTACCCATTTCATCATATCAATCTACAATTCAAAACTCCAATTCATAGAAATTAAATGCAAAGGGTTTAAGAAGGAGCCACACACCTACGAATGTGTGAATGCCATTAACTTCCAAACTCCAAATTGCCTTAACCATGTTTCAAAATCTTTGATTTGCGGATTCTCAAAGTTGAAACAACCATTGCAATTAAACTACAAAAATTGATGAATTCTATTGAAAATCAATCACAATACAAATTTCCTACAAATTTCATGAATCACAATACAATTCATGATTCACAATTTGAAATTTTAAAAATGCCATTGAAGATCATAGGATTTGTGATCATTTTAGCTTTCACCAAATTTAACATTATTTCACCAAAGAAAAAGTAAGATGTAAACTAAATATTTGTTTTAGATGGCTAGTTTTTTTCCAAAATGAAAGTTCAGGGAAGGCCTGTTCAAAGGCCTCCCTTAATTTGAGGGATACAACCTCTTGGGTAGTAGCCATGTGGTGTAAGCTTGAAAATTAAAGGAGGCTCACAAGAATATGCCTTCACTAGCATAAAGTATGTAACTTGAATGGTAAAAGGTTTACATGTGAATGGCAAAAGGTCCCTTCGATTGATGAAAGCATCTTCCAAGCAACGAGATTTTTCAAATACAAAGAAAGAAAAACCTTGGAGTGCTTCATACTAGGTGGTGATAAGGGCCGAGTGAAAGCAATAGCCACCAAAAGGATGGATGGTGGGTGGACATGAAACACTTTTCCATTGGGTTCAAGCTCCCTTACCATTTTTACTACCTAGCTACTAACAACCCATTATAGCCCTTATGTTTTTGAAGCATCCATCTACTAAGTACTTACTACTACTACTTACCTATTGACCACCTATTTTCTTACCCCACATTCCCTACAAGACCCATCTCTCACAGGATATACTACTGAATTGAAACCTAATGCCAACTGAGTTAGGGTTCCATCAAGTAATGAAAGCATAATGGGCTTCCAATGGATGGATGGATGGATGGTGTGCTGGTGGCTGTTGGTTCACTCTGGCCTGTAATAAGAAAGTGGATGTAAATATCTATGTTGGTGGAATGGCTTTATTGAGCCCTGGACTATTGCATTGGATCCAATTTTTGGAAGTTTTACCTCATTAGAATTGGTTTCATATTAGGTGAACTGGTTTCTTTGGTGAAAGTGTTTAGACCGTTTAGATTGGAATGGATTTTTTTGGTGTTCAAAGTGTGGACATAGCAGCTAGATGTACAACATCTTATCTAGTGGCAGGGCCCGCATGTTTGTGGATGCCTTGTTTAGATCGTGTTTGAACTAAACAAATGGTGATGGTGGTGGTGTTATTGAGCATCACTACTTGTGGAGATCATCTCAGCCATTGGAGATTGATTTATATGTATGTAGCTTGTGTTCAGAGCTTATATTTAGGGTTGAAGGCTCATTTCTGGACAAGTCTAAAAAAGGCTTAATTTCTGGTAATTTAGCTTGCATCTAATGAGCCCATGTGCATACAGCTGTGCTTGTTTTATATACTTAGTCACAATTTTCCAGCAGAGAGGTACCAAAGTTGGTTTTGGCTGTCATCACAGAATTAGGTCATGGTCCCAGTAGCAAAGGTCTGTGAGTGGGTATGATGGCACTGAATGCTTTTGTTATGTACCTTCTTGTATCCCAATTCAAAAGCACATTACATAGCAAGTAGGTAACATAACAAGAGAAGTTATGTGTTTAAATCTTGTTAAATTTTTCTCATCTTAACTGTTTTTATGTTAATTCTTGAGACAATTTTTATGCTAGATCTTGTTTTTTTTTTTTTCCTCGTTAAATCTTGTTTTTTTTTTTCTCATGTTAAATGTTATTATGTTAAATTTTTTATTAAGATAATTTATTTTTTAAAAATATATTAACTGTCTAGATTCTAAAGTAGAAACATGGGTAGCAGTGTTTTTTTTTTTTTTTTTTTCATTTTTTTGGTGTCAAAATTTTT
>Ga0209208_10008262_pt1 | contig 13912 bp, 15 predicted proteins | sample S1TSphfallax_3_FD_187694 | JGI IMG/M metagenome (GOLD analysis project Ga0209208, IMG submission 187694) | Host-associated microbial communities from peat moss isolated from Minnesota, USA - S1T2_Fd - Sphagnum fallax MG (SPAdes) (version 2) | ecosystem: Host-associated > Plants > Peat moss >...
AACTCAGCATCTATTCCACTAGGTTCGAAAGTAAGGAAGCTTATAAATCTCAGTATGAAATGCTGAAACTCAACATCTAATTAATCTCAGTATGAAATGCTGAAACTCAGCATCTAATCCACTGGGTTCGAAAGTAAGGAAGCTTATTTAATCTCAGTATGAAATGCTGAAACTCGGCATCTAATCCACTGGGTTCAAAAGTAAGGAAGCTTATTAATCTCAGTATGAAATGCTGAAACTCAACATCTAATTAATCTCAGTATGAAATGCTGAAACTCAGCATCTATTCCACTAGGTTCGAAAGTAAGGAAGCTTATTAAATCTCAGTATGAAATGCTGAAACTCAGCATCTAATCCACTGGGTTCGAGAGCAATTGTAGTAGATGTACATGTAGGAGCAGTGAAAATGAATGTAGCAGCTAGTGGAGGGTTGAGGCGCTCAGGAAAAAGGAAAGACAGGATGAAACTCAGTTTAAACCCCCAGTTCTCAAAAGAACTGGGGTTTAATAACATGAGTAATGCAAGAGAGTTAAACCCCCAGTTTTGAGAACTGGGGTTTAGTAACATGAGTAATGCAAGAGAGTTTAACCCCCAGTTTCTCAAAAGAACTCAACCCACTGGAAGAGCAAGCTGCTTGCCTCAACCACACCTCAAGAAAGGTGGGGTTTGTAAAAGAGTAGTGGATGAATTTTATTACCTGGATGTAAATCATCACCCACCTTCTCATTCAATGTCCCCCCCCCCATTGAGGTTTAAGATTTAGAACTAACAATGGTAGAAATCCATTCATTCCTTGGAGATGATATTTTCACACTGGAAACTCTCTTTGATTACTAATGCTAAATCCCTTCCTCATGGATGAGAAAATGTTGACTGAAAAACATAAAGGAAAAGAAAGAGGTCGGTATGCAAAAGACGGTCTACCTACCTACCTACCTACCTACCTACCGACCCAGTGTGAAGGTCGGTGAAGGAATCGATCGCAGCCGTTCGCCCTGTACAGATTGATAATTAGGGTTAGGGTTTGGAGAAGGCGGCTGCAGCACGAAGATGAAGAAGAAGCGCGCCGGTGCAAGTCCTTTGGTTTTGTTGCTTTGTTGCGATCTGTATTGCGATTGTGAGAGAGCTCGGAAGAGCTTACGCTTCTGCAATGAGGGCCAAGGTATGCACACTTCGCTTCGCTTTTGTCGTTTTTCTGTCCTGATCATCTATGTTCGAAGTGAGTGTGATGGATAGCGAGTCGCACAGGGGGGAGACTCGTGTGGGTGTACGTGATCTCCTCCAATTGTGTGTGATGCTGCAACTTTGCTCCGGTAGACTGATTGCCACTCCTTTCTCTTCCTTGGCTACTTTTTATGCAGTGGAAAAAAAAGCGCATGAGGCGGTTGAAGCGTAAACGCAGGAAAATGAGGCAGAGATCCAAGTAGAGAGGGTGGCACACTGCGTAGGCTGTGGTTGAACTCCGGAGGCAGGTGCAAGCTAGCTTGTCTTCTATTGTGTTTTCTTCTTGCAATTGACGTTGAAGCACAATTGCCACCAGGAGGCCAAGCTCTTCAACTTTTAGTCTAGCCTTACATTTCTCCACACTTATTACTGTAGAAACCCAATTGCTTCAAGACTTCTAGGTCTGTTGAGCAAAATCTGTTAAAAGAGCTGAGGATAAAGTTTTCTTTTGACCTTCTGCAATTGAGGCTACTCTTTCATTCCATAATGGGAAAGCTTTTGTTTCACTTCTTTATAGTGTTGAGTCATGAAGGTTTGATGTGAAATGTGCATAACACATTTTTTTCTCACAAGAAATCAGAGTTGGTCATGCACTGCCTTCCAACTTTTATGTGACCTTTTGTAGCTGCTCTGAGTACATGGTGAGAAAACTTGTTTCATTTCCTTACTCTGTTGAGATACAAAGGTGGAAGTGACATGTCTAATTGTTTAATGCTTATGTTGCAATTCTGTGTACCTAGTGTAGATTTACAAGCAGGAATCTGGAGTACAACAAGCACAACTGCTCTTCTAGGGTTCTTGTTGGCAGTGGTAACAGTAGTGACATTTGTGTCCTTTTCAGTTGTTGTTGAGTTATGTTGAAGATCTCTTTTGTTGTTGACTCTTCATTCCATTGTTAAGTCTCTTCTTCAAATTTTGATTTGGAATGCTTTATTTTCTCCATGTTTGTAGGTTGTGTCATGTATATTTTTGCCAAGGCTGAATTTTTCATTCATAGCCTTTGGATTCAATGGCCAAATCCATGTAACTCTAAACTAAATTTGATGTATTTTTTGATAATGTTTGGTCCAATGCCTTGTTTACCTACGTGCTCAATGTGACCTTGTCGAACTCATTATAATTATTTTTTATCATGGTCTCATGTCTTTCTTTTTTAATGTAGTTTTGAATGGCTTGAAGCATGAAACAACATCCAAAAGTTGTAGAACATGTGAAGTGTGTGATGTTAAAATAACCATGTCTAAACCACACTAATGGGCTTGGTTTATTGCAATTTCATAACTACTCCATATGTGGTTTGTTGGGGAGTTGTTTATGTTGTATAAAAGTTGCAAATTGTTGTCGAATGTTTGGGAAAATTGTTGAGTTAGTCCTTGTGCTCTACATACCTCCAATCCTTTAGCTTGATGTATAAATAAATTTAAATGATGTCATTTGAACTAATACCACTGACTATCTTCTGGAACCCCATTTCAAAATGGTGTTGGTTTGGTTTAAATGTTTTTTTTTGCTACCTTCAACTTCAATTCAACTTCAATTGTTGTATGTTAATTGATAGACTTGCTTTCTAAATAGCAAAAACCCAAGTAACTATTCTAACATCTTCTTTTGTTATTAAGACTTTTTTAATCCTTACCTTCTTTGTTTGTGTCTTACCATTTAGATGGTTAGATAGATAGGGAGCTTAAAGGTATGCTACACAACCTACTTACTTTCCTCAATACAATGTTGTCATTCCTTATTGCATCCATTGTTTCTTTTAAGTGTTTCATCTATTTACTTCCCTCTCTCACTCACTATTGGTATTTTACAAGCCCTTGGAAGTTTACGAATGGGGTTTGATTTGTGTGTAATGTTTTCTTGGTTGGTGTTTGCCATTGGTCTAACACCATTACATTTCATTTCTTGCCAAGCACATGCAACATCATGGATTCCCCTTCCTTCTTGGCAATAGTTTCTAGTTGGTGGGTTAGAGTAACTCTTGCCTTTACAAGAGGTATACTTTAATTCTCCTTGTAATTTGCCCAAGAGAACAAAAAACTTTGTTAGTGTTAAATATGTTTGATCTCCATTCCACCTTAGCATGTCAAAGCTTGAACCTGTTAAAAGCTTGAGTACAATTTGTAGAAATTTAAATCTTCCCAAACCAAATTGTGTTCTATTATTGCTATGCAAGCTATGGGAATAAATTTCATTGAAAATGGAGCTAGGTAGAAAAGATGGGCGTACAAACTTGGGTTGAACTTGGAAACCCAATGACAATATATAGTAGAAGCATTGCTAATATTTCTCATTGTAAATTTTATCCAAAACTTCAATCCCTATGTCTTTTTCTCCTTTCACTTTCAATTTTTGTACCTTTGCCTTGCCTTTAAGATGTGATTGCAATCCTTCTATGTTAATTTCTTGCATTTTTGCATCTCTAGTAAAATTTGCCGGTAATTCTTCTATGACTACTTTTGGAAAATTTTGCAATTCTAGTTAGATTTTATTGCAATTGTGCTATGCCTACTTGTTGCACTTTTGCATTTCGAATCATATTTAATTTCAATTCTTCTATGGCTAGTTATTTCATTTCTACATCATCTTTCATTAGATTTGATTGCAATCCTTTTATAGCTAAATTCATGCATTAGTTTTTATTCTAATGTACTTTATCTTTCAAGACTTTTGAACTAGAGCTTAATCTTTTTTTAGAAAACATTTGGAATGTTCTTAGACTTGCTTCTTTGAGAGAAGCTTCTAGAGATGTCACGTTAAAAAAAAGTGATATGGAACAAAGAAGAATTATGAACTATGTTGAGTTTGCCAAATGCTTCTAGATTTGTTGCAATTTTTTGGAAAGAAAATGTGCACAAAATCAAAGGGAACTTGCAAAAGTATGATCTTTTGATTTTTTAATATCCTAAGTTAGAGCTCCTTTGTCAATAGCAATTGATGAGCCCACAATTAAGCTTTGGAACATTATTAAATTGTTTTCATAAACATTAAACAAAGTTTCTACCAATTCTCCATACTCTATACAAAATTGCCCCAAAACACCACCAAACACCAAATAACAAAAATGTCCCCCTTCTGACCTTTTCCCCTAATTTAATGAACACCCAACCCAACCCTGAATACTACACAAAAAACTTTGCAAATGTACAATGCCTTGTTAAAAATACAACCCCGACAGCCCCAATACCAAACAATAACAAACTCACCCCCACTCCAACATGTCCATGATTTAGAATCATTTTTACTCTTGATTGTATTCACAAAACCTCCCATTACCAGCAAAACCTTGAGGTGGGTGAGAATTATCCATGCTCCCTTCAGTTTCACAACCATCATTAACTTGAAAGGCACTATTTTGGCGACTTTTTTTCCAAAAAATCGAACACATCAAACTTCATACCAAATGTTCGTTCATAGAAAATCAACTCTGCAACTTGTTACCACTCGGAACCAAAAAAAAATTCTTTGAAGTCTCCAGAACAAAATTGACCAAGTAAAATCCAACACTCCCTGAAATGAGCGTGAATCTAAAACCAGAGTTACATAGAACTGCAAATGTGAAGAGGAAAAATCTTCTGTGTCAACCTAAGCATCATGTGCAACCAGATGATGCATCCCTTCTTGTCCTTCAAATTCTCTCTCTTGGCTGCTTTGTATGTCAGCTGTCTGACAAACACGTTCCAACTAACTGAGATAATTTGATCTCCTAAAAGACCCAAGTATTTGGTAAAATTACAAACTATATATGCCTGCTAAGAAACGACTTCCCTCTGCATTTGGAGGCATCATGTACAAACTACACAGTAACATACTTTCAAGATCTGCCAAATGTTGAAACACTCAAGGAGATGGGTTCATCATCTCCTTTTTAACTTCGTAGATAATTGACTATCGACGAAAAGAATGCAAAAAAAGCTCCTTCCTTCTCAACCTGTCATCGTAGTAAGTTGGAAGAAACTTCCAGGGTTTTTTCTTTTTTCCGTGGGTTTCAAAAAGCCACCATGGTAGTAGCTATGAACTAAATGTCCTAAATGCCAATGATTGGTCACTATAATCTCCTTATGATTATGGGAAACCAAATTGAAACTGAACAAATTACACATTGATACTATGTGCCATGGTATCAAAAGGATCATGGAGATTTGTAACCAAAAGGTTGGAGAAATAGATGCGAGCAAACAGAGTAGGCAAAGATCCTACATACAAACAATAGAGCCATACCTGCATTGCTCTCCTACTTGGATTCCTTTTGTTTTATTCAAACACAGCCAAAGTGTGCCACATCAGTGGCCAATGGCATCCATTGCCACTCGTACCGAGTGCACAACTGTTTCAATGTCTGCAAACCCACCCAGTTCGCCTACCTTCTTTACAGCAAGCATACCCTTTGGGTCACATGTTGCGTCTGCCTTGGCTGTCACACTTGCGGCCTTTTGCCATGCCTCAAGCAGGTTACTCATGTCATTTGCCTGTCCATCCCAATCACCCACTCTCTCCAATGAATCTCTGTATTTGACTATCTCAGGTCCAAGGAGACAAAAAAGTATATATTCTCAGAATGACGTTAACACAGGGACTGTCCTTTAATTGTGATGAGAGAAAAGCCATGAAGTGATGTAACAGTTTCTTTACTAAATAAGGCACAAAGACATGAACTGGACGTCCCAGTAAGAACCTATTTGCAACAATGTCCGGCTATGTGAAATAGGAACAGTGCCTCCCTGTCTTAAGCAAAGTTAGAAGAGCCTGCAAATGACCCCAAAGAAGGAAGAAAAGGGAAAAGACAGAGAGCATACATCCTTCAAAAATCGAATCAAGTTGGTGCGGAGGCGAGGAGGGATGCTGTGAGAAGTGGGTGCAGCAACTCCTGGGATTTTCTGTGGTGAAGCTGTGCTGGCCCTGCCCATCTGTGTCATTGTGCCCTTGTCACTAGGTGCTAATGTGTGGTTGTTTAGATTGTCAACATCTGAAGCTGATGACGATGATGGTGATTCTCCTGCAAGCCCCATATTTTGTCATCACTTCTGTAGATTCCAAATCCATAACTGAAATGCAGAGAGAGAGAAAGAAAAAGGAAATTTTCCTAGGAGGGTGTGACCTACCAATTCCAGTACCTGGCATCATTGCAAGTGAAGTGCCAGGTTTATCAGCAGAGCGAGAAACAGGGGGAGGGAGAAGAGGGCCATTTGATGTGATGTGGGGGCCAGATGCTGGCTGAGCTGCTGCAAGGAGCTCATTGCAATCACGAGCGAAGGTAGCATTTTTACACAGCATCCTCCGGCCAAGTGCCACTGCTGCACATGTGTAGGCCAGTGCTGCAGCTGCCATGTCACGACTGCGTTCATATTGACCAGCACAGTATCTGCACAAAGAATAATAACAGGCTTAGTGCTGACACACAAAATAGTCATATGTGCTCCACAGGAGCTTGAGGATGGCCCCAAGAAATATTCTAGAATCTGACTTGCAATCCTCCCTTGACATTGTTCAACAGACAAGGATTAAAATGAGAACATGGCATACTTGCAGAGTTTAGCAGTGTCATCATAGACCACCATGGACTGGGTCTTGCCAGCACGGTGGGTGTCATTATTTTCATTTTCCACAATAGAGGCTGCCTGCAAGAATTTGAGTGCTGCCTGCAGGTACAAGTTGGTGCTCTCAACTTCTTGCCCAGGTTTGTTCTGCATGTCCACCCCACAGTTTGAAAGACATCACAACAAACCCAAAGAAAACATGTTGATCCTGTGAAATGAATATCCAGAGGAATAATGCAGCCTACCAAACATCAAGGAAAGATGAAAAAACTGCCTCCAGAACAAGCTTCTAAGTGGTCAACAGGAAAAACCCTTCAAAACAAAACTCCAAATGTTCTGGCCTTCTAATGATGTGTCTAATCCCCAGATATGAAGCATACCTTTGCCTTCATACGATCTGCAGAATGCTTCAGCTGTCTTCCCTCATTCTGGGCTGCTGTAAATGCAGGAGAAGGCTCCTTCTTAACAGGAGCGCCTGTTGTTCCCTCTCCATCCCTACCACTGTTTGCAACAGCTTTCAATGGCCCAGGGTGACTCTCCTCCTGTTTTGGCGCCTTGCCTATATCTTCTTTCACTCGAGCATTTGCTGTTGCACTTGGTCTCTTGCTGTGCACCGCAGTATCCAGAGGGCGAACCGGAGTACTATCACTCTCCTTCCTACTAACAGGTACAGCCCTTTCAGCTTCCCAACTAGTTCCTCTATTGACAAGGTGCTCATCCCTGGCCTTATGTTCTGGCACAGCAGGTAGTGAATCAGCTTTGGTGGGTACTTCCTCTCCCCGCTCCAGTAGTCGTTCATCACAACAAGAGCTACCACCAGTCTTATCTAGGCGACTTTCTCGTGACGAAGGGCGACCCCAGTCATCCCTTGTATTGTGCTCCTGGGAGTGGTCCTCTCGAGCATCAACTTGTTCACTAGGCCATGGATCCCTTCCTCCTTTTTTACGATCCCCATCAAAGTGACTGTTTTGGTTACCCCTTCTCTCATATCGCCCATCACGTTCATCTTGATCCTGATTATGCTCTGGGCAATCTGCACTTTGATCCTGATGGCCATCATACATAAACCCAGAATTCCTTACTCTATTTTCATCCCAGTTCCATTCCTCATCACGTGCCCCCCGGCTGTGGTCATGCTTTGGAGATGCATCAGCACCATGCAAAGCCCCAGCATGGCAAAACTCACCTTCGTCCCATGAAGAGCGATGTGACACATCTTCCTCATGTTTAGAGCTTGCAGAGCATGAACGTTGCTGCAGAACAGCCTCATTTGGTACAGGTAGTGTCTCTGGTCCACCTCGTTGATTGCTTGACCGCTCTCTTTCTCCTTTGTTGAACCGTACTGGTGATGATGACACAGTAGACTCAATGGGAGAACCTCGGGCCTTCGACCTAGTTCTTGATGACTCCAGAGATGAGCAAATCTTGGACGGGGTAGAGTGATTCAAAGACTCCTTTTTGAAGACTTCATTCTTGGATCCACTGACATGGAGTGGAGCAGCTGGTGCAGGGCTAGCAGCTGCCTCTATAATCTCTGGTTCTTGTTCAGAAGGCAAGAGTGTCCTGGTGACACGTCCTTTTGACTCTAGGCGAGGGTGTCCGTGCACATCTTGATTGGGCCTTTTCCCTGCTCGATGCTCAAACTCCCTCTCATCATCCTCCAACTTTTTTCTTTTGTCAAGTACTTTGGTCAACTCCAGCTTGGACTTTCTCACATCTGTGGGCCTCCCATTGTCATTACGATCCCGGCCTTTCTCACTCTCACCACTCTCATATAATTCAGGGGAACTTCTAATTTCCTTTAATACTGAAGCAATATTCTCTGCGTCAATGTCTACCTGCCTGGAGTAATGAGAATCCTTTGCCATCTTCACATTAGAGCCAGGTTTGACCCTTTGGGAATTCACACGCTCACCAATCTTGACTTCTTCCTCAATACTAGCGTCATTGCTGTGCACCCTATGACCCTTGCTTTTCTTCAAATTTTGAACCTCATTCCCCTCATCAGCAATCTCCATCTGCTTCTTCCTCTTTGCTGTAATTGAAGGCACAGCTTGTGCTCCTGCCTCATTCCTTTCCCTAGCGACTCTGTTTTGTTCTGTATGTACAGTCTCCTTCTCACCTTGTAACATGTCAGCATCCATACCACCTGAATGTTTTGCTGTTGACCCTTGAATGGGCTTCTCCTCACTTGGAACTTTCTTCCTGACTGCCAAGTCTTCACCTGAACAGAGAAGAGTCACTTTACACCTTCACCAAACTATTACAAATAGTTGCCTCAAAAAGTTCTCAGATGATTTAACTGAGCACATAAGCAAATGCACCGAGTTTCTTTCTGGGTTCCAGATATATTGTGGTAGTTGTTTGGGTTTGATAGAAACAACCAGACATTACAAAGAATGAAGAGAAGTGCAAGCAGGAAGATCTGGTGTGCAACTAGAGCTCAAAACTTAGGGCAAACAATTATGCAAAAACCTGCATCCTGACTTTCTGTCACATTTCCAGAAGCAGAGGAAGTGTGAGCACAAAGAACACAAGAAGATGCAGGGAAGCCTGCTCCAAAGTGATTGAATGGAGTGAAAGAGAGGAGAGAAAAACCTTCAGAAGTGCGTTGGCGCTTGTTCTTCTCTTTTTCTTTGAGCTTGTTCTTGTCTGCCAGAATGCGTGCATAAGCAATCTCATCAGCACTAACATCCACACCCACATCATTCAGACTCTTTCTCTTCAATGTGCCATCAGCACCTTTACTCCCTGCTGTCTTGACAACACCAGCTGCAATAGGTCCAACCAGTCCTTTTTTGCCAGTGGTTACCCTAGAGACTTTTTTGGTATCAGCTGTAACAGCTGACTTTTTCAGAACAGTTTCCATGACGGGGGCAGGAGGTGGCAATTCTGCAGGTGCACCAATTGCGGGAAGCAGTTTTGGATTTTGAAGGCCAAGATAACTGTACACTGCTGCAGTAGTTTCTTCCTCCGTGAACTTACAGTTATTCATTCCTGGCCTGCATCCACCAGTTTCCCCTCTCAGCTCTCAAACATGCCATCCCTGATACTGAACACCAAGGCCACTTTCTGAACATTCCACTGAGGAGACCAGGTAAATAGAGAACACATCAGATAGTTCCACTACAGCATGTCCCTCAAATCTTTCAATGTCCTTAGCAGAGGACAGAAAGTGGAGTCAAAATTTTTTGCTTGCCACAAAATTAGGTCCCTGGCATTTGGCCAGAACACAGAACGTGTGTGTCTGCATATGTGTGTGCATGTGCATATATCTGTTAAATTGCAGAGAAATTTCAACACTTTGAGGGTAACAGTTGCATTATGCCAGCAACCAAAGCAAACAGGACAAGAATGAGTGTGTTCATAGCCTTCTGTGAGTCACTCACAAACTATCACACCATCACCTCTATCACAAATGGCACTGTCTAGCAGCCATAACTCCTCACTGACTTCATCAATTCCCAACAATGGGGGTACATGTGAGCATGTTCATGAGATATGCACATACATGGATATGAGTGTGGAGTGTGTGCGTGTGGGTGCATGTGTGTGTGTGTATGTGTGTGTGTGTGAGAGAGAGAGAGAGAGAGAGAGAGAGAGAGAGAGAGAGAGAGAGAGAGAGAGAGCAGATAAAAAGTTGCCAATCTACAGACAGCCAGTCATGATGATAAGAACTTACATCCAAACCATCATCTTGCAATTCCACTTCGCAGATGAATCTGGAGTGTCTATGCCAGGCAGCAACAGGCGCCAAGTCTCACATTTATCACATTGAACCCAATTGTCCAAGACCAACTGTGTAGGCATGACAACTGGGTCAGATGTGATAGCAGCTGGAGCAGCAATGTCCACTCTTCCCAGCACTTTCTCATCTTCCACCTGAGGCACGGCTTCTGGCATGGGCCCCCATTCTCTGTCTCTCTCCTTTTCCCCCACTTTTGTATCTCGAAGAGGTTTTGATCGTTTTTGATCTTTCATGACATCTTTCCGACCAGCAACATTGCTAGGCTCATTCTTTGTAGCACGTTCCACCTTGACAGTTGTTTTGATTGTCTCTTTGTGCCCTTCTTTGGCTGTGAAATCACCTAGAGAGTCTTTCCTTTGACTCTCTTTCTTCACTTCTTTCAGAACCTCCTTAGCTTTTGAAGTTGGTATCTCTTTACTTTCATCCTTGCCTTGCTTCCGACCATCTGTCAGGCTGCCAACCTTATCATTGCTCTCTTTCTCACTAGCAACAAATTTAGCGGCCTCTCGATCTTTGCGACCTTGCTGATTGATTATCTCCTTGGCTCGAGAGGTATCTTTATTGTCTTTATCTTGAGTGGCCATCAGTTTCCGTGATACTTTGACATCATAGCCCTCCTCTTTAACAATCCCAACAATTTCCAACTTGAGATCAGTTTGCTTGCTGCGGCCACTCTTAGGCATCAGCTCCTTACCTGACTCAATGTCCTCCATACTGGATCTTTCCACTACTTTCTCAATTGAGGTCTCTCCATTAGTAGCATCATCTTTCACAACTTTCACAGGCCCCTTCAGGACTGGCTCCTTCTGAATTTTCTTCTCCCCATCAGAGTCTCTCCTAGCCCTCTTCCCACCATCAACCACAACTTCATTGAATTTCTTCACCTCAATAGCAGTTGGCTTCTCCCTCTCATCTGCTTTGATCTCTCTTTCATTGCCTCCATGTGGGTCAACTTTTCCTCCAGGGGGGTGTGCAATGAGGGGAGCCTTGGATCGTTTGTTGACTTTCAGTGTGATCGGAACCTTCTCCTTGCAGTCCAAGGCCTCAAGGAATGAAGGGGGAAGAGGAGAGAGCAAGTCTCGTGGAGCATGATATGATAACATAATCTGCGTTCCATAGCAGGCCATGGCATCCTTTTAATTCCTTCCTTGTTTTCTTGTCTTTCAGATTATGCTGTATTCAATAAATGTACAGTTTAGAATGCATACCTTAATCATAGACCTGGGGCTGGGCTCAGGGCTCAACTCCCCATCAGAGAGATTGTGTTTGTCATCATTGCCAAGAGATGCAGATGATGAGTGCTCCAAGCTGAGCCCATTCTGGATGGTCTTAGGCTGAGACTCCTTCTCACCTCCTTTGCCCATTTTGAATCTAATTGTCACTTTCTTGGAAGAAACAGGATCATTGGTCACACCATTCTTCTTCTTGACACTCTGTTGAGTTGGAGGAGGTTCGCCATGTGGCTGAGGATGCATTGTTTTGTCTGCTGCACCTGCCATGCGTTTCATGGGCTGCCACCCATATCTCAAATATCAGCACCTAACCCCAGTGGGATTGCCTACTACCCCTGTCAAAATGACCCTTCCATATCCACCTATTACACATCAATGAGAAGGGAAGCTCCATCACCTCCAAGTTGCCCTCTGCCAAAACAGTGGTGGGCTCCGGTACATGTGGAGGTTGAAGAGGATTTGCAAACATGGAGGGTGCACGAGCTTGTGTAGGTAGAAATGTACCATAGCCTCCGAACTTCGACCCTGCAAACCATTGCCAACATGTACTCAAACAGACCAGAACTGCACAGGCCCCTTGTTCTCTGCCTTTAGCATTCCAAATGTCTGAACTTGCCTGTGTTACAGCAATTCAGGAAACAATGCAGCATACCGCTTGGGAGTCAACCCTGATAGAAGGGATGCAATTTTCATCCAAAACTGCAGCATACATCTCCGTTCCAAAGAAATGAAGCATATAAGAACAATTAGTTCAGCACCTTTCATGCAATGCTGCATTGCATCAGAGAGAGAGGCAAAAGGAAGGTGATGATGAGATTTGCCTTTCATTAGGCATGGAGGAATGTAGGAATATATATGCGTACCTAATTTCTCGGTAGATATTGTACACCCTTGGAACTCCTTCTGCTGGTCCCCTAACAAGAGCTGCAGCTTTTTATCCTGCCATCACACACCATCAAGTCAACCCCACCAGCCACCACAATGGTTGCACTTTTTGAAGAATTACTCTTCGATCACTAGGTTACTTGGAAAAAGCTCTTTATTGCAAGCCACCACAAAGCCTGGATTGACATTAGGGCAGGCAACTGCAAGAGGGGGCATAGCAGAAGGAGTGAGACAACTGTCAGACGAATTCTGCCGGATGGCATGTGGAAGAAGAAGAAGAAGAAGAAGCTTGTCACCATGGATAATGCAACCCAGAAGCAGACATCAAGGGTTCTCAATACCCCAAAACTACTGCTGGTGTCCTGGAAAATCACTCCGACAGTGAACAGAAGGGGGGGGGATTGATTGATTGATGCAGCAAATAAGTATCTCACAAATGCAAAGGGAGAAAATTCCACACACACTCTAGTCATCATCATCATCGTCATCATCAGCAGTAGCATGAAAAACCCTCCTGACACAAAAAATCCAAACTGCGAATACATAAGGCCATGGACTCAGGTGATGCATATATCGTCAATCCCACTCCCATGGCTGGCTTTACTACACCGCCCCATCCCACATACACACACATACCATAACATGACAATCTTGGAAAGGACTCCAAAATAAACAACAAACAAAGCTTGCCTCAGATGGATAATACATCGCCATGCCACAGCAGCAGCAATAGCAGCAAAAGGAGGCAAGAATCCTCCCTCCTAAGACAGAGAGAGACATTTTCTCTTCTAAAAGAGGAACAACACCAAAAAAAAGGGGGCAAGGGAGAAAGACAGAAACCTCAATTCAAACCCCTGGAAGTTGCCAAAATGAGGAATTGATCATCAAACCAAAAACAAAACCACAAACACACACACACACACACACACACAAAACAAGCAGACCAGGAGACACAGACAGACAGACACACAGACAGGGAGATGAAGGGGGGGCAACCAAAAAGAGCTGAGAGAAAGAAGAGAAAAGGGATGATGATGATGCTATGGCATAACTTACAAGATAGGAGAAATCCGTGTCTGGATCACAAGGCTCCTTAGCTTCACCTTCTTCAAGCTCCGTATCTTCCTCCATGGAGATAATATGATGATGATGATGATGATGCCCTCCTATCTTTGCCCCTCCTATCTTTGTGCGCCTCCTTCCTTTCCCCTTCTCTCTCTCTCTCTCTCTCCTCCTCTTTCTTCTTCCTTGTCCCTCAAACGATCCCGAGAGCGTTTATCTCTCTG
>Ga0209208_10008263_pt1 | contig 13912 bp, 14 predicted proteins | sample S1TSphfallax_3_FD_187694 | JGI IMG/M metagenome (GOLD analysis project Ga0209208, IMG submission 187694) | Host-associated microbial communities from peat moss isolated from Minnesota, USA - S1T2_Fd - Sphagnum fallax MG (SPAdes) (version 2) | ecosystem: Host-associated > Plants > Peat moss >...
TAATGGATCTCCTTTAGAAAGTGTCCAAGTATGCACACCCTATTCATAACTTGTTTCTACAATTCACATTACACAAATTTCTAATCAATGAAGTCATGGATTGAAATGTGTCCCCTGAAAAAAAGAAAAAGTAAGGTAAAATTGAATGAAAGAGATGTTCACAACAATTCAAGTAATTCCTATACATTTTTCCTCAATCCAAATGAGATGTTGGAATTTACTACATTGATTGTCTATTAAAGGATGTTGCAACAACCATGAGCTAGTTTTTAGGTTGTCAAACTAATTGACCAACAAGAAGACTCCCATGATACCAATTGTCTTAAGGGACTTGAATAATTTGTTAGTGAGAACATGCAACGATGGTGATGATTACAACACATTCATTATCAATACCAAGATCATGATTTACAACTAAATTGATGGCAACATTGTTGCTCAAATCATCCATGATAGGCTCAACATGGTTTAATGAATTATCACTCCCATCTTCTTCCACATTGAGACAAGGTTGCAGCTCCAAATTCAAGGCATGAAGTGCATGTTGGGTGCTCAATTCAGAACCTTCACTTGAACTCGTAACATGATCATCCTGATCTTCAACTTCCATTTCAAGAGGAGGCAGCACCTCCAATCTCAAGGCTTGAAGTGCATGTCCGGTGCTCAAATCAAAGCCTTCAATTAAACTAGTAATGTGTTCATCCTGATCTTCAGTTTCCACATCAAGAGGAGGTAGCAGCTCCAATTTCAAAGCATGAAGTGCATGTTCAATGTTCGAATTAGAACCTTCACTTAAACTAATAACATGATCATCCTGATCTTCAGCTTCCACATCAAAATGAGGCACCAGTTCCAACCTTGAGGCATGAAGCACAAACTCTGTGCTCAAATTAGAGTTTTCGCTTAAACTAGTAACATGATCATTCTGATCTTCTTCCACATTAAGAGGAGGTGGTTCCAATCTCAAGGCAAACACAGATTCGGTGCTCAAATCAAAGCCTTCACTTAAATTCATGGTAACATGATCCTGATCTTCTTTGACCAAGTCATGAAGAGAAGGTGAAAATCTCAAGGTAAGCATAGTTTCAACATTCAAATCATCACCAAATCCTTTGCTTAAGGTAATAGCAGTAGGCTCACCCCATGAATCTTCTTCCAAGTCTTGAGCACTTGGGTCCAATCTCAAGGTAAGCATAGGTTCAACATTCAGATCATTACCCAAACCTCCATTTAATAAGCTTATTGTTGGCTTAATGCTTCGATCTTTGTCTGGGCTGTCAAGATCAGGATGCTTGAAACTCAATGTAAGCATTGGTTCAACACTCAAGTCATTACCAAAACCTTCGCTTAAGCTAATAGCAGGTTCATTGCGCAAGTCAATTGTAGTCTCATTGCTCAAATTCATACTATGTTCTACACCCAAGTCAATTCCATAGTCAAAGCCTTTTCCATCCTCTTTGCTTGATGCCCATGGAATTTTTTCACCTCCACCTGCAATGAACCAATTCAAGGACCCATCAATCTCAGCATCTTGACCATAGGCGCCTGTGGTGCTAGCACTCTTGGAATTGCCACTGCAATTGACCATGAAGTCCTCGGCCTTGAGGTCAAGTAGATCTGCTTGACCAGAATCAACCTGTGGTACAACACTGTCATCATCAGAGTCATATGCATCAGACTCTGTTTTGCTAGGAGTTGCTTCCACTGTTTGCCCAGGTCTTTTCTCAATCACAAAATGGTCAATAATGCGCACATTGCAGTTCCTCTCACGGTAGAGTCCCACCGGTGTCCATTGACTTGGAAACTCCCGATCATGTGAGGCTACTTCTTGTTGACATGCTTGCTCAGCCTCCCAATGCGGATCCAATGCCCATTCCTTTGGCACCTGTGTTAATTTCCCCTTTCACAAACATGCATAGGCTCACAACTAACTCATTGAGATATATTCTATTCCCGATTCCAGAAACATAGTTGTTAATATGCATCCTGGCATAAGAGTTGAGACTACAAATGAAAATACCCAAACCTCAACCTATGGAATTTGTGTTGCCAACAAACAAACCTTGTCAATAGCAAGAGTGAAGATTTGTAAGTCTCCACCCATGGTAATGTGGCAGCGTGAGAAAGACTTGAAATTGGCGATGCGGAGGGACGAGAACGCTTCGTCAAAATGCAAGTGGAACCAGTTGATGCAAGTATATAAGTAGCTGCCAAACACTAACGACACCACAGGACAAGATAATATCCAGTAATACAGAAATACCGAGCAATAATACACCAACACAAATCCTCGAGGTAGAGAATTCATCCCATTTTTGCAGACACTGCTTCTCGTCACTGCCATTACCTGGGCTCAAAACCAACCATCATTCAAGCATTGCTGATCAAAACCTTGTCACAATTTTTCTGCTTCTCTTTAGATTACAATGAAATGGGTTAGAACCCAATGTCAAGTACTAAGCTCATGTCTTGCGAAGGCTTGAAAAAAGAACAGACTTGCCTTGGAAAGGTTTGGAGGAGAAAGGGACTCAAATGTGTACATTCTTCACACATGTGATCAAAAGCACTGAGATGTGTACAAACCTTTGGCACATCAAAAGGATTGACATGTGTACACACCTCAGGCACATCGAATGCTGCCATAAGGTACTTGATGCAAGCAGGGTAAAGCCCAAAACTCCAATATTCAATACGAGCTTTTAGACCAGTTGGGTCAGGAAAATGTTGGCCTTCCTTTGAATTGTACCATTGGTACAAAGAGTGATAACCTGCCACAAAAATGATAAATCTTGAGTACACAAGCACAACAATGGCCCCACATGTGAACAAATAGAAGGGTCCTTTGTTCTCGAATGTGCCTGTGAGCTCTGTGATTCATGAGAGCAATGTTGACACATAGTGGTGAGACCAGAAAATGTACCAGTATTACCCAAAAGGTTGTGGCGTACACATGTTTCCACACAAATCTCGAGCAACAACATGAGAATCATGGCAGCAGTGAGATGTGCACTGACATGCAAAAACCCAATAACAATGCGCTTGCGACGGGAGACTTTTACAGGTACAAACAAGATTGCCAACATCAGTAACACCAATGTCACCACCACAGACACATAGCTATGGCCCAACATTTGTACAAACGCCTGTCCCATGGTGACCCAGAATGCTTTCATATGTCCTTCCATTGTCACATCTTGTAGCACACCATCCAATTCACACTGGCCCCAATGCCCATCAGCATTCAAGCCTCAAATTTACTCAAGAATAATATTAGACCCAGTGGGCCAGGATCATAACAAATTTGAGGGGTAGTACTAGTGCAAACATGTCACCTGCGGAAACATGGAAAAGACAAGAATGAAATACATCAAGCCTCCAATAACATCAAACCGCCAATTCTTCCTCCTGAACTTCAGTATGTTACCCCATGCAATCTGCACATGGAAAACAATGCTGCAAGGCTTTTAAGCATTCATAAAATGCCATGTAAATTTGCAATGATCTTCAACAAACATGTGATGTTGGTACCTGTTGTACAAGCACAAGGCACAGAGCAGGATACCTTCCGAGAATCCTGCATTGAGGGGTAAGCAGCCAGAGTGTCATAGCAACTGCCTTGAAATTGGCGAAAGCCTGCAAAGACGTGTGTTGGGTGGAGGAAGGCACCACCCGAGCCATTCACAAGGAGATGTTCTACCGATGCCTTTGTCCCGGGCACAACAGAGTGGCGCATGTAATGGTGCAGGTCACCTGCGAGACGGAGTCGACACCGGCCTTTCAAATGTTCATCAATCAAATGGGACACATTCCTTCCTGTGCTGCTCCCCCAATACCAGTCCAATAGCCAGTTGGGTTCATGCGTCAACAAGATTACTGACTCATGCTCCCCCACCTGTTCCTTCACATTGCAACCAGATCCTAGCATACCAAAAAGTCAACTCTCAACTGATCAAGTGCCCACACCATCATGATTACAAAACAAAGTCTTCACAAACTGGAACTTTCAGGTGCTCTATGAAATACATAAGCATCCACTTGATCAGGATGTCATGCTCAGTGTCAGATCTTGTGAATGGCCAACTCAAGATTCTCAGTGCAACTGATGGTGTATATCAAAAACTACATTACAACATCTGCTGCTCACTATGCTACAGAAAGCTCAAGGCTACAATGTGCCAAATGTACAACTCCCTTGCAGTCTTGAAGTAACATATGAGTTTCTGATTCTCAACAGAATATATTCCTACAATGTCTTGCAACAAATAAGTCCTGAGTAAAAGTCAGGAATGCAAAAAGTAGCAATGTGAAACCTTCTGGATATATGACGCACCTCTTCTCTTGCAATGTCTGAAAAGTATTTGAACTGGAAAATGTCAATATCACCATGGAGAGCTTGATCCAGACCAAAGACCCACCAGCCATGCGGAAGATGTAATGCAAAGTAGCTCTTTTGCTGAGGTAACAACCAGCCCCCAAGCCAACTTCTGTGACATATGTACCTCATGAAGGTATCCAACCCATCAAACCAATCTGCATCCATGCAAAGATTTCAGTTCCCCCAGGGCTTGACAATGTCACAATGTGTCCTCATTCAATATTGAACATTGAAAGAGTTCCTGGTTGTGAATTTTATTCCATGGCAAAAGGAGTTCTTGAACAGTCCTGGGTCTCGAGGTCACCATGATTGCCAGGTATGGCAAAGCATTGAGGTGCATCAAAATGCTCAAGAGAGTCAACACCTTCTGGAAGCTCCGGTTTCTGCACAGCAATATGCTCTGGCCTGTACCATGCAGGTGGCTGCAAAGCATACTGAAAAGGCTGAAACAGCCGACGTTCATAGGAGAATGTTGATGGATTGGGATACCTGTGGCCCATGTCAATGCTACACAACCTTATATGTATTATTGAAGAACACTCCAGAAACCAATCACATTGACAAATTCTGCTCTATTCTCAATTGGTGACATATATGTTATTGCATTGCAATGTTATGTTGCAATTTCAGATTCTTTTCACAGCATGCCATGAACCTTTTGAAAAGCCCACAAAGTGAAATGGTAGGATAGAGTACGCAAGATCACCACCAACAAGCAGAAGATTACTGCGGGGCAAGTGATGGTATTGACAGCATTTCTCATCTGTGACACAGAGAAATGGTTGTGCAAGCAATCGTGCTATGCTGTAGGTTGAATTGCCACCATCACCCGTATCAGCCATGAAGTCAAGCCACAGCTCCTTCCTCTTGCTTAGATGCTTGTACAAGAGTCCATCTTGCTTTCCATGCTGCTGTGCTTGTGTCATTGCTGCCTGAGCTCAATATCCCACAATCAAGATCAACCATTCTCTCAGGCAATATAATTTTCCATAAGCTGCTGAGGTCACAAGAAAGTCTACCAGCTATTTACCTGCATGGTCCGCATATCAAAGCGACCGAGAAACAGAGTGACAGATACAAGAAGATCAAATGCCGTCTTGAATAGATCAGCCGATGTCCTGTGATCCATGCAGACCCAAACAAATTTGCTCTCTATGAGTACTTTAAACTGAGATTCAATGCAAGATGAGCAGCTGGGGGGAATCTGGGATGGAAGGTGGGTAAAACTAACCCTGAATACCATGGCACCATGTCCAAAAACTTTGGAGCTGTGCTTGTGTTGCTCTGCGCCCCATTGAGAGACAGATGTGTCAACGCCCACCTGTTCCTTTGACCCATCTGGCTTTGTTATGATTTCTTTCCTGTTCACAACTTCCTGTAGTTCTTTACACAAGAAACTACATTAATCTTTGGAATGATCATTGTGCAATTTGATTCTTGATGAGATTTTTTTGGCCACACTTCCTGAGACCCACAGATATGGTAACTGAAACCTACCCAGTTGAGCGCTCCACCACATAGTTTGCAATGTCCAGCCCTATGAATGTGGCCCACAAAGAATAAACAGGTGAGATGTGTGCAGATGGTCCCACACATCCCTCATAACACACTAGCTGCACACACCACCAAGCTCAAACCCATTTGAGTATATTTTCATCCCTGAAAGCTCTCTGCATGTGCTGCAAACCTCATAATAGGACAGATCTGAATTGTGAGCTGAATTCAGAAAGCTGGGAGAGCAACACCAACCTCTCCATAGAGAACCCACTTGGAGAATACAGGATAATCTTCAGCGGAGCCAACAGGAGCCAACCACTTTTGGCACACTTGCTCCTTCACTAGCTGCGCATTCCATCCCCAAAAGGAGCTTGTCACATTCGCTGCAAAATCTTGTTCATCACTTTGTTGTGAGGTCATGTCTGACAGGTGTAAGGTGGATGAGAATCGCAATGGTTGTGTAGGCTCATTCCCACAGTGGCTATAGAACACACAACATGCAATGCTTAGCACCTGCACCCCATTCATATGCATCCTTTTCTCAGTCTCTCTATGCATGATGACTCATGCATATTATGCAAGTAGAATTTGCTGAACCCTTTCAAATTGCGAGCTTGAACCAGCTGCTGGAACACATGATCTATGATCTAGTCTCAATAAAAGCCAAAAACAATGTGCAAAAAGAGTACAATGTATTACCACAGAGTTCTGGATGATGGTGAGGAGTGCAGGCCGTTTGCCGACAGGGGGAGCTGCTAGGCCCAAATACCAAAGCCCCCAGAATGTGATGTGGAACAATGTGAGCACCAGAAATGAGGCCAGGAACAAGGTGAAGAACAGTGATAAGTTCATCCTGATGTCCACACCCATTGAATGAAAGCTTGGCAGATGGTACAATGCTGCAATCAACAGCCAGGCTACATACCTGCATGCAAAATTAACGTACATCAAGCTAATGGATTCTTGAGGAAAAAAGTCGTTTTCCAGAATTTATTTATTGCAAAAGGATGAAAAAGCCTGAAGGAAAGTGGGTGGCCAGAAACAGTAAAGGCCATGCCTGTGAACAAATGTCTATTCACCTTGTTTGGGTTATTACCTCCTTTTGCAAAGATGGGTATTTTTCCAACTGCCATCAAAACAAAAATGCCAACAAACACCATCACCTGCAAGATGGCCCATGTACCCTAACAGCAGGCCCTTTTGCTTAAACAAAAAGGCAAATAACAGGGCCTATAGGAAGGAGGATTTTGGATTTGTTGCAGCTCTGTACCATCGACTGAAATTGGAATAGCTGGGCTCAATGGTGCGGCCGAGGAAAGGTGATGAGAAGAAGTAGAAAAAGCCCAGAAGGAAGGCATAGATTGACCACCACTTAATGTTCTTGTCCAGCTTGTGTAGCACCAGGTGCATGTTGTCAGTGGAGATGAAGAAAAGTGATGTCACCAATACAGCCATCAGAGCATGCCGAGAATGCTCATGTGGGTAAGGGTACTCATGGGTTAACATAGTCACCCCAGTCTTCACCCCTGTTTTCACCCCCATCTTCCGCATTCTCCTTTCCATAGTTTCACAACAGAAATTTACTTCTGCAATGCTCAAGTCTTAGCCTGATTCCTCACCTTCCTACTATTGCCATGTGCAAGCTTCCAATGACAATGGGTCCAAGCGCAAGCCTGAATTCCTCACCTTGTTTGTTTCCTCCTACATCACTGAATTCCTCATTCTCCTATACCATCTACAAGCTTTGCATGACAATGGGTCCAAGCCCAAGCCTGAATTCCTTAATCTCCTATAGCATCTGCAACCTTGTAATGACAATGGGTCCAAGCCCATGTCTGAATTCCTCACCCTGTTTCCTGCTATATGGTCTCAGCAATGGTTTCTGAAAGAAAATTCACACTCAACCTAATTCCTCATCTTCTCTTCAACTGCATGGCTCCATTGCTGTTGCTCATAGATTTACACCCAATCCTACTTGCAATGCTTTGATCAACTGTTATTCACAGATTCCTGGGCCAACCCTAAGGATTATTCAAAGTTGTGCATTAGATTCAGCATCCAAACTCACCATCCTTCCTTGAAACAGAACCTCTTCCCCCTCCCAAACCTCTTCATAATGCGCATCTCTGTGCATCCTTAACATGCTTGCAAGTGCATCATGTTATCCTTAACATGATGGACTTAAATATGCTTGCAAGTGTATGATCATGTTATCCTTATTGAGCAATGTGTACAATCACTTGCTTAAAACAATTTTACTTCACCAATTGATGATATTCATCAAGAATAGTTTAATAAACAAAATGTAACAAAGGATTGATATTCACCACAATGCCCATAGATGATAATTCTTGAATGATGTCATCTCTAAATAAATAAGAAGGTTTCCAACCAAAGCATAACTAACAACAGATGTTCTCTTAAACATAACATCAATTGCTCCAAATCTTTTGTCATTCACTGGCTTGTAAATGACTCATGCCACAGAAACTCCAATGCAATACACATCAAACATCACAAGTCATATCATGGGTGCAAGTAAATGTGGCATCCATTGAAATAACTAATCATGTCATTCGTGTCATTTGCATCTATTTGGAATAGGCCCATTGTGGCCAAATGAAAGCATGGATTGCAATGACATTGGAATTTGGATTCCTAATGTGAATGAGAACCACTTCACTTTCGCCTTGGGAAATAAAATATAGGCATGGGATAATCATATGCCTAGGATTGAGCAAAGATAACTAAATGTTTATGCAATCAAAAACTTCCTCTGTTGTCTTTTCAATTCAAACAAGGAATGTCATGTTGCCTACTTAAATCATCTTTTATCATGGTTTCTCCAACATTGAAATGTTGCCACCGATTCTCTTTGTGCTTGTCATATGTTTGTTCAAGGTGGTGTTTTCCAAGTTTAATAAAATCAAATTATGGTCATTAAGAGATTGTGACATCCATGAGGCATTTAAAGACATGAATCATGCATTCAGGGTCATGTTGATCATGTGCGGTGATCCACTCACATGTGTATGTTTGATGGTAGGAATGTGACCTCCACCACAATGAGCAATCACTTGCTTAAAAATTGTGCTAATAATCTCATTTGATATATCTTTGATGGTTCGGATCTACACAATGATCTTCTAGTTCATAGCCCCATAATCATGCCTACACCAGCATTATTTCAAGTGATAAATATAGGCATGTATGAAATACAATATAAAGCAAATAAAGAGCAAGAGCATAGAATGTCACATTGAGCATGCATGCCCAAGATGGCTTTTAATTTAATTCCTTACTTCCTTTTTGTGTGACCACATCTTCTTATGTTTTTTTACACCATGATATGGATATCACTTTCTTCACCCTCTAGGAACTTTGAACACACACCCATGCTATGTGTGCAAATTCAATGGAGACCTGTTTCCAACCTCTATCTTGTAACCCATTTGTCCATGTACATTGAAAGGAATTAGACTTTTAGTCAATTTAAGTCTCTGTGGATATGTTGTACATCACATGTGATAAGTAGGTCGGTAAGCAGATTTTGTATTAAGTTTTAACAATAATTACCTCTCTTCACATCCATCTCATTAGACTCCTTAAAACATGTGCACTGAAGATTACATAGGTAGGAACTTGGTTGATTGATAGATGGAGGCATGTAGGTGGTCTAGGTATATATGTTGATAAAGAAGCAGAGTTAGAGTAGGGCCAATGCCCAGGCCATGTTAACTGGTAAGTGCTAAACCAAAATGTAATGGACAACTTGGAAACAAGCACTCACTTTGTGTTTAGAGCATCAATTCTGTGCCAGTACAATTGAATTTTCTAAAGGAAAGATCCCACTAAACTCAGTGATGTAGACAAAATTAATTGAAAATGGTGTTCTCTAATCACCAATGGAATTGAGGTAATTGCAAGGAAAAATATTCACCAGGTATGTCTACCAAAAGCGCCATGGGTCTTTGTATGGTGGAACATATTCATCGGTGGGTGGGTTCAAATGGAAAGAAGCAACAGTTTCTCTGAATAACGGTTCCATCTGCAATGCACAGAGAAGGTGGTTCAGATCAATAGATAGTAGTACTCCATACATCTGTAATCAATCAGTTTCACCACATTGCAGCCCACCAATGCAAGTTGCAACAGTGAATTGTCATTCTACCTATGATACCTTCTATTTGCTCAAGGGGAGGAGGGAATGTACACACCATTTGCCAACTAGAATCCAACGTAGAGGCATTCAACGAATAAAGATAACCTGCATCCACATCAGTGAAGTTCTTAGCTTTGCAGACAATATCATACAAAATTTCAAATTTCCATGCTTGCTTCCACAATTGTTCTGCAATGTTCATGAATAGCCTTCCCACCTTCAGGTGAAGCCTTCAAGCCAGTGTCTTGGTTCTAAGACAAATCCATAACTCTCAAATATTGCAATTCCTAATTATCTCTCGACTGGGTCCTCAAACAATGAGTTCTGAGATGGGCATGGAGACATTGAGGCTCTCATGAAATTGAGCACACCTTCTCTCTCAGCTGTAACAGCCAATGAATGCCGGAATACATCATATCCCCGCTGCTGCAATGCCAGTACATGAACACTGTCAAAATACTTTCGACTTCCTTTGGATTCATCTGTGCTTGTCAATCAATGAGGAAGAGGTTCCCAGCATGATTTGTTGTTATCTAACAAATTGACAAAACCTGAGCATGTTCGAATTTCACAAACAATCCAAAGAACTAGGTTTGGGTTTCTGACATCCGTACAGCCTGACTGACCTTGAATAACCCATCTACAGAAGTTCCAACAAAGATCAGAAGTCAAGTGCCTGGGAACTCAGTCCATCTCAAAGTAAAAGGACAAACCACTGCAAAATGACCAAAATCAAAAAAGTGGTTGAGAACTCACAGTTACAGTTGGAGACTTCTGCACCAGGTATTCATAATGCCAATATAAATTGCCATCCACCTGCCATTTTGCTGACCATGAGTGCTTGGACAATTGCTTCCAGCTTGGCATTTTAACAATCACTTTCATTTGCAAAAAGAATTACAGCAGCATCTAGCAGTCCCCAAAAGGACATTATGGTCTACAGTAAGTGCCAAGCCCTATTGGTCCCCATGATTCTATGCCTCTTGACTGCCAATCACATACCCTAGGCACCTATTGATGGGGCATCATTATTCACAGTTAGCTGGTAATTTTGTATAGAAATTCATACTGCAAAGCATAGTGGTTCACAAAGAAAGGAGAGACCACCTCTTCTCTATTAGCATCTAGAATATTGATTTCAGCCACTCGTTGACCTGTAGTCATCCGCTGCACCACATAGGTGACATCAAGCACTCAGCATACTGTGAAACACAGACCTATCACCAAACCTCTCAACTGTTACAACATGCGTTGTTGATGGATGTTCATGTGCTCCATTTCTTTAAAGCATACTTCACATAGCAGTGCTCAGACTAAGTATTCTGGACAACTGCAAGAACTAAAGAGGCAGCTTTTACGGTGACATGTGTGCCAGCAATCTATACAACAAGTTTTGAAATCCAACTCCAGGATATTATCTCCTTGACTTCCCCACTGTTACTAAATCAGTCTAAAAAAGTAAAGAAGACTTTCCCACATGTGAGACACTTGTCCAGCAGTAATTTGGCATGAGGTCCTCTAAAATGGTCGCCTTTTTCTTTTGACATCAGTGTGGAACTTCTTCTGTACATTAGAACTGTAGTCAAGAGCTACATACTTACTGCAGTAGACTTGTCAGATAGAACAGACCGAGCAACATCCTTTGCATCCCAAGTGCTTGAATCATTTGTCTTCAAGAATGTGGAATTTATAGGTCCAACCTGTCATTAGCAAGGCCTCCATGTAAGAACTAAGGCCAGAAAACATGTTGCATCAAGGAGGAAGAGATGATAAATATAGCCCAAGAAGCAAAAACCAGAAAGACCAGTGAAATCAGGAGAACGCTTACTGAGACAGACACAACAATGTTGTTTTTTAGGTCAAGGCGCTCTGAGACAATTCGTTGTCGTGCATCAGCTGCACCCCAACAGCAACTCAAGGATCAGTTTGCAATCAATAACACAAGGAAGTTTTTATTTTTAAACAGCTACATTGTACAATGTTAGATTAATAGTGCTTCCTCCCATCATAGTGGAACCAAACAATCTGATGAGTCTTGAGCCTCGGACCACTGGCTAGAGATTATTGTTTGCATTCAAGATATCAGCTTCTGATTAACCAAAAGAAAGAGAACTTTACAAGGAGTGGCTCACGTGAAAGAGGAGCTGCTGATGAATACCGTTCTGGTTTTCTAGATTCCACCCTGCAAACATCCCCAATCTGGCCATGCTGTGATTAACCCTAATATAACCAATTTAGGTCACAGAACCCAGAAAGTAACCCTGCTTTGGCCATAGACCAAAAGGAAAGAATTCACTAGAGAGACCCCACAGCCATTAAACAATCCCTGAAAATCAGAGTGGAGCTAATCATACCACGAGAGATTGCGTGATTTTTTGCCTGGCCTCAGAGGATAAGAGTAGGAATAGGCGTTGATATTGTCTACTTGTAATGCCATTGAACTTCCTGTTTCTGATGCTCCTATAAGGAAAGCCACAAGAAACAACAAAAATTTTGCATTACACTCCTCCCAAAAGGAGTGATCACATTCTTTCCATTGCAACAAGCAGATGGGCAGGTACATATGAAGTATAGTATCCACAACTCTCTGGAAGCCACTTCCTTCCTCCAAGCACATAGATTCTAACAGCCACATGATGGCAATTTTGCCAAGATTCTTCATATAAGGATATGGGAGGCAGCCACAGGGTTACTCAGCTTTCATTTAACCCTAAACCCTAAACCCTAACGAAGTACCTATTTTCCCCACATCTCCGTGAAGACACAGCAATAAGAGAAGAAGCTCATTACCCAGAGCCTCAGCTGCAGCTGCTTGGTCAACAATGTATGCACTTGGAAACGCCAGCCCCGCCAACAATCCCGCAAGCACCACTTCACGTCGCGAAACTGATTCGAAGGAGAGGAAGTTTGAGCATGCTGCTGCACTAGTACCAGCACCGGTGGGGTCGTTTTTTTCCGGAAGCACTACTGCCATATCCGGACCATTATGATTATTATCATTACGCACACTGTGATCATTGCTGTAGAACAACAAAGGTCTTGGACAAGTACTTCCAACATTCACACATCCTCTCTTCTTGTTGTTGTTCTTCAGCGCATCCGAGGTATAGCCCTTGCTGCTGTAACACCAAACCAAATCCAAAATCCAAAAACCCCCCAGAAACAAAAACACACACACACACACATTGACCTTATGCACCCATACCGATAGAGCTTCAAATAAAGAGTTGTAAAAGAAGGTATACATACACACACGACTAAATTTCATTTTCTTTTGAGAAAGGGGAAAACGAGATACAGACCTGGAAGAGGGGGAGGAGGAGGAGGAGCAGGGATTGGGGCAAAGACGAGTGAGCAACGCCATCGCCATCGCGTCCTTGCGTGTGCACCGCTCTCAAGCTTCCGAGGCTATGGCGTCGTCGTGCAATATGGGCGCCCAGACAGAAATCCTTCGTTCTCATCCAATCGATAAGAAATTTCATCCATGGATTGCAGAGTTACATCCCAAACTTATCCACAACACACCATTGATGTTGTTAGGTCTTAGGTGGGACCCTTATGAAAAAAATTTGAAAAAAATTGCACAAGTACCATACCATTTCGGCATAAATTAAATTATTTTTCATTTTGCCAAACTTTTGAAATTTTATTCCATTATTATTTGTGCCGGATTTTTTATTTATTATTTGTGCTGAAATTTTAATTAAATTGAAAACCTCGACTATCAAGTTTTGAACCAGAGACCTCCCATGATAGTGACTTAAAACTTAGTCAATCTAGACAAACTAATTATTCTACCATACTAACAAAACCATGTTTATTATTTAATATAACAATTATTTGTCAAAAAAAATTAAAATTAAAAAAAAAACAAAGTG
>Ga0209208_10008264_pt1 | contig 13912 bp, 4 predicted proteins | sample S1TSphfallax_3_FD_187694 | JGI IMG/M metagenome (GOLD analysis project Ga0209208, IMG submission 187694) | Host-associated microbial communities from peat moss isolated from Minnesota, USA - S1T2_Fd - Sphagnum fallax MG (SPAdes) (version 2) | ecosystem: Host-associated > Plants > Peat moss >...
AAAAAAATTCGATTTTTTGTGAACTTAAAAAAAAAAAGGGAATATTTGACAGAATTGTTTTCTTTTGGCCACAAGAGAAACCCACTGTTGCTGACCCAAATTTACAGCTTCAGTTAAGGACTCAGGAGGCAGTTTATTGACGTCAACTCACAAAACAATTTGTCAAGCTTTGAAGTTACGGTTACTTACCACGTTTTGAATGGAATCGACATGACACTAAAAATTGTCTCTTCCTGCAAGGACTTTTGATCCCATGAAATGATCACGGCAGTTTGGTAGTGGATGGACCCACCTGCAAAGCATTACAAGTGTGTAAAGGTTTTGGTAGTGGATGGACCCACCTGCAAAGCATTGCAAGTGTGTAAGGGTTCAAATGTTCATACTCGGAACCAGAAATGAGGGCTTGCAAACCCTTGGGCTTTTGAGCTTCTTTGTTTTCAAACCGTGGGGTCGCGCATCTTTTGCCACTGTTAAATTGACACAATAAAGTTATCCATATAGTGGCTGAATCAAAGGGTGAGAAACCCCGGCCAAGTTTCATCAAAACCCGTAGATCAGCAAATAGTTTAATGTGTGAGGCCTATGGGAGTAACTTTGACACATGCCCCTCAGGAAAATAATAGCAATGTTGGGAATAAATTCTCTTTCCCTTTTATGATATTATACGTGACCCAATAACTTAAAAGTTGGTAGAATGAACTTTTCTAAATATTTGCTTTGCATACTGCAGGTTGTATGTTCATTATTAAGTATACCTTTTTTTCAACAAAACCCTGAACAGTTTTTGTGGGTCTTTTTGTAAAAGAGTCAAAGAGTGACACAAGAAAATTTAACCAAATTTGGCTCTAAACGTCATATGAAAGTCAAACAAGCCATTGATCATTATGTATTGTTGGCTATCTACTGGAACCAAATATAGCAAACTGGGCATATTCTACTACTTTTTTATTTTCAAATTATGGCTATTGAAAACCCCAATAATCACGCCCTTTTTTTTTCATTTTAATTCATCAATTGACGATTATTTTCCAGAAAATAAGCACCTCTCATCCTGATCCTGAGGTAGGAACAAGGACCAACACATACACATGTACCCTGGTAAAATCCCCATTGTTTTTGGGAATGTTATAGATATCTCTCCCCATTATGTCAGGGTGTCCTTGAGTCCAAATTTAACATAGTCTTGCTTTAATATACATAACCTCTACAATCAGATAATCGAGAATATTTGATTGGGCAGAGTTGTAAGTGGCATTTAGGATTCTCACTCATTGTTTCACGAAAAGATTTTTTTCTTTTTTTCTTTTTTTCTTTCTCTTCGCTCTCAGTTTTTTAATGCTAGCTAGCCTCCTTGATTCAACCCTCATTTACATATTTGAAAGATTCTCTGGTTACATATTTTGAAGTGTTAAGAAACTCCTTGACAAATCTCTCTTCCCATTTTTGAAGGTGGAATAGGTCTTGACTCTACAAACGTTATTGCCCTTGCAATGTACTTGGGAAGCTTAGGGGCTTATCAGCCCAACCATCACATCCAGATTTTTGCAAGACGGTTGTTCATTTTTATTGGCGGCTATAAGGCCAACAATTTAGGTCCACTTCAATTCCAACCTCACTTTAGGTGGGCTTGTGACCTTTTATTTCTAGCTACTTAAACTTCCATCCCAACATTTGAACAATTATTAGAAAGAGGAGCAAATATCTTCAAAAAAAACATTTTAAAAAGTGTGCATAAACACTCATTTTCTAGCATCATTTCAACGTTGTTTTCAGATTGTCAGAAAGCTCACTTTAATCAAATGTATTGGTCAAATGTAACATATGTTTTTCATGCTCCAAATTTTTAGTCAAAATGGACATACCCTTTGGTCAATGGGGACAATTTAGTCAAATTAGCCTTTTGAAAAGTCGTTATTTTTTGTAATGTTAAAAGAATCTCAAAAAACATACACAAGCATTCATTTTCTAGCATCATCTTTGAGTTGTTTTTAGATTGTCAACACCCTTGGTTGAAATCTTGTGAAGGCCCAGGCTTGGGTGCTTGGCTTTCTAGCCACCTAGTCATCCCATCTATTAGGATGGCCTTTGACATTTCTTTTTCAATATTATGCACCAAATTGGGCCTCCCCCATCCCACAACTCTTAGTCTTTCTTGATGCATATGCAGCTAGGCCATAGATCCAACATGGATACATTTATTTTGTTATGCTCATGGGGGAGAACACACTACCACACATGATGCAATTCGAGATTCTTTTGCCTCCATTGTTAAGGATGTCAAGTCCCATGTTTTGCGCAAACAAACACATGCCATCTTTTTAATCATCACAATGACTAGTGAATATTGTGCTTACAATATATGGTACTCACATTTTGGCAAACTTAGTCAATATTAACCCAATTTGTGCAGATTTTGTTTTGTGAGTTACTTTTTTCTAAAGAGTGGTTACAATAATTGCAACTCAAGGAAAAATTATGTCATATTGCAACCAACACTTCAAGGATGATTTCATCCCTCTAACAATAGAAATATTTGGATGTTTACTTTAATAAGTGGACAATTTTTTCATCGATGTGCCAACATGGCATGATCAACAAAAGGCTCTAGAATTCCTCCTATTTCGATTATATGTTCATTTTATAGGTAAAGGGTGTTAGTAGTTCTTTAACATTAAGCAATTGTTGTAGCAAGAAAAGCCTTTTCTAGGTTTGGTGTCCTTCCAAGTTTTTTAGCCATTGCCTTGCACAATTTTCTTCATGCTACTAGTGATGGGTTTAAGTCTTAGGTTTCTTGTTTTCTCCTCTTAGGGCTCCCCATTGTATGTTCTACACTTTCGAATGTGGTCATTTGTTTGGACTTCGGTCCTTTCTTTTTTCTTCTTTTCTTCCCTTGCCAAATGTTTTTCCTTTATTTATTTATTTATTTATTTAATTTCTATATTTGTCTAAAAGGCTTAATTCAAGGAACGTTAAGGTACCAATGTAAATATTGCTTGACCTAACATGGTGGATTTGAAGGCTAAAAATACTAATATATTACATATAAATTATAAATGGGTCATAAGTTATGTTTTGTTTTTGAAACACAACCCATAAATAAGGGGAGATGCAAAATAACCCCAAAAAAATTCATCTCATGCATTTCAAACTTGCCTTTTTGTGCCCTTCATGATTATGTGCAAAACCTAGCAAACTTCATAAAATAAAACAACCAACAAATTGGGAAGATAAAGAACAAAGGGAAAGGACAAAATTTGAACCTAAAGATCAAAACCCAAAGTGGGTCATTAAGGGGCAAAGGAACAAATCATGTTCCACAAGCCCCACCAATCACAAGAAGCATATTAGAAAAAAAAAGGATGAAAAACCTAAAAGAATAATAAGCCTAGAAAAACCTTCACTTGCAATGATAGTGTGTTTCAAAATAAAACCAACTTGAACTTTTTGCAAAACTATTAAAGCCCTCTACATAAAAAAAACATGCGCAAAAAAATTACAGTAGGGCCATTGGTGCCCTTTGCTAACCACACCATGTTAACACATTGATGAAAAACATTGTACACTTATTAATGTAAATAACCAAAAATCTTTATGGCAAGGGTAAAACGCACATCCAATGGGTGCCAATCATGGTAAAGTTCTTCCTTTGCTTGAGTTGCCACCATTGTAACCACCTCACAAGATGAAATAACACATGAAACCAAATTTGTTCAAATCAAGTTAGAAATGACAACATTGATCAAAGTGCAAATGCCATCAACTATTAACATGATGTCAACTTGTTAGTGAGAGGCATCTAAGGAAGGTGACAAAAGGACATGGGTCTGCTTATGTGAAATATGAAACCTTGAGTCTTTCACAATGGAAACAAAATCATCTTCAATGGCATTATGAAATCGTCCAATCAATTCCTCACCATAGGAACAAGAAAGAAAGTGAATCCCCACTAAATCTAAAGGTTGGCCAAAAAGGCAATGAATTAACCTAAAAGCTAAAACATGGGGAAGGGCCAATCTATTGTCCAAACAAAGGAGAAAACAATTTGAGGCCAAATGGAAAGACGGGATGTATGGGCAAACAAAAAACCATGCACCCACCCTTGGACCCATTAAGGCTTCAAGCATTTGTAATGTGAATTAAAAGTCATGTCTTAAATGATACTAGACAAGGAATGGTTGCCCCCTATTTGAAATGTTCTTTTGAATTTGATCTACTCCCCTTTCTACAAACTACCAAAAGGGGGAACACAAAGCCATCACATTTGAAAAATAATTCAAATGTGTCTAAAAACAAAATAGACAAAACTACTAACACCTATCACCTCCAATAAAAATGGGTGACAATCTAATAAAAATGTAACAATGATGATAAATGCAACAAATGCCCAACTCCCCAAATAGATCACCAATGTAGTGATCTCTATGGGAATGAAGTTGATCTTCCCACAAGAAATGGTGAAAGAAGCACATCAACACACCAAAGGGCTTGTGGACAATCCAAAAAACCTAGGCTTAGGAGTTTATTAAAAACCTACATGAAGTTCGCATTGAAGGAAACGAACTGGTGTTGAAAAATTAATAAGGGGGGAGGAATGGAACAAGTACAAAGGTCTTTGGGCGAAACACCTAAAAAGGATCCATAAATCAAACAAAATTGTGTTGTTTCATTTTGTTTATTTTACAAATTTATTTTTGTTATTCGTGTTTTACTATCCACACCAATTTCAAACCCATAACCTTTCAAAAAAAAAAGAATGCACCAACCATTAGCATATTTTTCATTGTTGCATAATAATAATTTCATATTTTTTATTTACTTTAAAAGGAGGGTCATTAATGATGCACATTGAAAGAAAGTTGCAATATGTACAACATATTCATCAGATGTAGAAAACACGTGTCATTTAATAAATTCATCATATTTTCAAATTTTGTTAAATAGATTTGATTGTTCTAATACAAAGGTAGCTTCAACATTTTTTGTAAAATAATTAATGAAATTTGAAATTTTCATTTCAAGAATAAAATATTCCAAAAATCTACATATTTTATTTCACAAAAAAATTGAAAATTTAATTTTTGAGATTTTCAATTTTATTTTATAAACAACATACATTATACAAAGATGCCATGGTACTACAATAACAAATAGACAATAAATATATACAAATCACATCCATGTACAATAAATTATGCAATAAACAAGATGGATTATTTCTTTTTAATACATGTCATATTTGTCATACTTGGGACAAGGATCACCAAATGAGTTTTAAAATATATATAAATCATTTGATCTCATCAAGACATGTTTGTTTTTATGGCAACAACTTCATTTTTAATTTTCTTCTACAATGGCAATAACAATAACAATTTAAAAAGTTTCCATAAGTTACAAGGATATTTTAGATTCGTATAGAAGGAAATCACTAATTTTCGTATTGTAAGTTTGTTAAGATTATCATAAAGCAATGACATTTGTGATGAAAAATATATATTCATATAATTAAAAAAATTCCAAATTTAATTTTCAACTAATGAATTTCCAAAAAAATAATAAACATATAAAAAACTTGAATAATCATGAATACATACAAGGATTAATTTTATTCAATAGATAATTTGTGCAAAAGCCTTTGCATATATTTATGATAGGAAAATTTGGGACATCAAACATGTCATTGTCCTAATATATTGCTAGTAACTATTGATTTTGTCATAAGACAATGGACATTCATGAAATTATTTTATTTCAATTGTTCATATTATGTACACAATCATGGAATAATGATCAAATGACATTTTTCATGTAATGTTTTGGTAAAAATTTATAATTCTTGATTCAATTTTGTTGAAAACTGATTTTATGTGACAATAAAATGTCAAATGTGAATTTCAAAAATAACATCATTCGCAAGTATACCTTTTCAACCATTATTGAATCAATCTTCTTTTATATTATTGAATCCCCAAGTTGTTTTTATCTTTTGTGACATTTTGTTTAAATAATATGTAGTCACAATAAAAAGAATCAATAACAACAAGGTTGGACCCCCTACTACGGACTATATTGTATATGTCCTTCATGTATTGGTTTATTAAATATCAAATTGTATTTTAAATATAATTTTTGGTTTAAAATAATAATTTTCTAGATTGGATATTGATAGTGAAACCAAATATGACCCTTTTTATAATTTTTTATTTATTCTTTCATCAAGTTTTACATCATAATCAAATGTAAAACAAGTTCGCTTTTAAGCATGATCACAAAATTTGAACTATTATAATCATTAAGGACATTCAAAATTAAAATTATCAACATTAATACATGATTCAATAAATGTGCACATATAACAATCAACACATATGGCCCTTCATATGAATTATCTCAAAGGTCACAATAAATTTGAGATCATTTGGTGAAGGTTTGAGTAGCTTAAAACACATTCAATTATAAGGTTATTAAAAAATAATGTGTCAATAACTTTTTTGTGCATGAAAAAACACTATATTATCATGGTCAAATGATTTCAAATTTATGGGATTTCAACTTCATAATAAACAAACACAATTCCAAAATATGGTTAATTATTTCATTAAATATAATAAATGATTATTTTTCAAAGTGGTGTAGGTACATGTTTTCACTACAATCAACAAATGTTTTGTCTCCCTTTACTATGACTACACCCAATAGATAGGTTTAATATGTATAATTTATTTTTTTTCTTTGAAGGATAAAAACCCATGTCATTTTAAGCATGCTTGTAAAAATATAAGTGGGTTGATATCATGTGGCTTGTGCTATATAGTAATGATATGTTGCATAAAACTTAGTTAAATGATCAAAACACAAAAAAATGTTTCATCATAAATCACAATCTACTTAACAAAAACAAAAATTTTAAATCTTTAATTTTATGGTCAACTTTCATTCTTGTTTTGTGTTTGAAACACATTTTCATTGGGTCATTACCAAACTCAATACATGCTTTCACATTTGTTCTCTCTTGCATTTTATACGTAGAACTCTCACATAATATTTACATAATTGCAAAAAATCATACAAATTGTACAAATTGATGATATTTGAAATCAAAATTTAAAAATAGTTAACAAAAGTTAAAAGGAGATTGAGTACCATGAATAATATCAAAACAATTCCATCACAATTGTTTCCACGTGCTAAATGCAAAGGCATTTCTCCATGTTCATTTTTTGCATTAACATCTACTCCTTTTTTAATAATCTTTTGAACAATGTTAGCATATCCACATGAAGCTTAAACAAACAACACATGTTCATGTGTCAATGACATAACAAGTGAAAATAACCTTGATATAAATGTATTTTACATACAGTAATAATGATATGATGCAATGTGTAGCATGTAGTAATCCTTTTTATCTCCACAAAGACAAGGAAAAGAAACATTTTGCAAATGTTTTTGAAGTTGAGGCACTTATTCATTCTTATATGAAACTAAAATGCAAAAGGACACAACAATCAACAAGACATTGTTCCATTCCTTTCAAAATAGATTCCAACCACCATAATGCATTTTGATAAAATGAAAAAGAAGATGTTCTTATAGTTGTTTCCCCTAAACCATTACAAGGTTTGTCTTATTGTCTTTGAAATTAGACAAATTAAAGGTGTATTGGTGGATGGTTGGGTGACCTTTCATGAAAAACATGCCCTTACAACTTCCAAAAGGGGTTGCAAGCTGCAACACCTAAAGTCAAGAAGCCATTAACCATCCACATATAGAAAAAAATAGTAGTGAAGATCAACCAAAATGATCCAACCAACCAAAATCCCTAACCATTAATGAAGCAAAGTGCACAAAAAAATGATCTTAAATTTTGTAAGTTTGAAAGATTTCCAAATCTTGAAAATCCTAAGATTAAGAGTTGTTCTTTTGCTTTTGAATGTTTTTCAATTCCTCTCTTTAGTTAGTTCAAGGCAATATCTATGGATTTTGGAACAACCAAAGTGACAAATTGGAATAATATTTGCATTTTCTTTCACTTCTTATGCAAATGAGATCTTTGTTATTAATATCATTCAAGAACTCTTCTTTTGTATCATTCTTAAACCATAACAAGTCTTTTGCAAAAGGTCCCTTTCTTTCACCATTTTCATATTCTTTTCAACAAATCTTACCATAGCTTAAACCAAGATTTGTTTATGGGTTCCTTCTTCTTGAATCTCCATTTACATTAAAAATTTTAATGGCACCATCATGTAAAATATTAGTTTTTTTAATAATGTTCATATTCAGCTTTTATTCACCATGAAAAGAAGCTCCTAATCACATAGAACACCAATGGATGATTATTGATGATCGTGATTGAAAAACCCAAATATAAGAGAGATATACTTATCATGTGTTACTGTGTGAACATAAATTATATATAGACAAATTAATGCATAAATCAAAACATGTTAAATGATTCAATGTTATCAGAACCAGTGCTTATTTAACATGTTTGCAAATTTCAAAAAGTTAGTCTTACATAATTATGTGTTATATTTATATACCCAACTCTATAATATATCAATCTAACATCAAGATAAGTTTGAAAGTCATTCAAAAAATTAAAAATATTCTTCATCATATTTTGATATCCATATCCAATGGTTTTCATGCTTATGAAGTACAATGAAACAATGTAAAACATTGGACTTAAACATTATTTAAACACAATGTTTTTACATTGTCACGACATCATTTAGGATGTCATCATCAGCTCCTTTTAACATGATTTGACCTATAAGTCACCTAAAGTTCAAGAATTTATGTTTTGGGAATTACATCCAAAAATGCATCGTATGATGTCTATAAATTGTGTGTTTTTATAAAATGTAAAAATTAATATACTATTAATCTTTCCACATATTCTACTAGAACATGATGTAAATGACATGAAATGTATAAATTCAAGATGTTGTTGATGATTGTTGATTTTAATTCCCTCAATCTCCAATCCAATTTGTAGCACCATTGATTTTGAAGTTCAAACGCAAATTTGAATCTTGTGATATGGTTAAAGTGACTTCTATTTCCTTTTCAATGTTAGATTACTAAATCCATATGATTGAAAAACCATGTTGAGTGGGCTTAATTATTTGCTACTAAAGGTGCAAATGTGAAGAAGCCTTTTATCGTACACCATGCAATCCAAAATTGGTTTTCATAATAAATTATTAATGTGGCCTATGTCATTGAAAACATATTCTAACATATATTATTATTCAAAATTCCATGACTCTTGTAGCACAAGTTTAAAAATAATGAAACCACCTTGGTGAACCTCTATATTCATGGAAGGTTTTTCAAGATACCAAGATGGTTAACCCACAATTTCCCTATTAGTTTGATTTATGATTATAATTGAACTTTCAATTATGAAAATACTCAAAATTCACTAACTTTTCAATTACAGTTTTAAACATAATGAAAGATTTCACCTCAATGGACCATATCCATTGAGGAATTTTGAAAAAGACCAAAAATGGAATGAGGATGTATTCGACATGCCAAAACAAATAAGAAAAACAAACAACCTTTTCAATAGCAAGATCCCATATTGAACATTTTCTCCTTCCTATAAACTATGTATTTAAAAAGATCATCATGATCAAAGTTAAGTGAACCAACAATTTTCCTTGGATTTACAATGAACATGGACAAAGATTTTACCTCTTTTCAAGGTGAAACTTAAAATCCAAACAATTAGACTATTAGAAAGAAACCAACCGATTAATTCTAGCCATGGTGTTGCAATCAAAGTTGATATAGGGGGAATAATTATAGGATTAATAAGTTTCATCTTGTTAAATTATGACCAATATAGAATCTATTTTAAATGGAATATAGTCATAAACAATGAAGTGAGGAGTAGATTTTCAATACCTTTTACACCAATTTGCATATGGTTTTTCTTCAATTAAATCTGAATTTTATTCATTTTTTTCATTGTTTCATTGTCAATAATATTATGAAATAATGCAAAGCCCAAGTTATCCATAAATTTTTTTTGTTGAAAATCTTTGAAAAATATATTACATCCCATTTTAACCTTCTTGTTTACCGTTCAATGATGTTGGACTTTGCCAATTCTCCAACTCCAAATGCTCCAAAAATGATCTTCATCTAAACTTGGTGTGGAATACTACTATAGATTGATGTTTGCTTGAAGGTAAAATTGTCAATTTTCCAACTCATACCTACATTTCAACTTAATAGTGTCAAATAATATACTCCCACATTTTTATTCACATTTTTGGAGGGAAAACATCATTTGTACCTTATAACCATAACTTGCATCATATTGGTTCAACCATAATTAATAACATTAGACATTAAAATTTTGGTATGCACAAGCCATATGTATGTCAAAACAAGTACTTGCAAAAAATCATGTCTCATGAATTAAGTTTCTTGTCCCTTATAAAAATTTGCCTCACTTTTTGCCTCCGATTAGAATTGAAGCATTATAAATCATTTCTACCAAAAGTGAAGGAATTAAATAAATGGATTGGTCCAAAGTTGTTTTTAAAGGACCAAAATGAACCAACATCCACGAGCTTACCATGAAAAAGGGTTGGTTACATAATCAAAAAAGAATTTTATGTTGGGTTCAAATTCCCTAGCTAAATATGTAGTACCTATTAGATTTCACAACATGTTTTTCATGATTTGGACATTTATGACTAATGTCCTAATCTAGGCATGTAGTCATATATCCTTAATCATATATTTTTATTCATAATTGTGATTACACTGCAATTGCATTATGACTACATGATTAGCCTACATACACTAATAACCTACCAATGTTAATGATTTAATTAGGTGCTAGCTACCTACTCACTATTTACTAGCTACCTATTAAGTAACTAAAGTACCTATGGGTTAATACTACTTATTATCTACCTACCTAGTAGGTAATACAATGTATGTATGTGTGTACCTACCTATTTACCTACCTATTATGTAAGTAATATGTACCTCTTTACCTACCTACCTACCTACTATATAAGTAGTACATATGTACCTACTACGCACCTACCTACTAAGTAGGTAATACATGCTTACTTAACTACCTATTACTTACTATTAAGTACCTACCTATTACCTACCTATTATCACTTCAAGGTACTACTTACTTATTACCTACCAAGCTAGGTACCTACTAGGTTACTAAGTTGGTTTTAAGTTATTAAGTAAGTACCTAGGTACTTAACTAGGGTAGCTAGGTTAGGCAACTTATAAAGTAGGTTTAGAAAAATTGTTTATAACAATGTGGTGACAATTTTGGTTGTGTAAAAATCATGTGATGCAATGGTTAAATGGGGGTAAAGAACTTCTTCCTTCAATGTGGAGGTGAGGGGTTCAAATCTTCACACTTGCAACTTAGTTAATGAACATAATTAGCTTAGCTTGTTAGCTAAGTTAACCTACATTCCTAGGTAGGCTAGGGCTTACATTTCTAACTTATAGGTTGGGTTTTTAACCTTTATACCACGTGGCAACCTAACCACATGTCTACATGGCATGGGTGGAAAACATATTTATTTCATATTTAATGAATTATATCCAATGGCCATAATTTATGTATCCCATCAAGCATTAATGACCTCCATAACTTTATAGTCGTAGAAGTCAGGTCATATATTGTCTTGTGACGAAGCCACAATTGCAACTAGATGTTCTTAACAACGTGTCTTATTTGACTACATAGTCATGTAGTCAAGGATGATTTCAATGACTAACAATTTAGTCATAAATCAAGTCGCAAAAGACAACTTTTGGCTTAGTGTTTGTCATGTTAGGCTTGGTTTTAATCATAGGAGATCCCCAACCTAGTAACCATTCACTTTCAACTCACTAAAATATTTGTGTGTTCAGTGAATATGGACATTTAGAGGGTTGAAGAAAGAATAGAAAAACTTTCATTGTTTTGTTCTTAATCTTTCTTATCAAGTAAAATAAGATCAACATGTCAATCAATGCATATACATAGGCTTAAAACATTTGATCTCAATAGGAATACTCATAGTTTAATAAATAAGTTCATACAATGGAGCTTGAAAAGTCCCAATTTTAAGCTATCATTATGTGCCATTGTGAGTGTCTTTAAATGTCAAGAACTATGCCATTAGGTTACTATATGATTGTACATGTTGTGTTGGTACAATATGTTACATTATGCAATATAGATTGGTGTGACAAGTTCAACATAATTAGGTGAATATGAAAGTTTAACTAGTCTAGTACTATTCACTAGACCAACCAATAATGAAATGTGATAGATTACCTTCACTATTATAAATAGCTACCATGTGTCATTGCATGACATGTATTTGTGTTGGTGAGTATTTGTAACAATTTATGTGTTAGACAACTAGTTAGAAGATGTTGATTATTTTGATCCAAAATAATTCTAGGTTTCATTTGGTTGCAATTATGTGCTACAATTCATTAAAGAATGATCTCCAAGTCCTTTAATGGAGGTCTAAATGTAGGCCCTTTTCACTTTTTTTCCTTAAACTTTGACCCAATTTATCTAAGTAGTGAAGACTGCTTTTGGATGGGTATATCAATTTTAATATATTAACTAGTCAACGGTAAATATGATATATATATATATATATATATATATTAGTTGTGTAAAGGTATATATGCTTCAAAACATTTCAAAATTGGGTAAGCCTTTATAGGTTGTGTAAAATTATTAATAGAAGTAAAGGTAAGTGATGAACATTTGCCCTATTTAAAGGTTAAGAATGAATATTCCATCATTTATCCTACACATATCTTGTGAGTATAAATGAGTAAACATAGTGTAAATGAAAATATTTACAGAAGTATGTCACATTTCAAAGTCGAGAAAGACAATTTACATGTGCAATTGCCATTCCAAAGATGAAAATGTGAAATTTTAAACATCCTATTAAAAATAAGTTCAAATTTTGTGATTAATGTAATGGAAATATATAAAATACCAAAAGAAAATACATTTAATACCATAGTACCTAGCCTAGGCCAAAAACAAGGTACTGTATATATATAGTCATTTATGTTTAGCAGTAAAATTACCTTCTTCAACAAATTGACGGTATACTAAATAGCTAGTGTGCTTGAGATTTTCTTTCTGTTTTTTGGCACAGTAGGCAGGTGTTTTTCAAAAAAAATTGCCAATCCCAAAAAGTAATTAACTACCTAGTGCCTAACCAGGTCATGTACTATGATAGTTGATATTTGTTAGTTAGTCATCATAATTCAAACAAATCCATCATAACCACATTTCAGGCACTTCCCACTTCATGCATCATAACAAATCACTCTCCCTGCATAAGCGTAAACTCAAATATACATTACCCAAGTAGGGTAAAAAGAAGGCAGAGTTTGAAACATTTTCCCATAATGAAGCATAAAGAAAAGGGTTTTTAAAAAACCAACAGCATAAGGTACATATTTACCTTGTTATATACATGTGTGTGTGTGTGTGTATCAAGCTAAAAGATTTATCCACCCAACATTGAACATTGGTGATGTCCAGTGATTTTCTTCCGACAAATTATGTTTTTTCTTTTTGTCAAAAATGTTAGGAAAGTTTTTGGACACAAAAATGTGTTTTTATTTTTTTAAAGTGTAAATTCTGTTAATTTTATTGTCTTGTGCAAAAACTTGCCAAATTTCAGATATCACAAAATTGAAAAGAAAAACCCCTGGTGATGATGCTTAAGTATGCTACACCTAGCATGACCTAACCATGGCACAATCAATCACTTGCAATATGGGTATGAACTTTTTGGCTATGATGGGCTTTGATGCCAATCCACTCAATTCTAATCCAGAAAAAGAAGGGTAAGCTGAAGTGAAGTGGGGTTCTTTAAAA
>Ga0209208_10008265_pt1 | contig 13912 bp, 8 predicted proteins | sample S1TSphfallax_3_FD_187694 | JGI IMG/M metagenome (GOLD analysis project Ga0209208, IMG submission 187694) | Host-associated microbial communities from peat moss isolated from Minnesota, USA - S1T2_Fd - Sphagnum fallax MG (SPAdes) (version 2) | ecosystem: Host-associated > Plants > Peat moss >...
GAATTTGGCTGATTAAAAAAAAATTATTTAAAAAATGCCAGATCTTGCATATAAGGATAATATTGCTTTGCTCAAACAAAGCAGCTTCCAAGTATAGTTTACATTGACTTGTTTACTTTTGGATTCAGTTGGGTGAGATTCTTGATACCCAGATTCGGAACCTCCGGTTCTAACACTTGTATCTGGGTACCCACACACCACACTGGTGTGATTATCATTAGAAAAAATTTCTGATGGAAATTTTTTAATTATCATTATTCTCAAATCATTACTCTCATTGCATCACTTTTCTTTTTTTTCTTTTTTTTTCCCTCCATAAGAAATTTGATTTTAGATTTATTGGAGTTGCTTCTAAGTGTGTCAAACTGTGTGTGAATGTGTGTGTTTTTTTGTTCAATATTATAAAGTAGCTGAAGTCATGATCATCCATAAGGCAATTTTTTAAAATAAGGTAAAAAAGAAAATTAAGCATCCTTCTATATTGTTTGCTCCATATTTGCTTTTTACAAAAACATGGTTCTGAAATTTGGCAACTAGAAATAACACGTTTTTCCCCATGTTCATAAAACTGCCAACATGATTTCTTTTTCAAAATTGTGATATCAAAACATTGATGATTTTTTCCAGAAATGCCGTAAAATTAGTTAAATTTACATTAGAAAAGATATTCCAAAAACATTTGTAAAGAAAAAAAAAAAACCAAAGTTGCCCTCTCACTCCTAATTAGTAGGTGCAAGATCCATCCTCTTATAAATGTGCATTTACATTTGGTGTTATGGACTTTAGTGTTGAGTCCTTAATACCATGCTAGCCATTTAGGACTTAAACTTAGTTATCATGAAAATTTTATGTTAAGCTAACATTCACTTAAGATTAAGCTATTGACCATTTAACATTGGGTGCCACCTAGGATGCCATCTAGATTTTCATTTAACACTGCCTTAACATCAAGTGTGAATGCACCATAAGGAGGATGGATATCCATGGATACAAAAGGTACCCTCCAGATAAACCACAGAATTTCTTTGAGTGTGTTCTGTGCATAGGGGGTGTCCTACCTACTACAGTAGGAAGGTTGGTACCCGGCGGGTATGAACCCAATCTCATGCAAAAACAAGTTCTCAAAAACCCAAAAAGGGTAATTCTAGGGTTTTTTTTTTCCCTTCCCGCAGAAATACACACTAGGTTTTTTTCTTTAAAAACCAAATACCCACCCAACTGTGCACCAAACCCCTGGTTGTTATTTGAATAGGTAATGGTTAAGCTTTCTTCACATTTTTTTTCTCTTCATGCAAACTACTCTTACTACTAAAGTGTTATAGACTCAAGGTACTACTACCATAGCCTAGGGTCAGTTTCCACATTCACAAAATGAATATATATTTTCTTCAAAAGATGAATTCATTTTTTAATTTTTTAATTATATATATTTTCCCTACATCTACTATAATATTGTGATATGAGTTGTGAAATTATTCAGAATGTAGCCTCTGATAATTATAATGATTTTCAACATGTTAATTTCATATTTTCCAAAATTTTCATTTCACTATTTTGAGGATTATTTAACAATGAAACTAACCTTAGGGTAAGATATAGACTGAAGTGAATGCATAGTCCTCTCATTAAAAAAAAAAACCCTCCCCAAGGACCAAACCTTAGGAATGAAAATTTGGACACAAGTTAAATAGTGGTAATAACTAATAACAATAGAGAGAATACCAGTGTTGGGTGATTCTCACTTTTTTCGAGAATCAATGGTTTCAGTGTTTTATATCTCTATGTGAGAATCAGGTCGGTTCTTGATTTCAAAAAAAGGGGGTTTATGAGAATCGTTTCAAGTATCATATTTTTATCGAGGGAAATAAACAATTTTCAAGCTTGACGATTCTCAACAATTAACAAACAACTGCTTTCTTGGCCAATTCTCACAAGTCAAATCTCAAAAATTTGAATATTTATGTTTGGAGGTTTTTTTTGGATCTTTTTTTTGACCAAAAAAAAGACTTTGAATGTTTTTCAAACGCTACTTCAAATTATTTTAACTCTTCTTCTAAGTTTCCATCTATCCCAATAAGTTCTAAATGGTTAGAAGGGGATTTACAACCAACTCTACAATCATTGGGCCAATTTTTGTTCACAAAAATTAAATTTTTAAAGTTTTCTGATTATAAACATCTTCTCAAATTAGTGAGGATGTTAACCAAGGAAAATATTCTTTCAATCTCTATTTGAGAACCAACAATCCTTATAATTTGATAAGCAAGAAACCCAAATGTGGGAAACATGGCTTCATGTTTCTCCCTCCATTGAAGGGGACACTTGATCTCCTTCACATCCACTTGATAGTGCCGAAAAACCAATAGTTTTCTCTTAATAAGCTCTTTTGTTGGCTATTATCTCTTAACTCCCTACTATCATTTGAATAATATCCAAATTGTTATCAAATCATCCATTCTTTGGTTAGCCAAATTATTATCAAATTCTATCAATGGATGCAAGTGATAATAACATTTCATGACATAGGATATATTGACATTGTGTCGTCTTGCCCAACAATTGCTACTCCTTAATTGTGACCAATGAAAGAAGACACTAATCACAGACTTTTAAATCTTGGGTCCAACATTAAAGCTAACATATTACGGGATTTTCTTTCATCAATTTTTTTCAAGAAGGAAAGAAAACTATTTAAACTCCTCAAACCTCTTTTCTAATGTTAAAAATCAGGCAAATTAACTCAAATGCCACACTAGAATCCTTTTCCATTGGGGTTTGAAAAGATGGTGCATTTTTTGGTTCTTCTCTCAATTTTGAACTCATCAAAATGGTAGAATGAAAGGCATCACTTAACAACCAATGTTGACTATATTGGTTTAAGACATAAATAGTTACAATAGGGGAAAAACAATCAACAACAATTTGACAAATATGTCATGTCAAAAAGGGTGGAACTCTGGTTGTCATCTTCATTGAATTCTACTTGCTATAGCAAAACATTATAACATTCTTAAATTGAAGAGCCTTTTGAAAAAAAATTATTATGTTGACAAACTTGCAAAGAAAAAAAAACAAATGATTATTATCTACATTTTAACAAATCCTAACAAAAATAATAATAAACAAAGAAATTTCAAAGTTTTGATGATAACCTTGTTTGAACTAGAGTGTTCATTTGTTTTTGAGGAAGATTCAAATATGCACAAGCCTTGTTCCATTCTTGTTTACCCTTCCTTGACTTTTTTAGCCAAGTTATGCAAATCTATAAGTCAAATTGGGCAATTTTAACATATACATATTTCAAACCCTTACAAACTTTTTCATTAATTGAAACATACTGATAAGCCTTAGAAAATGCATGGCCAAAATAATTACCCTCAAATTTTTTTGTTAAATTTAATATATGCCAAAAACTTACAAACCCTAAACTTACAACAAATTTTAGGCATGTAGTCATAGTATTTAAATTAGATCTTTTATCTTTAACATAAATAATGATTTTTTTTTCCTCAAGTGATACTTGTTTAACAACTTTGTTAACTCTTTGGCTAATGCATGCCTAGAGGCATGATATGCTTCAAATAACCCAATTGCATTATGTTTTGGTTGTTAATTAACCCTTAAAAGGCAAAAATGTCATAAGCCCCTTTGACATCTAAAAATGAAAACTCACTATTATAGAATAACAATATGCCAAAGAAGGTAAGACATACAACTATTTAGTTTTTTTCACTAACTTTGGCAAAATTTCTCTTGCAAATTGGTTTTTAAAAGGTAAAACAAACCTTGGACACAAATGTAGACTAAATTTTTTTAACCATTGGCTTTCAACAAGATGCATGGGCAAATGATTTTTTACAATTAAAACAACAAAATCTTCTGAAAATTGTTTATGCTACACATCATCTTTTTATAAGAATCTATGGCATCAAAAAAATTGAAGATAGTAATTCCATTTACATGAGGTCTTTTCTCATGAGGTTCATTTTAGTAGATTGTTTACTTTTTCAAATGTTTTTACAATCATACAATGGTATTAATAAACCTGTGTTTTAATGTAGTAATTCCATTTGCAATATTATATAATATTAAACCTTTCCTTTCTTGTGTTTTAATTTTTTTTTATTAAAACTGAACTAGAATAACAAAAAATGCATTTCATCAATTGAAAACACTTAACTCCATTGGCTTATTGTCATTTACACAATAAAATGACCAACATAGTGCATTTCTACTATCCTTTTGCCACGTTTTCCTTTGAAAATGTAAATTTTTCAAATTTTCTTTTATTTTTTCTTTCCCTTCATTTACATTAACATTTTTTTTTGTTTGCAAACTTGGCTGGATTCCAAATTTTTCAATTATCTCTTCTTCCATGACAAAATCATTTAAATACATTTCATCATTATTATTCATTATGTTTTCATTTTGGGATGACTCTTCCATTATTAATTGCAAGATGAAATTCTACCAAATGAATGGTGAAAAAAACCAAACAATAATATGCAAACCTATGCAAACCTCTATGCTATGAATAAACAACTTTACAAAGGCATTTACAAAAATGAAGTTCAATGTTAAAATGTAGACTAATTCAAGGAACCTCACAACCAAAAAAAAAAACTAAAAAACTAAAAAAAGCCAAAAACATTTATAAATAAATAAAAATGAAAACAAAACAAAATTATTAAATTAAAAAATAAATAAAACCTACCTCTTTTCTCTTTTCCTAACATTGTGTTCCAAGTGCTCCAAGCTAATTCGCACATGGCAAGAGCGGGGCAGCGGAAGTATAACACCCCAAACAAAAACAACACAAGGGGAATAGTAGTAATGTAAGGTAAGAAGCCAACAACAACATTAAGGAGGGTGAGGTGGGTACCTCAACAAGTAGCATCAACACAAGGTGAATAGCAACAACCCAAGGTGAGCAGCAACAACATAAGGCGAACAACAACAACCCACGGTAAGCAATAGCAATACTAAGCAAGCAACCCAAGGTGAGCAACAACAACCAAGGCAAGTAGTAGTAATGCAAGGCGAAAGTGAACAATAATAAAACGAGAGTGGGCAATGCAAGGCGGGAACAAGTAATACCAACGCAAGGTGAAAGTAACAATATAAGGTGAAAACAACAACGCAAGGCAAGAACAAACAACACAAGGTGAGAATGAACAATAACAACACAAGGAAGGAATGAATAACAACAATGCAAGGCAAGCAACTTGCAACAACACAAGGCCCTTGTGAGGAAAAAATAAAAACAATGCAAGGCAAAGAATAAGGACGACATACCAAAGCAATTTGCTTTTTTCAAACATTGAAATGAAGAGGCCAGAAAGCTTCTGGCTTTTATACATTAATGACCTCCCTTGGCAGAGGTGTCATCCTAAATCCTAAACTTAAGGTTTTTCTCTTCCCCACCAAACCACAGACCTTAAAAATTGGATCCATGTTTTCATATGAAAACCCATTTGCTTCTTTCTTTTTTTCCCAATTTCTTTTCTCCTAGTTGGTTCTCTCACATGGGCGAGAACCTTAAATTGGTTCTCACCCAAAATGAAAACAATTGGTTTTCAATGTGAAAACTACCCAACACTAGAGAATACTAATGATTATTTTTTTTGGTGGCAAATTCACAAAAATATATATTCTGTTGCAAATTCCTTGTTTTCTTGAAAATAGTTCCTCACAAAATGAAAAAAACTTCATAAAATTGTAATAATTGCCCACACAATGGAAGGGTGCTTAAGATTTGATACTTTCATATTTCAAACGTTGCCAAATTTGGCTAAATATATATGGATTGTCATCACTTGAGCAACATCACAAAATTGAAATGAAAAACACCCATACCAATGCAATCCTTTATTTTTCAAGGAAAAATCTTGTGGATGAGGGTTAGGGTATATTGAACCTTGACCTAGGGCTCCTCAAATTAAAGAAACCAATTTTGACATAGATCTAATGCCCACCAAAAAAAAAAAACAGGCTAAAGAATACTTGCATGTGGAAAGCTACTAGTTTTTTGAAGGAAGTTGCTTGGCTCTAAATTTTTCAAAAACTTGGAAGATGCATGTAGTATATATTTGTTTTAAATGATTAAAAGTGTTATTTGTGATTATTTTGAAGATCAAAATAATTATAAACAACATTTCTTAGATAAGTCACAAAATGAAATATTTTTAATAAAACAATATTTTATTTTAAAGTTAACGAAAAATAATCCAAAAGTGTGTTGCTAGTCAAAAGTGATTATAAATGTTCTTTAAAATTATTTTGAAGACCAAAATAGTAATAAATGACATTTTTAATTGTCTACAATAAATCACAAAATGGAATTTTTTACTAAAAAGTTAGTTAGTTTTAAAATTAATGAAAAAATAATCCAAAAGTGTGTTGCCAATCAACATGTAACAAAATAATGAAAATAGAAACCACCAATAACAATAGACAAAAGATGTAAACCACAATTGGCACCAAGTTTTTCTTTTTTCTTATTTTGTGATATAGGTCTGAATATTGGCGATCATCCACAAGAGGAATTACCCAAATTTGGTCAAAAAAGAAAGTAGAAATATGTAAGATTTTTGGTGACATGCTAGGACCTATTGTGTTTAAATATGGTAATTTCAAACCCCCAAAAAAATAAAAAAACCACCTAGTTTATAATCATTATATATATATGAGCTCCGCATTGTTGTGCACTATTAATGATAATCAACAATTTTTATTTATTTATATGTTTTCATATTTTTTTCAATAATCTATTATTATTTATGTCAATGTCAAATTTAATTTAAATTAATATACATTTCATGGACATGAAAAAAACACATGTTAATTTATTTTTTTCTTATGTTTTCCTATGGTTTTCAATAATTCATCATTAGTTGTGTCAATCTCAAATTTAATTTGATTTAATATGAATTTTGTGGCCATGAAAATACACATGTTAATTTTTTTTTTCATATCCCTATTGATGGGTAGGAAAAAAGAATGAAATAGTTATAAAGATGGAGGTAGTTGTAGGAAAGAAGGAAAATAATATTTAAAAAGTTAATACCAAAAGAAAAGAAGTAGTTAGTAGGAAAAAAAAAGGTAGTTGGACTTTGGAAATGAGGTAGTTGTATTTGGAATGGTCTTTGGAAATGTCTAGGGTCCACCATATGATAGATTCCAAATTTTGGAATTTTACAAATAAGGAGTTTATGAAAGATTATAAAAAGCTACCCATCTACCATAGTTCTTAGAGAATTCTCGTCACTAGAATAAACACCTTGAAATTTGTGTCTTGGGCACTTTTTTTTTCACAAAAATCCTAAACCCTAAACCCTAACACTTTTGAAGATGAATACTTTGCTTATGCTTTGTAGTTGTAATTGTGCAATTTTGGTTGTATTTTGACAACCTAGTATGCAACATGGTTGAGAAGGGGAAAAAAGTTCAATTTTGATTACTTCAATAGAATGTGCAATTGCAATTTTCCACTTATAATGAAATTGGAGTACATGAGTGCAAATCCAAATGACAATCCTAGACCTGTGCATGATCCTACACTCTTCTAAAACCATGAACTAAATTGAAAATACTTCCAAGGAAGATGAATTAAGTTCAACCATTGTAATATGGAAACATTGAACTATGGATTATTATACAACCTAAAGAACATAACTTTAGATGACAAGATCAATGGAAATTCAAGTAAGTGAATAGACAAGTATCTTGGATTCAATTATTTATGTGAACTCACCTTGCAAGTCATTCAAAATAGGAGTTGTTATTGTCCAATCTCTTGTTGGCAACTTGTCTTCTTCAGCACATGGCTTTTTGATGCCTAATAGTGCCCACCACTCCAAATCCATCTTTTCTTCACAACCCTTCAACAAGCATTTTGAAGAACTAGAAAAATGGGTAACTGCACACCAAGAGTGATAAGCATGTTTGCAAGATGCAATCTTGCAATTCCATAAAGGCTCAAAGCCTCTCTAGCAAAATGGGCAACGCAAAAGGGACAAAATGTTATAAACATCTACACAAACATCATTTTCAAAATAGACAAAAGGTAATGGGGATGGTTTTAGAATTGGGCATTGATTGCCATTTTTCATGGATTGTATTTGATTCAAAAGTGTTGCTTTTTGTCATTTCAACATATCTAATTTGTTTATAGTAGTCCTTCACCTTTCTTCTGTTGCTACATTCTTGGCTTGTATATTTGCATGCTCAATTGACCCTTTTTCTAACAATAGCTTGAACATTTGAACTGAGCCTATTTGAAATTCCACTTTTTGTTGAAGTGACTCCAGTTCAACAAGAGTAGACCCAATTATATTTTCGGCAAGGTTATTTTCAAAATGCAAACCTTGTACTTTTGTATTTTGGGTGTGAAATGTTATTTGCAAAACTAGTAACTCCTCTTCTCCAGTTGTGACAAGGATGATACGGTCTTCAACTTGGCCTTCAATTTTTGTGAACTCCCTGTCAACTTCATCTTTGTCTTTCTTCAAGAAATCCACAACCACTTACAAAACTAGCATTTCCTTCTCCAAAACACAAATATATTCCTCCCACTATTTTATACATTTAGCTTGCACCTCCATGAGATGATGACCTTAATATTGTTTGCTTGGAGTTTTCAGCATGATACCACTCAAAAGATCTTTGTCCTCTTTTTATCCTTCAAAATCTTCAAGCTTGTCAAGATCCAAGGTAGGGGTAGCTTTGCCATTGTGAGCTGCCTCTAAAGACTATATCCTTTGTAGTTTGTTGCGTGTCATCCACTTTGCAAAAACAAACTAGTTACTTTTTCCCTTTTTTTTCATACACAATCCCTTGCATTTCTACCTTGTTTATCAACTCATTGTTTGGGACTTGTGTTATTTAGTGTGTAACCATCCACAAGGTTTCAACATTGGAGATCAACTTCTCATCATCACTAAAAGAATATTTGTATCCATTCCTAAAAATGTAAGGTCCAAAAAATGCCTCAACTTTTGACTCCACAACTTCTTTTCCTATCCTAAGATTCTTTGGCAACATGCCAAAGTTGCATAATGCATATTTTTCGAATAATTGTTTTTTGAGAAATAAGGTTTTCCTTGTCAAAAATAAGTTATGGTGGTATAAAATACAAAGGTTATGTCCAAAAAGATACAACCCTACCTTCTACTTTCATTGGTTTCTTTAGGTTTGTAGTGCACAAACTACCATCTTGTACAGTAAGCAACATTGTATTCACATGAATTCTACAATTGGAATTCCACTAACTCCGTGTAACAACATTTGATTGCATTTCTCACTTTGCCAAACTTCAGACGCACATGTGTATTACATATATAATAATCAAACACCAAGAGAAACAAGTATCAAGAGTGTTCATCTTGGCTAGAGGCCTCGAAGCACTACGGTTAAGATCTCAAGAACTAAACCAAATTTTTTTATTCAATTACATTTTAAAATTTTCTCACTTCTTGTGACCTACATCTCTGCGTACCCCACACAATTTGTGTTATGTAACAAGCCTACTATTTGACCAAAATATAATTTTGTTTTGGACTTTTGAAAACTACAATTAAAAAAAAAGTAAACCACCAAATTATGCATGTACCCCTTGTATGTGTTTACAATCCCAAATAGCAATATGGTCTACATCTTTAGGTTTCACCAAGTGGAATTTTTTTGATATAGTCCTCCTTGCATTAAGGTGGAGTCACAATAAAACGAGCCAAAAAGGATGTTAGATGGGCCTTAAAAATAGTCAAGATTAAAGAAATATTTATGTTTTACCATTAAAAACCATGACAATCATGGCAAGTTGGTCCTTTTTCATTCATATGAATGTCAAGGAATTCAAACCAAAAATCCATTTGATAAAATTTTAAGTTTAAATTTTGATTTAGGACCTTTGAAAATGAACACCCATTGTGTTAGATTGAATCAATTTTTGCAAAAGACTATCAAAATGACTCATATAATAAAACAAAATTGATGGGAAGAAATTAGAAAATAAAGACCTATTAACTAAATTCAAAAAACACTCATATTCTAAAATATGTGAAATTTTAAAACTCTAAAAATTCAAAGAACTTCACAAAATTGATCCAAAATTTTAAAATTTGAAATGTATTTTACCACATATAAATGGCATATAATGTACATGATGTTTTAAGAAGAGTTGTAATTTATTATATAAGAAAACATAAAAGTTTTAAAAATCAATTTTTGGTTATGATTTGAAATTGTTATCATTTTTAAAGATGAAACACAAAATTTACAAGGAATTGACACATTTTCAAAAATTCATATTTATTCAAAACTACCAAAAAAAAAATGTCATCCACCTAAACAATTATATGCATTTTTCATAACAATTTGCAAAAAAACTTATTCAAATATTCATTCATATGAAAAAGTTTTTTTGGGCAAAAAAACATGCAATCCTTTCCTAAAGTAATGTTGTTAGCTTGTTTTATCTTGTTTGTGCCCATTAGGGTATGCTACATGATCTTGATTTTTTTTTTGTTAACAGAAAGTGATTGCATCAGTAACATTTTGAAGTTTTTCACCATCAGTTCATAACTATTCCTTCCTGATTTCTTGTTCCAAAATAGCCCTAGCACCATCGTGTACTCCCTTCCCATGTCCGGACCCAAAATAGGACCATACAATATGACAATGATGTTGCAAATGGCTTGCATCTCTTGTTTTTTACTAGTATTTAAACATGGAAACATAAGTCCAACAATGAACCCTACATTTGATCCAACTTCAAGCAAGGGTTTGAAAATGCATTAAAAATCATAATTTTGCAAGAGGGCTTTAACAAAAACATGGAATTGAACGAAAATGAACTTACCTAGCCACGTGGTACCATATCCTCCTTGATTTAAATTGTGTTGCACAACCGTCAGACCACACAATATGTTCATTTGGAAACAAGTCACATTGCATTAGGTGAGCCCAATGTAGCTCAAAACAATGTTGCTTAAATAATGTGTCATGTTCATTGTCATCTGACAAGTAGTAATGTTATTTTCTGATCAAATTTTCTTTGTTTGAATATGGATTAGCAAAGTAATCCTTATTCCAACGGTAACAAATGTGGACCAATATGTTGAGTTGGAAGGAATGCTAATGCATTTCTTGGACTTCATTGTATTCCTAAAAATTGTACTTTTCCTCAAAGTCAACAACTGACATCATAGAAGTTTTAGGAAAAATGTCCAAACAAATTTTGTATTGTTCCTCTTGGAAGCAAGCGACAAAGTTGTGGATGATGAACTTCCTTAGTCTAGGCCCCATATAGTCCAAGAAAAATGTGGAAGTGGTTTCTTTATATTGTAATTTCAAGACCTTATTATCCTTTCCAAACCTTATCTTCCCATGGATGACTAATTCATAACACTTCCACTACATCAAACTTGTGGAAGTGTTATTTTATTCCATAGGACATGCCATCAACATGTCAATTCCACACTCATTGCAATTTCCTTTCACACAATTGGGATTGTGCCAAGCTAAATTCTCCACTAGAGACAATATGGAGTCCTACATGTTAGTTAAACCCACGAATTGACATTTTGAAGCTTGGCATTCAACACTTGGAATAACATTGAAGCACACATCACAATCATATGTGCAATTTTGACCATGGACCCCCTTCAAACCAATGCGCATATTGTTGAACCCCAGTCTCAATTCTACCATCTCAACATGGTGCTTGCAAGCGCAAGTATTCCTCTCCTTTACTCGACGTACATAGTAAAGTTTCAAGCCTTCAAATGCTTGCAAACCAACTTGGCATGATGTGTTTGCCTTCATAAATTGACTATAGAAGTCCAACTGTAGAACCCAAATCAACATACGAAATTAATATACTCAACCATGCAATAAATTCAATAAATCAATAAGTACATCTACATAAAATGTTATTCTACCCAAACTAGAATAAATCACCTATGCAAATCATAAGAATTAACTATGTAACAAACATCATAACATGTTGCAACTTTCATGGTTAATTGAAAATAAGCTTTTGGTAAAACATAAAACCTAGGTTGCATGGATTACCTAGTGCCATTCACATGTGAGCTAGATACTAGAATGAAAAGTTCAAATGTATAGGTATGAAATTGTAGCTAACAAAAAAAATCAAATAGAAATGAACAATTATATAACAATGGATTTCACAATGCAACTCAAATGTAATAATACTAAAACATAGCCAATAAAAAGTAAATGGGTAAAACTAATCTACAAAATATAGTAGTTACATACTAGCCATCTTGTACTTGAGTCAAAGTTTAGTCAAATGCATTTCAACAAATAACACATAATTTAATACAACAAGTGCAAATATGTTCAAGCTTACAACTAAACAATTGATTCGCCAATTTGACTACATATAAGAAAATATTGACAATTAAGTAAACAAGTAACAATAGTGACATGGAAAGTAAAAACCTATTGGCTTTCAATTGAACAAGTATATGTCAAGCTAACATGTCAAGTAAAAATAGTTTGATTACTTGATGAACAAGTAGTAGTAAACATGGGGTTTATACAAGTATACATGTTCAAAATTAAACAAGTAGGTGTCAAGTTGAATACATGTATGAATCTATTGAATATTGTTTAAACAAGTAACAATAGTGATAGGGCATGTAAAAATCTACTTGCTAATGACTAAACAAGTAGATGTAAATTTGAATACATGTAAGAATATACTGACTATTAGTTAGGCAAGTGACATCAATGACCCATCATGATTTAATTTATTTAGTTACAAATTATCAAGTAGAAATTCATGCAACTACATGTAAAAGTACATTGACTACTAACTAGTAGACACATGTTACACATGTGATCAACCAACAAGTAGAAATATATTTGCATTCAATCAAACAAGTAGATGCCAATTTCATTACATGTAAAAACCAATAGAATATTATATTGAAAAGTAACATTCAAGGATCATAACTTAACATGTTTAGCCATCATGCCCTTTGAATAAATCAATGCTTAGCCCAAACAATTGTTGATCATCTACTAAATGAACAACATGTAAACAACAAAATTTGACCCCAAGTAGCTCATCATATATAATTCCTATTGACAAGGACCATTCAATGTATATCCCATAGATTTGACAAGTATTTACAAATTCTATTCCTAATAACAATTAATAACCAACTAACTTCAAGTGGCTAGTCAAAACATAAAGTAACCAAGTAGAGACATCACAATATTTTCTGAGATCTTTGGATTCATATCCTAGAAATTTTTAGATATATGTAATTACAAATAAGGGAAGGTGATTAGATTTGTATTTGTGATTCTTGCAAATAATGTGTTACATGTTGTTCGAATGTCTTTGGAGCAATTCTTTGCCTTTTCACATCCTTTTGATTTGGTGAGATTGTCGCAACCCTAACTTGGCCAAGTGTGGGGGTGAAGCCCAACACTTGGAAAAGTTGGGGATTTGGAGTCCTTCGGGACTCCCGAATGTTCAGAGCTTGACAGCAGGACCCAAAACACCTCGAATTGGGGTGTTCTTGGTGTCATTGGAAAGGTCTTGAAGCGTAGATATCGAAAATGCCCTCGCATTGGGCATTTGGACATCTGTCGCCCAAGTTATGGGCGAAAGAAGGGCCGGGAGTCAAACTGGCAATTTGACTCCCGACCACTAAAAGTCGGGAATCGACCTCTTCCCGAAGTCCGAATTGGGAATGCGATACGCCGTTGGAAAGATCTCGACGAGGGCTACAACTTCGGTTCAGACCTCGTCGCGATCCGAGCTTGCAGTCGGGAGTTATGAGCTCTCAAAGTCCCGGGACTCCACCCGGGACAGTTTCGGGACAATTTCGGGACTCCAACTTGGGAGTCCCGGGAATTTGTGCCATTTGGATGT
>Ga0209208_10008266_pt1 | contig 13909 bp, 13 predicted proteins | sample S1TSphfallax_3_FD_187694 | JGI IMG/M metagenome (GOLD analysis project Ga0209208, IMG submission 187694) | Host-associated microbial communities from peat moss isolated from Minnesota, USA - S1T2_Fd - Sphagnum fallax MG (SPAdes) (version 2) | ecosystem: Host-associated > Plants > Peat moss >...
TCGAAGGTGCTCAAAAAGAAGTATTTTCAAGTATTTTTAAAAAAACATTATAAAAATACAAAGGCTTGAAAATTGGCCTTTGTATCAAGTATTTTCAAGTATTTTTTAAAAAGCCCAAAAAAACGTAAAATACACGTATGTTTGAATTGAATTGAGAGTATGTCACTACTATGTAGGTAAGTAGGTAGTTTAGTAGGCATATCAAGTAGGCTAACTAACCAAATTAATGTGGCTAATTTGACTAATCATTACCATTCATTATGGCCAATTTGTTTAGGCCATGGACATCTTGATGGACCATTTTAAAAATTTGTCCTTCTTGATTAGATATACAATTTAACATTTGGTCAATATGATCACTTTCCTCAAAAGAACTAATTAAAAGAACCATGTGTCTTTCAAGCCCCATGCCTTTAGTCAAAATGAACATTTTTTTAGTTAATGTGAACATTTTGGTCAAGTTGAACCTTTTGAAAAGCCATGATTTCTTGTAGTGCAATCAAAATGAACTAAAAATGAAAAAGTTATAAGGCTACAACTAGCGAAAGCTTAAAGCCATTTTTTCAATTTTTTGAAACAAACTATCATTGATCTTATTCATTTGTTTTTAGTGTTGTTTCTTTGTTTTTGATGCTCAAAAAACATTTGAACCTTCCAATTTGCATGTCCAATGACACAAAAATGGCTCCATTTGGTTAAGGAACGAAAAAAATATTGAAAATTGTTTGATGATAAATAAATGTTTGATGATGAATGATTTTACCATATTTTGTTGTAGTAGGCGACAAACCCAAAGCATAAGCATGGTAAAGTATGCCAGTTAGAGACACTTGTTGTTTTGGAAAATATCCAAAAACTATATCTTAACATATGGAATTCATGAATATTATTTAAGTCAATGATCAACATTAAGAAGTTTTTTGATTTCATTGCATAATATTAAAGAATCACATGTTTTAATATGCATTTAAAGACATTTTTTGAGATGCAAATATTAAAAAGTATGAATCACAGTTTTGCAAAATAAAATTACAAGTACATGAAAACAAGACATCAATTAAAATTATTATACATTCAAGTTGATAATATAGTTTTAACTTTTCATATTATAGTCATAATCTATCAAAGTTTTAATGAAAAAATATTTTGAAAAATTTGAACAACCAACTAATTTAAAACATAATTTTCATTCACTTTTCTTATATAATCAATTTTCAAACTTTATGTTCAACTTACAATAAACACAATGAAATGTTCTACAATTTCAAAATGCAACTTAAATAAGTTTTTTATTTCTTTTTGAATGTGCATGTTGAAACAAGACTTTTTTTGAAATTAATTTTTTTAAAGACTACTTTTTTGACATACTTTATCATGCTTGGACCCCCATGCATATTTTGGCAATGGTTGGTTAACTTGTTCTATTTTTTCAATTTATTGTGTATAAGATAAAATTTTAATATTGAATCTAGTGATAACAATTTTTTTTTAAAGCTAGGGTTTTTATGTTTCTTATGTAATTGAGTGTTGTTTAAAGTTTTTTTTAAATATTTTGAATGGTTGCTTATTGAAAAAATAGTGTATGTATCTTTTCTGTATTTAAGTTTTGGTATCACTTATAAAATTTTGTCATATATTTATATTCGCTTAACATTTCTTATAAATTATATTTGAAAATATTTTTTAATCCTAGCTCAATACTATGATAACAAATTTACATTGCATAATTCTTTTATGTCCATCATGGATGATATGTATTATTATGAATCCTTAGATTGATGTGACCATCAAAATTGATAGGATGCATTTGGACAAATTGGCGTGTCATGTGTAACCCTAAATGTCCTTCTATTTCTTTCTTTTTAGAGTTTTGATTTCACAATTATTTTGAATCAAAAGGCATGTTCCCTTTTCTTTTAATGAGTAAATTTTCAGCAAACAACTTTTGTAATTTGACAAGCTCCCATCTAAGTTCATTTATTTTGTATGATTTTAATTTAAGTATGATAAGAAACTAATAGTTATTTCACAAACCAATATATATATTCAAGTTCTAATAACAATTAGTTCCCCATTGCCAATACTAACTTTAAGATGTTATTACATGAAAAATGGTTAGAGTCACATGAACAACATAAAACTATTTAGTGAGGAAGAGCTTGTTCATTAACCCTTTGTCATCACCTCATTTTCCTAAATTTCTTAAATCCATGTGCATTGTTGTCATTCAAACATTGTTTACTGGCAACCAATTATTAGAAAGACTTTGAACAACGAAATTGAATTATTCTCCTATTTGGCATGTGTTACAATAATAACAATGTTAAGTGTGGATGGCTTGATTAGAGAGCTTTTGATGAAAGTATTAAAGTCAACAAAAATTTCAATTTTAAACTTTCATAAATAATGAAGTATCAAGAATTATCAACTATTTGGCAAATAGTTCAACACTAAATGTGGGCATTCAAGTTTTTCATTAAATATCACCATCTGAATTTATTATACCTATGCACTTCTCTTCCATGTTACGAAGATATGTTGTGGACATGTGGTTTGCTTTGGGTGTGAAACAAAGCATTGATAAGCATGTAAACCCTACCTTGTTTATTTTAGTCAAAAGCTCAAATGATAATTTAATAAATATTTCAAATGATGTATGTCATATGTCATATGTCATGTGTCAATATGACATTTGTCATATATTTGATCTTTTCTATTGAAATTGAATGATTATCTTTTGTCTTTTGTGTGCGGTGTTATGTTATAAATAGAATATTTAACATATTGTCATCTTACAAGGGGTTTCAAGTTGAGATTTAAAGTTTTACATTAAGATTTATTTATTTTTGGTTTGAGTTTAAAGTTCTAATGTTAGACTTTAGGTTTAAGATTATGGTTTTAGGTTGAGGATTTAGGCTTTAGACCTTACAGTCAAAGGTTTCAGGTTACTAGAAAAAACAAGTTTTATTATTAAGGTTTAATAATATCATTGTAAATCTTTGTCAGTAAAAATGGATGAGGGATTTAGTGATGATTAAAGATTATGTACTAGACATCACTTTTTGAATTCAAATGAGATTGAAGGAAACGATGGATTTTTTAAATATGTTAGGTATAGAAGGAATCTGATTGATTGGTAGACTTAATTTTTGAATTTTCACATTGGAGAATTAGGGAGTTAAAGGATTCACAACATCCTAGACACAAAGGCGTGTGCTATGTCCTCATTTTTTTATGCTCAAAAACTCTAAGCATATGAGTCGAAAGGGCTATAAACTAAACTAATAAATCTATTTAAATTCATCCAACTTCTAGAACATATTAGAGATTGAGTTTTACCTATAACAAACATTTATTCATTTCTTTGTTTAAACACTACATACATGTTTAATTCTACTCTGTAAATCTTCAAAGTTGGAGAATTGTTGCTAATGGGTTCAATACCTAGACCTTTATTCTAGTAATGTGCCAAACTGAAAAAAGAAGTAAATCAGTTTATGCAAGAAACAATCATGGAAGAAAACCACTCAAATTATGCCCATCAAATTTCTTAAGAGAATTTCACCAAGGTATGGTTTAAAAATTCCACAATATGACTCTTGATATCCACATTTCACAGTGGCCTTTGCAATAATTATAATATCATTTTCTGTGAAAGCCATTAGTATGGCTACCACTTGGCCCAAGTTGGTTGTTATTCATGATACCTAACTAATTACAAACATAATTAGATTCACATGGTACATTGATCATCCCATGTGTGACTCTTTTAGATCTTTAAAGTAATCCCTTGAGCAAATATCATCTGACTTGTTTTCAACTTTTACTTTTTCGTTGCAGTAAGACAGGTGATTGTTCCACAACATTTCTACACTTTTTTATGAAAATATATGCAAAATTTGAATTTAAAAAATGGGAGGCTTGAGGGAAATACATGTTGAGAATCTCATAAAAGTGTCGTGTATTATTTTGTTACTGGAAACCAATAGGCGCTCCACATGGCTAGGGCCTTGTATTGGGACCCCATTCCAGTCAGAGAACTTTTTGGGTCATCATCCTTGTCTAGCCAGGGTGGTGGACCATGTCCCACTAAACTCCAATAGCCAAGTTGCAGAACCTCTGCTTGCTCCTCAGTTGCATTCTGCAGCAGAGCTTCCAGTTGAAAATTGATCCCCAAATGCACCCAGAAACTGCAACTGACAAACTGGGCCAAAGGCAGAAGACCCCACTATTGCCCAACCCACCATGCAAACCCACCTGCCCACATTTCAACTCATCTGCAGATCACATTTGCACCATCTAAGTATTTCCAATTCACTCTGACAAGCATCCCCTGGGCATAAGAATGAACAAGAAGACAGCACATTGGTCATACAAAGAAGAATCCATATCTGCTACTTTTCGAAAATAGCCCTAGCAGACACTGCCACAGAGAATCCTGTAGCAAATTGGGAACTTGTTCATGCTTGAAATCTTCTCATTATTATTTTTGTCCAAGATGTGTTGACTTTGATATGACAATCATAAACACAACTTTTCTTTTCGAACATTCTTTCATGTTGAATAAGGTGTCCCACATTTTGCGCTATCCACTTCAAAGAAGCGCAGGATCAAGAAGGTGGCTTCTTCCCCCTTCTTCAGTCCTCAAAGATGCTCACTAACATGAAAATTTGGTATGACCATTCAAATGCGATCAGCAGTGCAGGGATTTCCACAAAGAAAACTTACCTGCTGCATCTTCCACTGCATGTTCGATGGCTGCAAAGTCCACATAAGCACTCAGGTCTGCTGAGCCTGGGTCTTGGAGTACCTTTACAAGTTCATGATTTCTTATTGCCTGCCACAATGTCCTAAACAGTATCAGTGGTATTCTTCACAAATGCTGGACCTGACTGTACCATGCAATGAATCAACTACCTATCCATGCAAATCATGTCTATGTTGCGTGAAATGTTTCAAGAAAAAGCAACAGAAATAAGGAAATCACCGAATAGAGGTTGCACTAACCTGTAAGCTGTCTGATACGATGACATTGTCACCATAATCAACTAGGGCACCACCTCCATCCTCTCCAACTCTTCGGGCAATCTCAGCTGTCAGTTTGAGGGCACTTGGACAAACTTCCACATGTTCAATCTTTGCCTTTTCCTCCAGTGATGGCCACTTCATCTGTTTTGCTAGGTATAGACTACTAGCTGTTGTGGGTCCTGGTGATAGGACAAACCAGAAACCTGGCCTGAACAAAACCAATATGTTAGAACCAGTCACATTAAGAATTTCCAAAGAAACACACATAAAATATGGCTTCAAAGCCTCCACTGAACATTGCGCTCTGAATGTCCTTGCAACATTGAAGCAGCTCCCGCTTCTGGGTATTGCTTGAGCAAAACTCCTTTGTTTTGTTCATGGCAAGGGTTCTTGCAGTCTCTCACAAAATACTTGCCTGCCATTGAGCAGCCACTTGAAGCCTTTTGGGATCAATTCTGTACTGCTCTTTGTAAGCCCCACTAGCAAGATCCACAGTACTTCATAAGGTTGTACCCATGAGGAAGGCACTTGCAGATGAATGTGAGTTCTGAAGTTACTGGATACAAGAAGAAAAGTTGCAGGCTAGCAAATAATACCCAGAGCCTTCAGCAACATCGACCAGCTTTTCACACCATCCTTGAGGTGTCCTTTGCCTGCTTGCACATGCATCCCACAGCAGTAGGACAAGGAACTCAGAGATAAAACCAGAACCAAGGACAAAGGGTACATTTAAACTGGAGTGCAGCCAAGACTGAGAGACTCAGATGGCCCTGCAATTCAGGACTGTAGCCGTGAGGAAAAGAGAGGGAGAGAGGATTACCTGAAATTGGTGAATAGGCAGCGCATCATAGAACTCATGAGCAATTATAATTGTTGGAACTGTAGCCATTGAAACAACCCATACAAATCAATCAGATGGCACAGCTTGACAGTAAGTTTTAAGTTCAAGATACTTCACACAGACTATATTCAACAATCCATCTCCAAATCACTGCCACATGAACCAAGGAGTTTGATGCTCAATTATATAGATGCCTAAAGTTCTCTTCTTTTTGCTCAATAATGCTGATGAGGAAGGTGCCTGCCTGCCTTAAGCGGCATGCATGTAGAGATTACAAACCAAAAAGGTCATATCCATAGATATTGAACAAGTTTCTAATATCAAACACTAAACCTTAAACCCTATAACTCAAGCTTGAGAGGACCAACCTCCTTGTGGAACATACTCAAGATCTAGGTGCCATGATATTGCAGCTCCTAAAATTTGACTGATTTGATCCTCGGTAGGCTTGCCTTTCTGGCCATCTACTGCACAGGTTGAATCTGCTTGGTCCTTGGGTGACATTTCAATGTCTGTTGTTGAATGCTCTTCACAGCAGGGCTACATTCAACCATATGCACTGATAGGCTCTGTGAAAAATCTTTAAACTTGGCAGTCCCCTGCCAAATGCAAGATAAATAAATAAATAAAATTGAATCAGATGATTTGAGACAATTTAAGACATAAGGTGACATTGCAGCAGGCAACAGAGAGTTTTGTATTGTCAACTCCAGCTTACTCAGAGAAGATCAGCCATGAGGGTGCCCCAGCCAGGTCCAATCTCAACAAGGTGCAGATGGTTGGGCTGACCTGTCTGATGCCACAAACACATGCACCATACACCCACCATCTGCTAGCCAACACTCCCATGCCCAAGATGTTTAGAAATCACTAAAAGCAGAATTTGTGGCAAAAGAAAAACAAAAGAACTAACCAAATACCCACAAAAAATGCAACTGCATCCAAACAGATCTGTGTGCCAATTTCCACTAGATGTAACTAAAGATCCACTGGACTTCTGTAAAATCCTTTTGTCATAAAACTTGATGCAATCAAGCTGTGTAGATGCACCTCACCAAACATTTGACTGATGTCAGGTGATGTGACAAACTCCCCTGCAGCACCAAAAACATCTCAATTCATGTAGAAGCCCGCAATAGGGTTTGTCAGCACCTCTTCCATGTATTCAGCAACTGTAAATGGACCTCCTCGAAACTGAATTTCCCGGAGATACAAAGAGACACAGGTTTGACAATTGACAAAACCACAGAACACCCACATGGGAGAAAGCTAAAACAGACACAAGTCTCATCATCACATTCATAATTGGAAATAGAAAAAAAAGTTGATTGACTACAACAGATAAGTCCTCATACCCAATTCCCCTTAAGATACAACAAATGCACTTACTTGGATCAAGGATTTGATGTGTTTTGCCATGGCACTCTCCTCAGCCTAGGCAAAATTAGCCTCTGCCTCGACACTCTGTACCCTCTTCATTTGATCCATCATTCGGTGCCTCTGACTCCAAAATCTCTGAACTCTTTTTCTCCCCATCTGCAATGTTGATGTTGTTTGCCTGACTTTCTCCCGCACATTCCAGCACTTGAGTTCTCTTCCTCCGTTGCTCTGTCATTATTTCTATGTCCATGGCCGAAGAAGATTGTGATCAAGATTGTGAATGGGATGGTGAAGAAACTGACAAACCACTTGCTGCTCGAATCAGACCCCTAATCCTAAACCCTAACCCTAAAAGCTCCTTCACTCTGCCAATGCCCGCCATAGCTAAATACTCATAGCTCACTTTCTCACTATTGTAACTTCGGAGTCCTTAAGGAAACAAACAAACATTTCACTAGCTAACAATTAACACCCTTGTGTTGGATACACAACAATAGAGATGTAGGAGGGTGTGCACTGTGAGTGGAAATGCTCGTAAGTTATATATTTTGTGCACTTCGAACTCTACCACATTCAATTTTTCAGATTTGCAAGCCAATGAGTGCATGCTAGGTTGAGGCACACTCTAGGAGGTTTGCATGGAACTTTTCTAAGTCTGAGTTTGCAATTCCCATTCATTTGCAATCAATTAAAGCTTGTTTGGATTAAACTTTGCTAGCTTGCCTCTATGGAAGGGAGAGAGAACACCCAAAGATGCAGAGTTCATTCAGTCCCACATTTTGAGGGACATTTCTTCATTGAACTACTACAGTTGCTGGTTTGGAAGGAAACAATTACCAGTTCTTTTCCAGATCCGGCAAGGCATCAGAAACACGCTGGCCCTGCCAATAGATAAGATGTTGTACATCTATCTACTGTGTTCACACTCTGAACACCCAAAAAAATCCGTTCCAATCTAAATAGTCTGAACACCTTCATCAAAGAAACCCGTTCACCTAATGTGAAACCGGTTCAATAAGGTAAAACTTTCAAAAGTTGGCTCCAATGCAATAGTCCCTTTCAAGGCCCAACAAGGGGGTGTGTCACACTGGGGCTTTGCCATTTACATTAAGAAAGTATCTTAATGCAAAAGAACAATTATGAAAACTCAAATATTTCACCATCCAAAAATATCATCTTCAAAAAATCCTCTATAAGAAAACCAAAAATCCTTCAAGATATTATAACTCTATAACTACCTTACCCTAAGGCCAGTTTCTTCATTAAATAATCCTCAAACTATTGAACCTAATTTTTGTGAAAATAAGAACTTGACTTGTTGAAAATCATCATAATTATGATAGGTTACACATTATATAATTTCGTTACTCATATGACAATATCGTAGTAGATCATGGAAAATGAAACAATTTAATATTTTAGTATTTTAATATTTTTTTGAAAAAAAAATTATTCAATTTGTCAATGTGAAAGTTGAGCTTAGGTTATTCTAAGATATCATCTTTTGAAAATCCTCCTATAAAAATAGACTTATTACCTAGGGGCCAAAATCCATTAGGCTACTATACACTATAATGAATCTGAACACAACATCCTTGCCTACCTACAAGGGGTGTGTCACACCGTGGCCTTGCCATTTACATGAAAAAGTATGTATCTTAAGGCAAAAGAAGAATTATGAAAACTCAAATATTTCACCATCCAAAAACATAAGCTTCAAAAAAATCCTCTAAAGGAAACCAAAATCCTTCAAGATATTATTATAACTCTATAACTAATCTCAAGTTTCAACACAATCCAAGGTATCGTCTTTCAAAAATCCTCCTATAAAAATAGACCTATTACCTAGGGGTCAAAATCCCTTAAGCTATTGAATCTGAACACAATATCCTTGCCTTGGTAGGCAAGACCAATAAAGTTCTCATGTGTTCAATAAAGCTCTTATGTGTTGGCATTGCTGAAAATCCATGTGCAATGATGTTGAAATGTTCAATATTTTTGCATAACATTTAATTTTTTTCATAAGATTTATTTGTTGTTGGAATCCATTTCAAAGTGAACAGGGTTTCAACTTTTTCATGACTTTTTCATGTTTAGGGAAACCCTTTATTCGAGTGTTGGTTGGTTATTGTATTATCCAATAATCATTAGGTATGTTTTCTTATGAATTTTTTTTTGGAATCACATAGATTATCAATATCAACACTAAAAAAAAAATGAGTACTAGATAGAAAATTTAAAAAATTGTCACAACAATTTAGCAAATAAAATAATCAATTTATTTGATTACTAGCAATAACACTATTATAAAAGAACCTATTGGGTAATCACATACAAAGGTTAATTGTCTACTAACCGGTTAGTAGATTATTAATAACCGGCTTGATAATGGGTCCATCAAAAGTTCATAACTGGCTAACATTGGTTTATTTTGAAGGTTTGTTTCCCCTATCTCATTTTTGTGTGCACATTTTGTGTGTGTGATTTTGTTAGTTTGGATGATGTTGGGTGTTCACAAAACAACACACAATAGATGTTATACAACTAGCTACTTGTTTCATGACAGCATTTTAACAAAATGTGCACCTTGACCATGCTTTTTATGTTCTTTTGCATGTCCATCTTGCACATACACTTGTGCAAGATACATGTGCCTTGCATATTAACCTTGGCAGCTCTAATTTTTGTCTGGCCTTAGCCAAAAGGAATGTTGAATCTTCATGAATGGGTTACAAAAACATAATAATAGATTTTGTAAGTGCATACCTATATAAATGATTTGTGAATAATGTTACAAGATTTACAAGATGGGTGGATGAAAGAATCCAACCCATCTTTGTAACATGTTGGTTGGACATATTCTAAAGCTCGATATTTGCAGTCAGGCCTAGTGTGTGTACAAACCATGAGGTGACATCAGGTGCAAAACAAAATTTGCATGCAAATTCACATTTGATTTTGCACACAACAAACACAAAGTTCAAGGAGTTCAATGGGGAGGGGGGGCACCTGGCAAAGCTCAAACCCTGACCTCTCAGTCCTTTGAATTTCAGACCTGACAAAGTGAAGTATGGACCTGGCAAAGAAAATTGTGGAACTGGCAATGTCACCATGCTAAGCACATGTTCACTTACATCTTAGTGGTTTCAAATACCCTATCTACACGAGCAAGCCAACCCCTCCATATATCACATTTTTTGAGCATGTCCACCCCACACCAGCAAACACCCCTTTTCATTAAATCTTTCAGCAGGATAGCGCAAATCCTGCTTCTCTCCGGTATTGGTGGTCCATTTTGCAGTGGTCATTTTAACCCCTTTTAAAAGCTTTCTTCCACTATGGACATGGAGAGTGACTATTGCTCATACAGATGTGAAGACACGAATGGTCTTTGAGTGTTTAAAGGGATTTTTATGCCGTCTGTGGGTGGGGACAGAGATCATTAAACCATATTCCATTCTAAAATAAAGGAGTTTTTTTGGCCCATGTGGGGATGGAGATGCTCTTAGGTGTTTGTTTTGTAAAGCAAATCCCATGAAATGCACATTTTGTTTGTTGTTTTGAAGTTTTTGGGCCATCACATGGATGGATAGCACATTTTGTTTGTTGTTTTGACAATTTAGACCGCCTTGGCCAGTTACTTGCATGGACTTGGTTATCTGAGCCTGGTTCCAGTCAGGTTTTCGTATGGGAATTGAAATCGGGTCCCATTTTTAGAACCAAATGGGATTGGAATCAAAACCTCAACAGGATTGGAACCACCCCCCCATTATGGCATTGAGTTCATCCGAATTGGACAATCGGTTGAATTTCAAGCTCATTTGAGAGTCAGATCTAGATTGAGATTTTTAAAAAAATCTAGTTTCGATTTTAGGTTTAAGGAGTTTTTTACTTTTTGAAAAAATTGAAACTTCTTCTTCATTTTTTAAGGAAGCTTAAGTTGGAGCAACCCCAAGGCTCCAATCCAAACCAATCATGTGTCCATTGTGAAAAAAAACTCAGGTTTGGGATAATGTCATCTGCTGGGGTTCAATTTTTTTCACTAATATTTCTTCAAATTTCTCAAACTTGATGTTTGTAAGGAAACAAGTTCTGCACCCATCCAAACTTGTCACATGTCCATTGTAAAAAAACGTTTTGGAGGTAGCTATCCATAGGAAACAACAATGTGAAGTGTTAACATGTTTGTTGGGAAACAACTAATAGAGTCAAGGATGTTTCATTGGCAACACTTATTGAAGGACAAAAACAAACACTTGTTCAAGGGCAAAAACAACGACAACATTATTCATTGATGGACACCCACCCAATGGTGGGAATGTAGTCTAAGGGGGGTTTGGAACTATGAGGATTAGTTTTTGATTAATCCTTTCTAGCACATAGGTAGATCATCAAACATATTTCAACACAACAGTTGCAATATTCATCATTTATATGATTTTCAACATGAGACTTTACACTCTTTTGGAATAGGGATGCCTAAAGTTGAATTTTTATCTGAGAACTACACCTAAAGAGAGTTCATCACACGCTCGTAAAGATTTTCTTTCATGGGGATCACTCACCAAAGATTATAAAGTTTTCACAATAGTATTCACAATAACTTTCACATTTTATTTTTTCAAAGCTTCTTATTCACATATGAATATTTTTACAAATCTTGATGGCAACTAGCAACACGAAATTATTAAATGCAAATTATGAACCAAAAGTTCCAATATTTACCCCTTATATATTTGAAAGAAAAAAATGGATGAATAATCAACCACATTCATTTACATCTATTCCCCATGTATCAAACCAATCATCACATGCCACTTATAACTTTTCATCTTTCTATGGATAGGTTTTACATTATTTAGAATATAAATTTGGTCAAATTTACATACTTGACCTCCCATTATTACTAGCCCAAAATAGTTATTTAAATTATTCATAATCAACCCTTATGCCACTAGTCAAAAGATTCTCATTGTAAGGCCCATGAGGCTCATTATTTTATTCCCATTTTTATCCATATTATTACCCCAAGCCATAATAGCAATTACATTTCCTAGTAATTATTTTGTTGTTATAAAAACATTAAAAAAACTTGTCAAAGTTGTTCACTAGCAAACATCACATGGTTGACATAGTGTTCATTTACTAGGGAAATTACCATGGGAGCATGTTGAGGTGCCAACAAGGGGCTATTCATGGTTAATAACTTACCAAGTTTGCAATTGTTCATCAATAAATAATTGGTCAAAAGCTACAATGAGCCTTGGGGTCAACCAATTGTTCACATGGCAAGTTCAAATTGATGTTGAACTTGTCTCTTCTCAAACCTAAAGTTTGAAAAAAAATTTAAATCAAAAAAATAAACAAAATGTTGAAAAAATGAAAATTAAAAAAACATGTGATAAGTTCATATTGGTGCCAAACTTTCATTTTTAAGTTTGATAAACTACCCAAAAAATGAAAAATAAAAAAGGAGGTTTGAATTAGACCCCCTTGATGTTTTTATCTCAAACCTCCCCCAAAATTCTCAAACATGGCAAGTTTTCATAGACCTTAGGAGATTCAAAAAGTTTCATTGACAAATAATGATGGCAATGGCACCTTGTTGTTCCATTACTATCTCCCCCCCACTTTGCTTCCTTTTGTGCAATTGTTGTTGTTGTGATAGTTGATGGTGCTCTTGCTATTACAACTCCTATTGTTACCACACAACACCATGATGCCAACAACCTTTGCAACATGCAAAAAAAACATTTATCCCTTATGTGTGTGGTTGTTGTTGAGGTCATTGTGCTTCCAACAACATCAACATAAAAATTTTAAAACAAGGAAAAAGGGAGAATTTTTTTTAAATGTATACATAAAAAAAGATGAAAGGGAAATGGGGTTGAACTAATGGTAGCGCCATCTTCCTTGCTTGCCTCCTACAAATTTTTTTTCCTTTTTCCTCATAAACAAAACATTTCCATCCACACCTTGGGTACATAGGCCCCACTAGGATTTAAATCCTGAAGGAATGTTGTGAATAGAAACCAAAATAAAAAAATCATACCCCACCACTTAGCCTTCAAGAAATAACTACAATGTAAAACATAAATTACAAAACCTAATGCCTATAAAACTACATCTAATTACAACGAAAAATTAAATGTCACTTTTGGTGATTAAAAAAGATGTATTCACTTATAATGCACAAGAATTCAAGCCTGAACATAATGTTCATAAAACTTATGACATGTTCATGATTAATGCAAGGGCACAATAATTATTGTCACAACCCTAGCCTTGGGCTCGCGACCAAGGCAAGGGTTTACAAGGGTGCAATCCAAGAGGGAAGCCTAGGAGTCACATCTCATGCTCTCGAGAGTGTAGGAGATTGTCAGGGAATGAACCTTCACACTCCCAAATGAGCTCCCACTTTGGGAGTTGGAGTCCTGTGGACTTTCAAACTTTCAAAGAGCAATTTCAGGGGTCAAAACCCATTAGATTAAAGAGTTATATATATAATTAGAAAGCTCTAGGAACATAAATGTCTAAAATGGGCTTGCATGATTCATTTGGACACTTATAACACAAGTTATGGCCAAAAGAAAAGTCAGGAGTCAAATTGGCAATTTGACTCCCGACCACTAAAAGTTGGGAATTGCCCTAATTTCCTTG
>Ga0209208_10008267_pt1 | contig 13907 bp, 9 predicted proteins | sample S1TSphfallax_3_FD_187694 | JGI IMG/M metagenome (GOLD analysis project Ga0209208, IMG submission 187694) | Host-associated microbial communities from peat moss isolated from Minnesota, USA - S1T2_Fd - Sphagnum fallax MG (SPAdes) (version 2) | ecosystem: Host-associated > Plants > Peat moss >...
GAGGTGATCTAACAGTTCAGATCAGCTTATGCTCTGCCCTAGGTAGCTTATGTGCAAGTTCTTGCTCCCTTGCGTTGTGTAAGACGTCCTCAATTTCCACTAGGAAGCCTCTCAGAGGTTGCTGAACCTTTTATACTGACAACAAAAGGCAGGAAATGAATGCAGTCGGTACAAAAAGTACTTCTGTTTAATATTTTCCTAGGCCTGTCGGGACTCAGAGGATGAAAAGTCTAACAACATAAACTCTAATGTAATGGAGCAAAGTGCAGGTAGTACTTATGCTGTAGGCCTGTGGGGTTGTCAGGCACCACACCCAAGGCTGCAGCCCATGTGAACATGTATAGTGGTAGGCCCCATCAAAAAGCTAGAACCACCCAGGGCCATATAAATGTCAAACCGACCTCTTTTTTCTTTGTTTCCAATAAAGTAGTGGGATCCCCAGAGCCAACTTGACAGAAAAAACAAAACAAAATCGGTTTCACAGAATCATCTGAAACACTATTTACGCGCTGTGCACCAAAAACCTCTGCGAGGTTTCCTAGTGGAAATTGAGGACGTCTTACACAACATAATACCTCGGAAAACATTAAACAGGTATGCAGTCAGTACAAATGTAGTGCTGCTATTTTTTTCTCCGGTCTGCACATTTGCCCCATCCATATAATGTGCCCCATCCATATTTTCTCAAGTCGATTTGACAGTACTATGGAATACCAAACGGGCGCTTATATTGTCATGTTGTACTTTCTCAATTCACTCTTTTGTCAACTTCCCATTTACAGTTTTCCAAGTTAACATCCTCACAATGTAAAATTTTCTAGGTGCACTATGCTACAATGCCTACTGCACCTTTGCTAGGTGGCCAATTCAACATTTGACAAATTCCCAAATTGACAACTTCACATTGTCAAATCACCATTTTCACATCTCCACTTTTACATTGCAAACTTGACAAGTTTACATTATTTTACGGGCTGCCCAAAAAATCCATTGATTACCCAATTTGTTTTTTAAGTGTTTTTTGCCCAATTTTTTTTCTTTGGGCTGTTTTCTTTTGGGGTGGGTGGGGGGCTTGCATTATTGGCCTACCCTCCTACCTCCTAGCCTACATACTCACTAACTTACATCCCCACCTACTTAGCCTACCTATCCACCTATCTACCTACTTACCTAGGTGTAGACCCCTATCCTCACCTACCTACAATTTAGGATACCAACTCATGACCAAGTTTGCAAGTATGCAAGTTTACAAGTTTACAAATTTACAAATCTAGAAACTACAAATCAATAATACAAATTTACAATTTGACAAATTGCGAGTGCACTTTTGCAAGTTCACAAGTTTGCAAGTGCACAAGTTTGAAAGTACACAAAACTACCAAATTACCAAATTACAAAACATAAAATTACAAAGTCACAAATTTAAAAATTCTAAGATTATAAATTGCATGTGCTTTTTTGTAAATTTCAAATTTATAAAATTATAAAATTCTCAATTTACAATATTAAAATTGCAAGTAGATGTTTGCAAATATGCAAACTTACAAATTTACAATTTGACACATTGCGAGTGCACGTTCTCAAGTTCACAAGTTTGCAAATTACAAAATTGCAAGATTATAAATTGCATGTGCTTGTTTGTAAATTTCAAATTTACAAAATTAAAAACTTCTCAGTTTACAAAATTAAAAATATTAAAACTGCAAGTGCACTTTGGCATATTTACAAGTTTGCACATGTTAGATTTTCATGTTTTCATACTTGCATGTCCTACAAAATTATCAAATTTCCAATTACAAAATATAAAGTTACAAATTGCAAAATTGCAAGTTTATAAATTGCATCTGCACATTTGTAAATTTCAAACTTATACAAAAAAAGCTTTTCAATTTAAAATAATAATAAAAACTAAAATTGCAAGTACATGTTTGCAAATATGCAAAATTACCAAAATTACAAATTGCAAGTGCATTTTTGCATATTTACAAGTTTGCACATACTAAATTTGCATGTTTTCATACTTGCTAGCAAACCATGACCAATTTTGCAAGTTTACAAGTTTCCAAGTTTGCAAAATAAAAGAATTTACAAATTACAAATTAATATTTATAATTTTACAATTTCACAAATTGCAAGTGCATGTTTGCAAGTATGCAAAATTACCAAATTTCTAAATCACCAAATCACCAAATTACAAATTACAATATATAAAATTACAAAGTTATAAATTGTAAAATTGCAAGTTCACAAATTGCATGTGCACATTTATAAATTTCAAATTTATAAAAATAAGATATCTTCAATTAAAATAATAATAATAACTGAAATTGCAAGTACATGTTTGCAAATATGAAAAATTACCAAATTAGAAAAAATACAAATTTTTCAAGTGCATTTTTGCATATTTACAAGTAAATGCACATGTTCAATTTGCATGTTTTTAGACGTGCATGTACTACGAAATTGTAAAATAATAAAAATATACATTTGTAGGATTTGTAAGTTACAAATTACAAAATTACAAATTACAAATGAAAAATTACAACCTATAACTTACAATATTTCCAAGTTAACAAGTAAATAAAACACATGCAGGTATTGCACAAATTTACAAATTGCAAGTTTACAAGTTTGCAAGTAACAAAATAAATAAAAATCACAAATCACAAATCATACATTACAAAGTTACAAACTTGCACATTACAATATTAAATGTTACTTTTAATTTTTTAATTTAAAATTCTAGAAATTAAAAACATGGCAATATTACAAATTGCAAAGTTAAAATTTTGCAAATGCACATTTGTAAACTTTCAAATTTTCAAATGTGAAAATCTATGTACAAATAATTTTGTAATTTGGTCATTTGTGCATGCTAGAAATTAAAATTTTCAAATTTATAAATTTCAAATTGCAAGATAGCAACTTTGCAAGTTTGTAAATTCATAGATTTCCAAGTTACAAATCATCAGTCATAAACTTTCAAGTGCCCAATTTGCACGAACTAATCGAAAAATCAATGGGCATTTATGGATCCCATGTGTGTACTACACAAAAGACTAGTGCATATTTAAGGTGCCATATTTGGGTATTGTAACCTATAACCTAAAACCAATCCTTATTTTGTAAACCTTATGTGGGTATTGCATAATTTGGTATAGACAATGACAAAGTATTGTTGATTAACATCCAAAATCAGTACCATTTCTACCACAATCATGTTCAAATTATATTTGTGCATTGGATGAAACTATATTGTCCCTAACTTTTGAAAGCACTATATGCACAAACATCTTAATATTTCATTGTGTTCTATTCATTACATGCCATGCCTTGTGGGCATTGCCACTTGTAACAATTGACAAATAATGACTCTATCATAGTTTTGCTCATTTGTGATTATGAACTCCAAATGGGAACATAATCCTATGGCACCACTATGCAAACATTCCATAGTTAATGTCAAATGAAGATTGGACAACCTTTGCAAATCTCCACTTATTGCTTCTACACCCATTTTTATGCATGGTCACACACATTTGCTAAACCCTACATGACCAAGGTTTTTGGTCAATTGAACAAATTATGTGTGACACGTGTGTGTATGTATGTATACATGATCATATTTTGTTTTCCTTCTAGAATATAAGCAACAAAAAGCCATTTCTCATATGGTTTTTTCAAGGAATTCTTTTAATGAACTTAAACACACTTGGTCCAAATATGTTTCCATGTCATAGTTGCATCTTGTGTGGTATTGTCCATCACACTTACTAACTCGTCATTTGCACCATCATCCATAGCAAATTTGCTTAGTATGCTAGGGGAAGGAATTAACCTACCCAAGAAATAACAATGTAAAATCAACAAAAATGAACATTGAAACATTATACTCATGAACCTTTTCATGATTCATTGCCAATACTATGAATTAGCATTGATGTACATACCCATGTTCCCTTACGTACGACTTGAAAATATCATTTGGAACATGTCCATCAATCTCACACCCGTTTTCATTGATCTTTCTCACATAGTGCAAGTTCTATGCTCTTACAAATGTGTTGACATCTTCTTCCAAATAATGTAAAAATATAAAAATCACTAACACCTTGTGCTAGATGTTTCCCATATTAATGACACCATTTTGTTCCAAATAAGTTAGCATATGCTTGTAATACCATGCACAATGGGTCCACATATACCTCCAAAAATGTTCCATGCATTGGTTATGTACAAAAGAACTAGACAAAAATGGTTTGAATACTTCTTGTTTAACATTTTCCATGTCTTCTTACACCAAATTGTACTCACATGCAAAATTAGACTGAATTCCTAGAGGATGCCCATACTTTGCAATAACAATAGAATACCCTAAAGAACTTGTTTCCTTTCATTTAGTTGTTGCAAAACACGCCCATAACACAAAATGGCTCCCACCATCAATCCTAGCACGGATTCTTATACCCCACTTCACCAACTTGTCATATGTTACAAACCAATTTTCAACTCCCCTTAAATCGCCTTGTTAACCAATGTACACAATACTAATCTACATCCACATTGCATCACATAATGAAATATTTAACAAGATTATGTGCACAATCATTTCAAGGAGTTTTTATAATCCATATCCCAAAGCACCATTGGGGTAGTCATTGTAAATTGCCCTTGATTTAATCTCCTTACTTTACAATGTGCCATGTGTTTTGGTTGTAAACAATGTAGGGAATCTTGAACCATCTTCCTAGGTATTTTGTACCTTTCTTGGCAAAAGGTTGCTTGTGCAAAACGAATGCCCCAATTACACCTAGCTCTTGTCAATGGAACATTTCAGGGAATCATCTCATCAAGGTCTTCAAGACATAAGTTATGGTACACCCTTCCCCAAGCAAAAGACTACAGCTTTCTTTTCAAGGCATACCTACTCAAACCACGGCTTGTTGCAACATCAACAATTTTTTTGCCACATGTAAGTTCAAGCTCCACATGTGCTAATAATTCGTCACCCTCAAGACATTTGTCAAATGTTTCTGTTTAATCATTGTTCAATCCAATTGTTTGACAATTGGCATTGCCATCAAATCCTCACATGTGATCTTGTGCAATTCTTGAATACATCATCACCTCTTTTAATTGACGCAATTATACATGTTACCACATAAGAAACCAATGTACCAATGCATCACACAATTAGGCACCTGACAACATTGAATTTTCTTAAAATACAACCTAAAAGTTATGCAAACAAAAAGTAAGTTGACATAACCATTTTTCCACTTAGGTAATCTAAGATTTTCTTTATCTTAAACGTTGAACATAATTGTGACATAAAACTCAAAGGTGCAAGGATATAATTCAATACTATCATTTTTGTTCAACAACAATTCAATTCGTAAGTTGCAATATAATAATTATCTTACAAACATACTCAAAATTTCAAGATAATCAAAACATGTAAACAACCCCCACCATGCCCCTAGGGTTAGAAAACTCAATCTTATGAAATAATTTCCAAGAAATTCTTAGGGGGAAAATCCTATAAGGTGTACCACTTAAGATGAAAAGGGCCTAGTCTTTATTATAATCCTTTTGTACCCTATATTTTAATCCCCATTCAAAATGATGAATTAAAAATTGTCAAATTTTTCAAAAGGACTATATTTTAAACCATTATAATTCTAAATTCCATTATATTCATCCTTTTTTGGTATTTACATGGTAAAAAAGGAATAGGTAAAAAAAAAAAAAAAAAAAAGGTGATGTTATGACAAGATTTTGGTACACTTAAAAAAAATTGGACCCCTTACTACTCTTTTTGCTAAACTCTTACGACCTTTAGTCACTTAAAGTTTTAAAAAACATAAGCCTTAATTTAAGCCTCCCACAAGTTAAAATTTTCCTTAGAATGATTCTTTGAATCAATATAGCAATCAATAATTGGGAGATGTAAAATAAGGGGTGATCATTCACAAAAATCTTTAATCATGCTCCAAATTTCAATAAAATCCAAATATGAACTACAAATCTTTAATGAGTCGTTTTAATATTTTTGGCTACATTCAAAATCAAATAAAAGAATCTAGTAAATTTTACTAATTTCTTTTCATTCATTTTTGGTGATGCAAAACCTCCAAAACCACATTATGCACAAATTTGAACACCAAATATAGGAATCTTATGTTTTTACTATTTGTGTTTTCTCACTTCTAGATATTGAAAGTGTCCAAAAACACTTTGTTTTCAAGTCTTTAAAAAAGCCCCCCAAAAAAGGGGTTGCTACTAGGCTATTACTTCATTTTTTTGGGCCCAAAGTCTTGCACTAAATAAATCAAATTAAAAAAATATCAATTAATTTTTTTTCCTTAGTGTTTTTTTTTTACATCCCCATTTCAAATGTTTTGGTATTACAATTTTTTTTTAAACTACATGGCTACTACGAATATTACTTACAAATTTTTTTGAAGTTGTGGAGGATTTCCAACTTCCTTTTTTAGCAAACTTAAAAAACTAAAACTCACATGAAAAAGTAAATTGATCATACTTTACAACTTGAGCAAGTTTGGAAATTGTAGCAACCTCAAAAAGATCATGAAATGCTAATGCTTTTTGCTACTCTTGTTGTTGCTTTCCTATTGCTACCATCGGTTGTAACTTGTATGTTGCTCCAAGCATTGCCATGGTACTAGTGTTAATCTACTATGAGCTACATCTTCTACTATATATGGCACTCCTATTGTTGCCACCCTTGGTGACTTGTTGAGCTCCAAGTGCCTCTACTATTGCTTATGCTTTATTGTTGCAACTCTTTTGTTATTGCTATTGATGTTACTTTATTTTTCTATTGTTTCCACCCTTGACAACCCATCAATGCTTCAAAACAACCAAACTATGAAGAAGCAAGTAACAAAAATTCCTCACAATATACTATTGTTTCCACCTTTCACCATTCACCAATGTTTTCAAATACCCACACTTCCTCGTAATACTCACAAGATCAAGTTTGGTGCATTCAACAAAATGTGGGCACAATGCTCACAAGTTGATGTTGAAGAACTCATGTTCATTTTGCCTCCCTCCTTTCAATGGTCCAACCCATTTCAACACTTAGGGTTTTTAGAGGGGTTTAAATAAATGTTTTTTCTTTTGGCAAATCTCACCCATGTAGCCACAAAAAACTTGGAATTTTTTTGGGGGGTTTTAGTGTGAATTCAAAAAACATTCCCCAAAAGATGGCCAAGAATGTCAATTTGCTAATACCAAAGATTGGCAACACAAAAAAGACCCTACTCAAGAAGTTTTTAAATCATTGATTTAGTGAAAATAAAAATATACACTTCACAAATATTGCCAACTTCCTTAAGTTATTTTAGCCAAAAATACAAAATGATGACTCAAGATTTTTACTAAAGTTCTTCTAGGAACTTCTTTTTCAAAGTTGAAATGGTTATCATCAAGGTTTTTAAAAATTTTGGTTAAAACTATGCTCTTGAAAGATTGGTAATGTTCCCTTTTTTTGGGATTTTGTTTTCAAATTTCCACTTAAAATGAAAAGTTTCAATTTTTATCCAATTCTTTTTGTTGCCGTGGTACAAAACTTTGCCAAGAAAAAACATTGGTTTTTTTTTGTGTCACTTTTGGACCCTAAAATCCTCCAAAACCACTTTATGTCAAATGTTTTAAATTTAATTGAACTTTTTCACAAAACCATGTTAATATAACAATTGATCATTTTTTATGTTTCTTCTATGTATTTATGTTGGTTTTTTTCTTCTATCTTCATATTTCTTTCATTTTATTCATTTTATTCATTTTATTCATTTTGTATCTTTTTAACCTTCTTTCTTTCTTTAATTTTTAAAATTTTCTTCTTCGTTTTTTCATCCATCTTCTTTTTCATCTTCATCATTTATGTTATTTTTTAACAATTTGGTTTTTATGTTTTACATGAAGCATCCAATTAAAAGACTGGTGGGTATTTTGGATGCTCCATGTTTGGGTATTACTCAAATCCCCCAATAAAAACCAATTGGCATTTTAAGGTTTCAATATGTGTATTGCAAGAAATGTTTAAAAAACAACAAAAAAAACCAGTGGGTATTTTGGATGCCCCATGTGTGGGTATTACAAAATCTGCCAATAAAAACCATTTGGTATTTGAGGGCTTCCATATGGTTACTGCAAGAAATGCCCAAAAACCAACAAGCATTCCAATCACCCCATGTGGGTATTGCAATGTTTTTTCTAAAGAACCAATGTTTATTGTTGGTTCATATGGGGGTATTGCAATGTTAGCCAAAAAAACTAGTATTTATAGTTGTTTCATATGTAGATTTTGCAACATATATTCCAAAAACTAGTGCAATCTTTTGGATGCCCACATGGGTAGTGGAATATGAGCCACAATATTGCACATGCAATTTAATTAGATATATTTATGCAAGTATTAAACCACATGATAGAAAAACCCATGCCCACATATATATAATTATACAAAGTGTAACTAGTATTAAAGTAGATAGAGCACTTTCACATGTACCAAGTATAATCATATATGTCTTGTACCAAAAGATAGATGCCACAAAAATTTAACCAAGCACTAGCCCATCTTTTGATTACACATGGCCATATGACATATGCAAAAAAACATAATTTAGCTTCCTAAACATGACATCATCATCATCGTCATAGATAGGAAGCTTTAGTTCATTGAAGTAGGTGAATGCTTCTAATAGTTGTATCTTATGCAAATCAAGCTTGAAGCAAATCACAATCCGCACGTAATGGAAGTAGGTATTATGAATGATGAACTTGTGCAACTTATGAAGTTCTTCACTCCACATTTTTTTCAAGCACCTTTCAATTTGTGCCTACATGTGCCATACTTCTCCGAATCATTTATACTCCTAATCAACTTTACTTGAGCACCTTTCCCCTTTTACATATTGTTTCACTTGGAATCATTTATAGTGAATATGGGACACATGTTACAACTTCTACACGTTGAACATACTAAAAAATACACATGATAGTTCTCAAATAGGTGCCATTATTTTCTTTGCAATTTGTGTATATGTAAAAAAAAAAAAGAATAAACATCCCCTGAACAAATTGTGTGGCTCCCACAAAGTCACATGAGTTTCGAAAATCCTCCAAATCCACACTGATGTCTACCCCAAACACTGGATACGTTAATTCAAGTTCCTTTACAAACTTGTCCATTGTCTTCATAATTTGTTATTTCATAATGTTGGGAATGTTAATCAAATGTTGCATACTTTCCAAACATTTCATAAGCCCACATCGTAGTGTTTCCCCTGTTAATAGACAATAAAAAAATAAACTTTTGAATATTAGCCTTCTCCACACGTTCTTAACCTCTTCCAAGAATTAGGGCCCAAAAGTAGGTAGGTTTAAAATTCCCAATGTAATGTATGGGCAATCTTGCACTTGGATTGAACACAATGCATTTCTTTGGGTTTCCTCCTTTTTTACCAATAGTGGTGCAATTGATGATGAAATGTTTGACTTATAAACTTCAAAATATGTTGTCCACATATCAACTAAAGCATCAGTTGGAGACATAAGGATTTTCCCACACATAGAGACCATTGTTGTTCAAATGGATGGCCTCATGACATGAACCCCATACGCCATTAATTGGAACATGATCCAACCAAGGAATTCCAACTCTCCTCGTCACTTTGGAATCATTGTTGATTTTGTTATTGCTTTTAGATGTAATGCACCACCATCTTCTCCTTTTGTAAAAAGATCCATGCAAAATTGTACACATCAAAACAACCATTTTGATGATGACATCCTAAAAGGAATTCTACATGAACCACATAAATTCTTTCAATCATTGCATATCATATAAGGTGAAAACATCTTCAAGACTACCAAAAAAGTAATCATTTTGAGTAAGAAAACACAAATTTGTGATAAGTAGATTAGAAAGTAGGTGATGCCTTAGGAGATTGTCCTTTTGAACTACAAGAGGGCATCAAATGTGACATGTTGAAATTTTTGAAAGTTTCAAAAGTTGTATCGACCTTTTTAAAAGCCTAGTTTCAATCTACTTTGCAAAATTTGCCAATTTGTCCTGTTGTGAAAAAATAGTTTGGAAGTAGGTCAAAAAAGTTTAATTTGGAAATCTCACTCATATGTTGCATTTTGAAAAGGTTTGGGGCATGATTTAATTAATCAAACACATGCAATGCACTTTAGTATCATATCAAAAAACATGGTTTGCATGCCAAATTTAAATTTATGGAATAGTTACTTTTGATGGGCTTCACATTGTCATAATCCAAAAATTCAAATTCCAAAAAATGTGTATCAAGGTGCATAATGGTTCAAGTATTAGGAACACATCATTTGAATTGTTTGATTTGGAAAATGTGCAATATCAACTAGAATAATAAACGTTCAATAAATTAATTAATTAATGAGAGTAATGATATAGGTTTAAAATGATCATATATAACTTATTTAATAGGATAAATACACCCCAAAATTTATGGCATGACTAAAATGTGAAAAATGTAAAAGATTCCAAATTTATTTTTATTTATTAGTAGGGATCACCAATTGGTATACTTTATCATGTTTTCACCTTATCATGATAGAATATTCTGAATTTGTGGCTGGAATTTACTAATATGTTATCAAAATAATCAAACTAAATGATTAACAAAACATGCTTCATGGGTCCGCCACAATCCATTGCCCCCACTTTTACTATTATTGACCCCACATTTCCAACAACATAAATAATGTCAAAACTTGGCATAATGACATTTAAATACTTTTGATAATGAAAGAATTATGCAATGTGACAAGCTTCTCTTCCATAGTTACTTGTACCAACAAAATGAAAATTATGACATGTGTGTTACATGAAATTGAACCAAAATTCTTGATTGGAATGTATAGAGGTCATTAAATGGTAGCTTATACATGACATAATCACATAGGATTAATTACACCCAAGTTGTACTTCAATTGTTACACTAGGGTGTCATAATAATGTTGCTCTATACTCCACAAGGACATGCACATGGAGGGAACATAATTAATATGCCATCCATGCTTCATGGGCTTGTTGATGAGTTGCCAATGTTTTTGCTTCCATTGTAGCACAATCATCCTTAAACTTTTTGTCTCACCATGTAGTCATCTGATCATACATAGCTTCTAACACATTGTTAGAGAAGGAGGGTGCCAAGAATGATTCATAAACAAGTTTTTGCAAGTCACCTAACTTGCTTGTCAAGAAATGATTCATCAAGCATATCTCATTTGTGCTAATCTAGATGAGCCTCCAATTGAAAGCAAGATTCCATAAATTCCATGTTGTAAGCCACCATGCTTGGTTGCCCATGTAGGACTTGTAGTTCATTTGTTAGCATGTTCGGTGTGATCCCCTTATTGAAGGATCAATGTTTGCACAATTCTAGCAATTTTGAATGGATTTCTTCATCTATACATGATTTTACAATTGCTTCATCAAAATTCCACCAGAAGTGCCTTCGAGATTGTTTCATGACAAGTTTTTTCCAGATCCTCCATGGAATCCATAGTCGATATTTAATGAATGAATTATAGAGTAGCTTGGGCCTCCATCCATGCCTTTTCATGTGTGGTGAGATCATCCTTGTCCCTTACAAACAGCATGTCAGCTTGGGATGTGCCTTCATCCATGTTGTGAATAAAGTGGGAATTACTAGAAAAGAGGCTTGATGTTTTTGAAAAAGAAGTTCAATCTAGTGTTGACCATGGAATCTAGGCCATCGACACCCCAAGTACCTAGATGGGCCTAAGTGAGTGAGTTGGCTTGAGGAAATCAATTGTCCTTTGTTTGTGTGTCTACAACTTCAACTATTAGATCACTTTGTGCATACCATGATGAGGTAATAATGTCAAGTTTGGATATTCCTAAGTTGTCATAAAGAACATTATCTAACCAATTTGATGGTCATATGTAATGGCTTCTTTAACATTTGACTAAGACAATCACACTTGGTATGTCCAAGTCCAAAGTTTTTTTACATCAACATATACCATAATGGGACCCGAGCAAACTACACATGTTTCAACATTTAATCAATGCCCAAAACCAAAGGGTCTTTCATTTTATGAAAAACTCTAAACCTAATAAACATGTAGGTTATTCTAAAGACCAGCCAACACCAATTAAAGAATAAAAATTGTTGTCCAACCTAATAGTTACCTTGTATGTAAGGAGTAAAACATCTGCAGTGTTAGCAACTTTGGAAGATGGACAACAAGTCCTACACATTACTATTATCACAAAATTTTGTCCAAAATGTTTTGGATGCACCTATTTTCATTTTTTGTTTATACGGTAGTTAGCCATTAAGTTTACTTTAAATTACCATTATGTTTAACCACTAAATTTGGCACTAGTTTTAACCTAAGTTAACTTATTAAATTTTGCCAATAGGCATAGCTTAAATTTAACCACTAAATATAACCAGTATAGCCTAGGTTTATTTAATATGTTTAACTATTTGAGTTATTCATTAGATTTAACTTAGGTTTAACCATTATGTTTAGCCACTAAGTTTAACCTAAATTTAAACACTATGTTTAGCCAAGATTTAATCATTATGTTTAGCCATTACATTTTGACACAAGGTTTACCCATGAGATATGTTTAATAATTAGGTTTATTGATTAAGTTTAGACATTGTGTTTGCTCATGAAATTTAATCTAGGTTTAACCACTATGTTTACCCATTAAATGTAACCATCAAATTTAATCAATGTTTAGTCATTATGTTTAAACATTAATTTAAGTCACTAAGTTTAACCATTAGGTTTAGTTTAAATCGATGAGTTTAACCATTAGATTTAGTTTAAATTGATGAGTTTAACCATTGAAATTAGTCATTAGTTGAAATTGGTGGGTTTAATTAGTAGGTTTAACCATTAGTTTAAATCGCTAAGTTTAGCCAGTAAATTTAGCTATTAGTTTCAATCGTTGAATTTAACCACTAAGTTTACCCATTAGTTTAAATCAACAAGTTTAACTACTAAGTTTACCCATTAGTTTAAATCAACGAGTTTAACTACTAAGTTTACCCATTAATTTAAATCAACGAGTTTAACTACTAAGTTTTACCATTAATTTAAGTGGTTAAATTTAATCACTAAGTTTAATAATTAATTTAAGTTGTTGAATTTAGTCACTAGGTTTAACCATTAGTTTAAGTTGTTGAGTTTAACCATTATTTTAAATCATTGAATTTAAACATTAGTTGTCACTTAGGTTTAGCCATTATGTTTAATGATGTGAAATAAACATGTGAAATGAACAACTTGTTAAAAATTAAACACCTTTGATGATGTAATCCATTAGTAAACACTTGATTTATCATTGTGAAGGTTTGGAGTTCAATTCCTTGTACTTACAACCTATGTGCATGCTTAGAGCTAAGATAGGTAAGTTAAACTAAGGCATTTTGATGAGGTTAGGTTAAGTAGACTAGGCTAGCACCTACTTACATAAATGCCTTTTTTCAACTTACCTAAACCTATTTACTACCTACCTACCTATTAATTTTTAAATTAATAATCCAATTTATTTTTTTTTAAAGATATATAATTGACCCATTCAAATGGTCCATTATCTACTTAGTCAAATAGTCAATCATTTCGTCAATCATTCCACCAATAAAAATGACAAGGTCCAATTTGATTGCCTAGTCCCACAAGACATGGTCAAAATGACTTGTCTAGACTAATAAGTTGGATTTTTTTTACACCTATCACTATTGAGTATTTTTTTACTAAAAAACCCAATCGAAAAAACCATGAATTGTAGTAATGTAGATAGGTATAGTTCATATTCAAATTGTTAAGTTGTCGTTATGTGTCTA
>Ga0209208_10008268_pt1 | contig 13906 bp, 7 predicted proteins | sample S1TSphfallax_3_FD_187694 | JGI IMG/M metagenome (GOLD analysis project Ga0209208, IMG submission 187694) | Host-associated microbial communities from peat moss isolated from Minnesota, USA - S1T2_Fd - Sphagnum fallax MG (SPAdes) (version 2) | ecosystem: Host-associated > Plants > Peat moss >...
AGGAGGATATTGAAAAACCTAAAATTCTGAAGCATTGGGACATATATACCAGGAGTTGACGGACTTATCTGTATGGTGATGGTACAGTCTTCTCATAAACTTTCATCAAAATCATATACCTCTATTATTGCTTCACACAAATTCTGGTGACCATTACATTCATTGGATTCACAAACTTGCAAGGACCATGTTCCAGAAATAACCACATGGTCAGAATGTGTAACAGTTACACACAAAAATCGAAGCTCATGAACAAAGAGATCCAAGAGATTATACAGTGTTGTTTAATCACTTTTACTTTGTCTAGGGGTTTAGGGTATATGGAGGAGTACATATTGGTTGTAAGGAGTAGAGAGGGAGAAGATGGTTGGAATTAGTCAGATACACGACAGCACCTGCAGAGACACAGCTGGTCTTTTTAGGTAGGAGACCATGCTAATATCTCCATGGTAGTTTGATTGGACAATAAACATAGGTTGCACGATGGTGAGAATATATTATGCAGCTGCTGGCGTTGCCACAATACAAAACAAAACTCTGGATATGCATAAGCTATATGCCCACAGTTTTCTTTCTTGTGCCTTCATTCTGGGGAAAAGAATGGGACTGCAGGAGCCATTTGAGTTCATGACTGGGTGCTCTACTGATGGTCTACACTTGGACAACAGATATTGGTGTTTTGAGTTGTGATGCCAATGAATTATATTTCTGTATCAAGAAAATCTGATCTAAGAGTTATTTTCTTTTTTGAGCTACAGAATGGACAACTGCAGGTTTCCACCAAAAACATATAGTGGCAAGACAATCTCAAACTTATAGTAGCTGATCTTTGTGTGAGCTGCAGGACAAGTTGAAGGCACCAGGTATTCCAAAAGTGTATGAGCAGCTAAACCTACTGAGTCTGAAGATATGTCCTGTTTCAGCTGGTGGCAACTGCTTCTATAGGCAATCACTCTCTGATGTTGGGGCAAATGAGGATTGTTGTTCATTGCTCATGAAGGTTGATAAGTAGTTGTGTTGAAGATGTTGATGAGGTTTTGCAACATGGGTATTGGTGGCCATGGAGCAAGGGGTGAAGAGAAAGTGCTGGACTGTTTAAAGAATTATGTGGTCAGCTTTCTCAATATTACAGGTTGGGGGCCATCAAAACAAGTCCTAGCATGTTCTCTGCACCATTTCTACACCTGAATTAATTTATCATTCTCTACAAAGAATTATGCATCATCTTCAAGAGTACTCACAAATTTGAACTCAGTTTCGGTTGATTATCCTTTCTTTTCTGTAGGGGACAGGGCCATTGTGTTGGGATTGTGCTGGTGTGACATTCAAGCATCATCACAAACTGATTGATCACCTCAATGGTTTAGACAACCATTTTCCAGTGATCAGTTTGGCTTTGTTGCACCAGTGCAGAGCTGTTACAGATCAACTTGAAGATATGGATGTGCATGCAAGCAGTACTTAGTGGCGGATTATATACAGGAATTGCGCACTTATCTGACCTATGTACCTCCAAGATGTTCTAGTTCATGGATAGATTGTCATTGGGTCCCTGCATTGTGCTCTGAGGGTGGTATCATGTTATACCGGGTCAAGTCATTTTAATGTATGCACAACTGAGTTGCAGGACCACAAGGAAGGTCCCTTGATGACCAATGCAAGAGCATGTGGGACATTCATGGTTTAGGTCCTAAAACCATAATCTGTTTCCAAAACAATGTTAATATTCTTGTCTGCCACGACAGCTGCAGTTATGTGTCTAGATAAATTCTTTGGTCCTCCACTTTCCTTATTTGATATGCTTCTTGCAACAGGAGGGGGTTCAGGAACTTGATGTTCCCCTTGTGATTCACCCTCATAAGTAGTTCTTTTGTCTTCTTGGATGTGGGTCTTTTCAATTTGTTCCTTGTCTAACCCCCCTTTCTGGGTGCTTTGGTTGATTTATGATTGGCAAGGTTTCAACAATTCTTTGATTTTTGAGTCTATTGGTTATGAATCCTAAGAATTGCTTTGATAAGTGCTAGGGGGTTGTCTTGCTTTAAATACCTGCCAACACTCATTTGGATGGTGGGACCAATGTTGACAAGTTCCCTGGGTATTATGGTGCATTCACACTTGATGTTAAATCAATGTTAAATAAAAAAATCTAAGTGGCATCCTAGGTGGCATCCAATGTTAAAAGGGCAATAGCTTAACGTTAAGTGAAATTAACATAAAATGATAAATAAGTTTAAGTCTTAAATGACTAGTATGGTGTTAATGGACTCAACACTAGAGTCACTAACACCAAGTGTGAACACACTTTTACAATGTTACATGCAAGGGGTTTTAGGTTCTTGTGACTTGAACTCAAACCAACATCCTTTTTTGTGTAACCAGGGCACAACAACCCAATTGTGAAATTACCCTTTAGTTAGAACCAGAACCAAAAGTAGAACTGCGGAAAACAAATCTTGAACTTAGCTTCAAGTTCTTGTAGAGTAGTTCCACCCATGCCTTTTCTATTGGGGCCTTTTTTGCAATTTTATCAAATCTAACATGATGTATAGCCTAGGGTCAGTTTCCACAATGGCAAAATGAAAAAAAATCAAATCAAATCAAAAATTTAATTCGTTGAATTTATTGAATTTCCCATGATCTATTATGATATCATCACCCCCATAGAGAAATTATTCAAAGTGTAGCCTATGATAATTGTCATGATTTTTAACATGTGAACTTCATATTCTCACAAAAATTCATTTCATTATTTTGAGGATTATTTAATGAGGAAACTGACCTTTGGGTAAGGTAGGGTACTAATTGTCTCTCAATCCTCACTCATAGACATGAATGATGGGGCATTATACGATGATATCTATATCTATATATATATGCACAAATGAAGCACACAATTGTGAACAAAATCAAAATACCCCATCACAGGGGAGCACAACAACATGCTCAGGCCAACACCTCATGTCATAAAACCTTTGCTACGCCCATCATAGCATCACCTAACATACTTACCAGCTCTAGCACAAATGACCTAATTCCTTTCTCATGCCTTGTCAAAGCACCTAAAGGGCTAGCGTGGGCCAGCACCCACCAATGCACCAGTTGGCCATTCTGTCCATGGGATGGGTTGCATTTTTTCATTTACCCTCAATTAGTCAATTGTTTTGGGTTTCTGACATATGAGTTTGTTTTTGGGGTCGTTTTTTTTTGGAACCCTAACCTCCATACTACCTCCTGATTTAATTACTTTATTGACCTAGCTATCTTATTGACATAGCTACTCTACCTACCAACTAACAACTAGCCCCCTTCCTATCTACCTATCTTTTATATTTTCATTGGTTCAACTTTTATTCTAGGCAAAACCCTTTATTTTTTCTTGGTTAAACCTTTGTTTTTTGGCAAAACCTATATTTCTTCATGTCTAAACTTCTATCTCTTGAGAAAATTAAAATATTTTTTTGATTAAACTCTACCTATTCACCTATATATTTAAAATGTGTTATTCTCATCCTCACCCACCTACCTACTTGCCCTTGCACCTTTTTACCTACCAACCTTTTAAGTAAATACCTATTAGACCCCACCTACATGGTTGTACCTACCTACCTAGTTGGCATTCAAATAGATCTTGCAATTGCAAAAAACAATGAGGAACCAAAAAAAAAAAAAGGTATTGCATGGAGCTTGGACTTCTTCATTTAAGCAAAATTTAAAGTCATAATTAAATTATTTGTCATCACCCTTATAAGGTTATTGTAGACATGCATTGGTTTGATACATTATGTTGTAGGTTTTTGTGAAAATATTGCACAAATTTTTGAAAATCTAGACCAAGTGAAATACCCATGTTAAGGTATTACATTAAATGTTTATAAAGTGTTTTCCACTATGATGGGGGTATTAGCAAACCCACTATAAATGTCCAAAGAATATGGAATTGCACTTTAGTTCAGGCACATTTAATGCATGTTGTATTCAAGTTCATAAAAGGTTTAGGCCTAAATTTTACAATTTGATTTGCTTATTTTAATGGTGTATTTAAGAAATTTGAATAAAATTTAACAATATTATGTTTTTATAATTATTTATGTTGTTTAATATTAGGGTTTTTAAATTTAGGGTTATGGCCCATACAACAAACATTCACGACTTCTTGCATCTTTTAAATGTAATTAAAATCATATATAATGTGAATTTTGGGGGGGATTTGGCATTTGCACATCCATGCCACAAGACATATTCATTTTTTTTAAAAATATTTCAAGGGGAGTGGAGAAAACCTCATGTGGATAGATTAAATAAAGGTAAAAGACATACCATGGCTTCCATTCATTTGTTTGTTTCATTTAATTAGGGCTCAATTAGTGGTTATAATTTTTGGGCATGTTTATATGTTTGTATAATCATTAGGGTTTATGGCATTTACCATTGTAATTATTTAATGATTAGAGTTTAATGTTTGTTTGTTTGAAGATATCCATGTTGATTTATTTAAGCTTGGGTTTTCATTTAGTTAGTCTTTGAAATTTTGGCTTTAGTAGTAGCTATATATATATTGATTGGCATGTGTATTTAGTTGTTAATAATTGTCAAGGTTCATGGCATTTATCATTGGAATTATTTAAGGTTTTGTGTTTATTTTTTTAATGATATCCACATTGATCTATTTATGAATGTGTTCATTTAGGGCCAAAACCCATGTGACCATCAGTGGCATCACCCTTTAGCATCACCCTTTAACATCAATGGTACAATATTTTATCTTAATAATTTCCCTTGATTTTTTGTTATTTGTTCATGCTTAAGGTATTTTTCTCCCTTTTGGATGGGGATATGGGTGGTCATGGAAGCATCAATTTCCATTAACATAGCACATTGGCACAAAGAACTCCCATGGTCAATGTGTTTCTATTATTGCATGTGGGTATTGCACATTTTGATTTAAAGCTTTATGGATATTGAATTGATTTTCTTTTGGATGAAAGGGAAGTTTTTTAAAAAAAAACCTAGATGGCCATAAGATAGCTAGGTGTTTATTCACCATTTGTAAATTATTGCTTGTTTATGGGTCATGGTAAGGTTCACTTGTAAGCTTTAGTGGGCTTTGTGATTTGGGTTATTACAATTTTTAACATGCAAAGGACCATGGGTATTCTATCTTAAATTGTTGAATATGGGGTTATTGCATTTTGATTATGTCACACCATACAAAAACAATTTGTTCTTTTGGTCTTGAATTGGGTTCCTATTATTGCAAGGCCATTTCTTGGGCAATTTAGAGCATAGGTGAATTCCATTGTCCTAATCCATTGAGGTCCAAAATTTTGCAATGTCACCTTTCTCAAATGTTCACTTGGTGTGGAAAGATGAGTTTGGGCACACATGCCAAAACAATGTGGCAATTATATTTACATACATCCCCATGCTCATGTCTATGAGTTTTGGCAAGGTGAACAAGGGGATATGCAAACTCCAATCGAATGGGACATTAAATTTTTTTTATAACAAGATGTAAAAAATCCAATGATAAAGAATCACCTTGGACATACTTGGAGGGTGTGACAACCTATACATTTTCATTGATCATTTTTGCAAGGTAGGGTTAGTCACCCTTGTGTTTTTTTATTTGAATAAATGGGATTCATGTTTTGTAAGTATGAATGTGGTTATGGACTAGAGGACCATAATGAAGACCCCAACCATGTGAGGTCAATAAAGTAAAGTTGTTTGACCCATTATTGTTGAAATCACCTTTTACCATCGAGCCCACATCCAAGCCAATGGAGTTCTTGCCCATGGTGCATGCAACTTGAAATACACAACAAAGATGTCTCTTGTATGCTTTGTGTGTGTCCCAAAAATTAAAAGATTTTACATGGACCCAATTGGGGTAAGGGTTCATGGTGAAGCAAGTTTATGAAAAATATAAGGAAATATGGTGGGCATAGGCTAATGCGAGAGAATGGATGAATTGGGATTACCTCTTTAAACTCTAAAACATTGCCTATTTGGTCCAAAAACATAAGAGGGGTAGTTGGTGCTTGCATAATAACTCAACATTTTTAATTTAATCATGGGTTTGTGATCATCCTGATGTATTTTATTTCTAGGATGCAAGTGAAATTAATGGGATTCAGGTCCCATTTACCATATGTATCCATACACCTATGCAATTTTAGGCCATGCTCCAATTGGATCACAATAGGACAATTTTTATGGATGCCACATTTGACACCAATGAAGTGAAGTACCAATTGTTCACATTGATGCATGATTTGACCTTCATCACATAGGGTTGCCAATTGTTTGGGTCATCATAAGTCAACAAACATGTGAAAATTTGGTGGAGCGGTTAGATGCCTCGTGGACAAATCTCGTATCGCAAATGTCACATTGGAAACCATTTTATTTCATTATGGATGATGCCCCACAAGAATCTTGAACATTTTGATGGGTTATAAATTTTCATTTTTTATTTTTGGGAACTCAGTCAATCAATTTAAAGATGAAACAACGTTGAAGCATGCGAACACTTGTAAAAAGAGGACTAAGGAATAAATAAATATTTTAAAATTTTATTCATATTAGGACCTAATATATTTGGCATTCGATTTCTATAAGCCTAAACCCTTCCCTTTGAAAAAGTCAAATCCAATTTTGCATAATTTGTGTTGCAAAAAAAACCTTAATTTGAATTTGCCAAATTTGTGTCAATGAATAATTTTTAATCACAACTACATGTAGTTAATATAGAAATGTCATGATCAATACCACATCCACATAATGCATAAGAAAATGAAAGTTTTGTAAATGCTCGTGTTAAAATCATTTTGTCCTAGGTAATCTAGTGGGTATTACTCATGCCTAAAAAGATCCAAGCCATTTGTAGTACCCTACAATGGGTATGCCATAATTGCTTTAGGCTTAATCATTTTTTCTTCGGTCATCCAAATGGCATTGCATGGCCCCAAAAAAATTAAAATGATGCCAATAACTTCATCATGGTAAATTATAAATGCCATGGGCTCCATCATTTTTACGTAGGCTATTTAAAAGGTATTGCACCTAAACAAATCCAATCTCTTTGCCTACAATTAGTAGTTCATAAATGCCTTGGGTTGAATCATATTCGCTTTGACACTTGAAAGGGTATTATTACATAGACCCAACAAAATTTAGAAGAAAATTAATACCTTCATAAAAAAAAAATTTGTAAATGCCTTGGGTTCCACCAAGTTTTTCTAATCTTTTTGAAGGATATTACTTATGTTTAGAAAGATCCAATCCATTCGCAATAACCCTCACCATGTAACCCATAAATGTATTAGGTTGAATCATAATCATTTTGACATTTGAAGGAGTATTGCATGACCCTAACAAAATCTAAATTGGAGCCAATATCTTCATCAAAGTATTTCATAAATGCCACGAGCTCCCTACCATTTTGGCCTAGGCTATCCAAAGGGTTATTTTTATGTCCAAAAGAATCTAATTCACTTGCAATACCCCATCCCAAAAATCCAAACTATTGGCAATACCCTCACCAAGGTATTTAGTAAATGCCATGGGCTATACCATTTTGGCCTAGGCTATACATAAGGTATTGCTTACGTCTAGAAAGATCCAATCCACTTGCAATACCTAACCCAAACATATAGACTATTGGCAATACTTTCATTGGGGTGTTTGCACAAATGTTAGGGTTTCATATGTGTTGTTTCGATTGTCCTAGGGGTAATGCCAAAGTCAATGCATGTGTCATACCCTTATTAGGGCATGTCAAAAAATGCTTTAGTTTGAAACTTTGTGATTCACTACTTGGAAGATATTGCATTATTTTCACAAAATCTAGAATGTTTGGAATACCTTCATATGTTTGGTTTTTTATATATGGCATGGGTTGGGATGGGTTGTTTTTGACAATCTAGAGGGTATTGCATTATCCTTATGTGGGCATAACAATGGGGGTTATCATGTAAGATGATAAGGGTATTGCAAAATTAGATGGCTTGATGTTTCAAGTTTCACTTGAACAAAGTTTTTAAGCCCCAACTATACTAGCATCGTTTTATAATTATTCCATTATACATGAAAGTTGATAATATTCTTTTCAACATTTCATCCATGCACATTATGTATGTTGTGACATTCATCTTATTTAAAATATATGTACATGTTTACACAAGATGGTGTAGAAGGAAAACAAAATGCCTTGAATAAAAATATGGGCATCACCTGCTACAAAAATGGTTCAATACCCTAACTAAAGTGGGGAAAATCTCATAATATGGCCTGGTCACCTCTAACAAAAATTGGTACCCTAAAATCTTCAAATCCAAAAGAGCACCTTAACTTAAATGGGGAATATCTATAGGCTATTTGTTTCACTACTAAAGGGGGATGAAATCCCATTTGCCTTCTTGTACCATGTTGTGGTAGCCTATGCATCTTGGGTGTGTTGATGTGTAAACAAGCATCAATTTACCAAAGATGTCTTCATAACATCAACCACAAATGCTTTCCTCATGGTGCCTTTAACCCTAAAATGAACATAAACAAAAGAATTAACACAATATATGATATTTGAAACCCTCAATTAAAATCAAATTAAATATGGAATTATAGGAACTTATTGAACATGAATAATTTTTAATTCATGATATTGCATAAGAAGGCCAATCTCTTCATGTTACATCATTTACATAGACGCACTCTTCCAATTACATTCATCCCAAACGCCTTTAAGTGCTTTTGTATATGTGGACCAACTCTTTCAAATCAATGCCACTATCCCTTGTGGTCAAATGTTCTTCACCACTTGAAACACGTAAATGGTTTCCAAAAGCATACATTGCACAATTTGTTGTAGCTTCCAATGTTGGTGGCATGGACATATGCACAACATCTTTGTTAATTATTTCACCATCTTTGATGGCTGAGGAAATGGTAATCCTTACCCATTATACCTTGTTTCATTACCTATTCAGCAAACTATAAGAGCGCCACCTTAAGTTGTATAAATCATCTTTGAATTCTAATAGCAACGAAGCAATATACCAAAAAAAAAAGAGATGTTTGGGAACTGGCTCTGTAATGTTCCATGGTCTATTTTTATAATTATTGACCTTCACTATTTTGAGGGTAATAACTTTTTCATTTTTAATCCATTTTTGACGATTTTTAGTGCCTTAATGTGCCAAGAGGAGGGGTTCAAGGTATGTTTGCACACCAGAAATGAACGAGCCCTTCTTGAACATTGTTTGAATATGAAAAACCTTGAACGTTTATATGTACTATGACTAGCCTCTTTACCCCTACAATTTATTTTTGTTTTAATTTTCCAAGAAAGGGGGAAAAAAAAGAAATTGTCTCTAAAACTTATAAGTTTTATTTTTCTAAGTTTTTTAATAAATAGAATTTTTTCATTAAATTAGTTTCCTTTTTTCTGTTTGATCTATTTTATTAAAAAAATTCCTTTGTATCTTATTTGTAATTTTTTAATAATTTTAATAATTTGTTTTATTAATTTGTTTAAAATTATTTTAACATTTTATTTATTTAATTTGCAGGTTAGACTTGATTGTTGGAAATAGATTGGTGTTTGTTTGAGGGTGCAATAATAGTTTCCACTCTATTTTTATTCTTTGCATTAGGCTTAGAAGTGAGTTAATATTGTTATTTTTGTAAATGGTCTCTTTGGAAATTGTAGATACGGACTCTTTACATTGAAAAAAAAGTATTTTCCATTATTTATTAACTTGTTTAGTTCATCATTTATTAATTGATTATAAGAAAAGAAACACAAAAAAAGAACCCAAAAAAGTAAAAAAATCAAAATAAAACAAAAAACCTTAATATTATGATAAGTGACTTGTGAGAACCACCCTTGATAACCAGTGGTTCAAAATTCTTTAAGACCCATCGACCCTGAAAATCGCCTAACTAAAATGTCACATGGTTATATCGGTTGTTAAAAGATGCACTTGATCTTCACAAGTGGAAATGAAACATGAGCACAGAGCAAACAAAGGCTTTTGATCATGTCCCATGTACAAAGACAATATCAGTGCCCCCATAAGATATTCGCTCCATGTTTTAACTTGATTGTACATCATTCGCCCTTTCTAGCACCACCTTCCTGATCTTCCCAAAACCGATTTGTAAATCAAAAATGCAATTGCAACAACAGGTTTGATGAATACGAATTCACTGGAACACATCTACTATCTTCTAGATTCATTGGCATCTGGAACCCATGAAACATAGGACCATAATTCACCGAGTTACAAAGATATCAACAAGTTTTTAGTTAGATCTTGTATATTCTTCCAAGAAAATATCATAGGAAGAGTAGTTCTACTATATATCCTGCATAAGAAACCTTATTCTCGATGAGCTAGAGATCTAAATATTTCATACCACATATACAACGCATATGCTTGGTGCTGAAGAATCCTTCGCTCGTTCCTAGGTCTTCTCCATGTTGTCACCTTTTGAGCTAAATTGACTACCAGAGTAACAAACCGGACAACAATAAGAAGGGAAGAAAACCACAGAGTTTTCATTAACTGAGGTTCACATGCGTATCCTGCAGAATAGAAAGCAAAAACCAAGAATAGACATGAAATTAAAGGAAGTACAAGAAAATAACCAAAGAAAAATGAGAAATCAGCTGGCAAGTGAAGGATTCTCTCGGATTTTCTTTGAGCAGAGGGAATATGTGTGCCCAGATTTACTCCGAATGCTATATGAGATACCATTCGGATCATTGACATAAAGGCAAACACAAAGGCTAGGCAGTTGAAGGTATAGAAGTAAGAGAGTGCTTCTGAATGTGGGAATGTTGTAACAGCACTGGGTGTAGGTGCAGAATTGGCAGGGATGTTGTAACCATATTGATGCTGATTGTAGTCCTCATAATTGTTGAACCCCAATGGGGGTTGCATCCAACCAACATATGTGACACCAGCAATCAGTGTATTAACCACCAGTGACGTGGATGCCACTTGTAATTGCCAAGTGCGTTGCCTTTCCACAAAGTCTTTCACTTCAGGTCTATCCATAAGTAGATTTTGGATGTCAATGCAACCTGTTGCATTCTTCAAAAATGTGTAATCGACAGGAGTAAAGCCAAAATTGTCACCCATTGTGGCATTAACACGCCAACCCTTTTCTGACAATAAAGCCCTCACCATTCTTGTTTGGCCCATTTCTACTGCATAGTGGAGTGCAGTGCAACCTTCAGAATCTCTTACATTGGCATCCTCTGGTTGCCATCTCAAAATGCAAGCAACAAGTTCATGATGGGATTCCCTTGCCATTTTAATAACCAGTTGGTTCTTGTCTGGCGAATCCCCATCCTCAGGATGATTGTAGACATCTTGAAGCTGGCTTATGAGATACGTAGCTACATCTCTGTGAATTTCCTCTGATGCTAATCGCATCAAAGCTGTAAACAATTCAAAGACCTTCTCTTCCACATCATTTTCTGTTTGTTGTTGTGTGTCTGTTTGTTCAAGGGTAGCACGCACTTTTGGTAAAAGAAACTCCACAACCTCTCGATGACCACATTTAACAGATAGAAACAAAGGTGTGAGACCTTCATCATTTGTGTCATTGATGTTGATGCGTTCCTTTGTCAACAACTCCATGATGTCAATGTCCCTGTGTTTAACAGCAAAGTGTAAAGGGGTCATGTTGATGCTCATGGGTTCCATTGGGCACTGCACATCCGTAAGGGGAAATAAACAACGTGGAGCAGGGTTGCTACCAAATGCCACCATGGCCACCTCAGAGTGCAATTTGGGCATGGAAGTTTTGACATTAACATCCACGCTTTGCATCTGGATAAGCAACTTTATAGCCTCTTTGTTACGTCTAATGACGAGAATGTGCAGTGGTGCAAGTCCATTCACATCCAGAATGTTGCCATTCTTTATGTCCCACAAAGGAGATGGTGGCGGTGCTTGATCAGTGTTCAAGGCCGAAGAAGATGTCATTTCCATGTCCAATGGAGGAGGAACTGACGCTGAGAAGTGAGAAGATGGCACTCCCACATCCATTGATGAAGACAATGGCATTTCCACTCCCACATCCATGGATGAAGGCAATGGCACTTCCATGCCCGATGAAGGAGGAGTTGGCGCTGAGACATGAGAAGACGACGGTACTTCCATGTCCAATGAAGAAGATGTTGTCATGTCGACGTTCAGCGAAAAAGACAAAGCTCCAATCATCTCAGCGCAACCATCGTGTGACGCTGCATAGTGGAGAGGCGTCCTACCCAGAACATCTTGACCATTCTCGCATCCCGATAGCCCTCGTCGGCTTTGTTCGGCCAACAGCATTCGCATCACCTCACACCGATCCTTCAGAGAGCCTCGCTTGGACGTCAAGTGTGGAATAGAATTTTGGTCGTCGCCCTCTGCAACAAGGTGGAACGCTGTCAAGTAGTCGTCTGTTACTGCATCCAACTTTGTTTGCGGATGGTCTAATAGTAACCGCATCACGCCAATGTATCCAAGCCTGGCGGCAAGGTGCAAAGGCGTCAAGTCATAGACTGCGAGGGCATTCACATCCACGTCCTGGTTGTCTAGAAGCAACTTTACGATTTGCTCACGATTGTCGATGACAGCGACGTGCAGGGGTGTTCGCATATGTTGGTCACGAGCATTCAAGAGATTTGAAGGGGCTTGCCGCAACAGCTCTCTCACAAGCTCCATGTCATTGTCCGCATCTGCTCCATGTAATCGAGCTTGTGCCATGACTCTCTGAACCCTAAATCAGCTGAAAAAAAGATAACAAGACTAGAGATCAAACCCCAACCTCGCAGCTTGCAAGTTGTAAATTAGCTGAATAAAAGAAAACAAGATTGGAGATCAAACTCCAAGCTCTCTGCTGGTATTAATTTCAGGTGTAAGCCAGAACGACCTGAAATTATGACTCAAAAGAACAGCGCTCAAATACACCTATTCCCTCATCAAGTTAGAAATTCTCTCTTCATCTAGTTCTGCTATAAAACACACAGCAATCACAAATCTCACCGGTGATACTCACCCCTTCTAGTCACTAGGTATCCTGTGAGCTAGCTGTTCAAGAGGCGTTATTGAAATCTTGCAATCGATTCATCCCCCTACGTCTTGACGACAAGGTGCGTTTGCTAAATTACTGACCCGAGTGCTACTAGCTAAAATGCAACGGCAAAAGATTTAAAGTATGAGAAAAATCGCTGAAGACACTACCAATGCAAGCAATCGTACACACACTCGCTCGCTCACATGACGAACTCCGACGAACTTGCAAAATCTGAGCTTGTGCGATGGTTCCTCGTTTCTTCGGTGTCCTGAACTACCGAGAAGCTGTGAGGCACTTGCTCCGAACCAGGGGTCTTTTTTAGGCATTTTATGATGTAGCCAAAGTGGTGGTGATTGTCTAGAAACTAATTTAGCCAAAATTTGACTACATTTCAACTACATTAAAAAAAACTAGGAATAAACGGAATATATCCTTCTATATTTTTGTCTACCGACTAGAACTTTATCAAATAAATAAATTTGGCGATTTGGAATGTTTTTCTTTCAAAATCTGGGGAATTGAATTTTTGGGCCGTTTTTTTCCATGAAAAATCATTTGAATAGGTCGAATTTTTCCAGGTCAAGATTTTGCTACAATTCACCATTTTAAAAAAAAAACAAACTCTACAACACATGACCAGGGAGGGGGACAAATTTGAAGGGTAGAAAACCCAGAAAACATACACTCTGTTTTATCATTTTGAAAAAAGATTGCCAACTACCTAAAAATGCAATGGCACACACACACCCTAATGCAAAATCGCAAGGCAAAGAGCCCATAAAGAATTTGTTTTCTTTTCCTTGTTTGTCTTTTCTACAAGACTATCATAGGC
>Ga0209208_10008269_pt1 | contig 13905 bp, 8 predicted proteins | sample S1TSphfallax_3_FD_187694 | JGI IMG/M metagenome (GOLD analysis project Ga0209208, IMG submission 187694) | Host-associated microbial communities from peat moss isolated from Minnesota, USA - S1T2_Fd - Sphagnum fallax MG (SPAdes) (version 2) | ecosystem: Host-associated > Plants > Peat moss >...
TTTTTTTTTACCCAAGTAACGGGCCATAAAACCGCTAGTTCATTGTGAGTTCTTTCATGAAACTTTTTTGGTTCTTTACAGGTTTGGAAATAACCAGGACAAGTGATTTGTTGGTTTTGATTTTGATTTTTTTTAAGAATCAATCAAAATTGACGGTTCTCAGATTTTTAAAATAATAATAAAATTCAAAATGGATGGTTCTTTATATGTAGGGTAATAATGCCCTAGGAGAGGGTGGGGAGTTCATAACTCTTCTTCATCTTGGGCCAAGGCTTTACGAAGTCAAATAATCACACCACACTCGTACTTAGCACTTATGTACTTACCAGTTTTGGTCTGTGTCAAACTGGTATGAAAATGAACCCTAAACTCTAAAACCCTTTTCAAAACTTTCATATCAGTTTGGTCTTGGTAGCGAGTTCAAAGCTGGTTTTTGACGGGTATGTGGCAGGTGTGTAACCTACCTGATACTGAGATCCTGGGATCGATACAAGGCCGTTGTTAAGGCCGTTGTTGCCTCAGGTCTCTAATCCTTAGCAGACAAGTAGGGTCCTTCCTACCAGTGTTGATACCAGATGTAAGCCTATATACCCGTCTTGATACCAGATGGAAGTCTATATACCCATCTGGGACTGGTATCGAAAGGAGAGCTCGTATCACTCGAGTATCGGATTTTTGAACACTTGTGAATATCAAATTTGATGATAGTCGAACTGATATCTGGATCCCCGGTTATCTCTTGTGTGAAAATTAGCCTTGAGATTTGATCTTTTTTGTACCTTTTAAAGTGTTGATACCCGGGGTGAGGTAAAAGGGTGGAAGAAAGGGTCAGGTTCTTAAACTTAGTTTAAGCTAGGCAGTTTATGTACTTAGCAGCTTAAGAACGTTTATTTATTTGTAGAAGTATCCAAAGCTTTTAGGAGTTTTTTTTTTTCTTTTGACGTGGTGCCATTTCTAAAGCCTAAATGGTTGTCTTATTTTTTCCACAATGAATGAATGATTTTTGTGATTTAAAAAAAAATTTCATAACTGACTTGTGAGAACCACTTTAGATAATCATTTATTTTCAAATTTATGAGAACTGGCACTTGGGCAGTTGGTTTGTAATTTGAAAATATACATTACCCTCATCTCTGAAAATGAATTTTTAAAAAATTAAGAAAAAAAGACCAAGTTTTTCGATGCCATTGTAAAAATAAAATCCAACGCTTATCATTAAAATAAAAATGATAAAAATCATCCAACATTGCTATATACCATACCAACACCGCTACTTAATATTTACACCCACTCACATAAGTAGTTAACTAGTTGGACTGTTTGGATGAGACTTGAGAGTTCGAAACCAACTTGGACATTTAAATGGGGTGAGCATTCTCGATAGCCCTATGACCCTCAACCTTGTTCATGCAACACACCTATATCTATGTGCTTGCACAAGTGTGTCGAACCCAATCCAACATCCAACATCCAACATTTGGTGGGTCACAAACTATTCGAACCCAAAGGGGACGGCAAACCCTTGCTGGTTCTAGCATGGCCCTTGATGGGGGGTGAGAGGGGGGGTAGTCCACATTCGACCTTGTGCACAAGGGCATAATCACCAAAGGTAGGTTTCCAACTTGTGCATTAGTTGTTGATCCACAACTACTACTACTACCAAGTCACAAGTCATAAGAGCTTTCCAACAAATCGGTGGTGGGTCACATAATCCCACATGAGCAAAAAGATGGGCAGCAAAAAGGCGACTTTCTTTTTAGCATTTGAACTCGGACTTCAACACCATCGCCGATGGAGGGATGTCGCTCTTTTGGGTGACAATTTGGTGTAAATGTTGCTCATTTTTTTTCACCTTGGACTTTCATACAAGGACAGTTGCTGTTCCCTATGTCCGTGTTTTGTGAGACAAACTTCTTACAAAAAGTTGTTGTTCTTCATGTGTCTCTAAAAAAAGACACACATACACACACACATACACACAGATGCGAAGTGAGGACATATTTTGGGGAGCAAATTTTCAGCTGCTGACTATTGTAGTTAGAGTAAAGATCAAGGCCTTTACTACAACACAATTCACACTCCTACTCCCCTATGTAGGTTTTTTTTACAACTTATAGTGTCAAAAACATAAATTAGAGAGTGTTAATTGTTGCCGCAACCTTTACCAATAGACATGAAAATTTGAACGATTTATACGGTGATGATAGACTATTTTAAATCTTACCACCCGGAGTCAATCATTGTGCCTTCTTTTTACAGGCATCGTGGAGCCCCCCCCCTTTTGTCATCTTGCTTGCTTGCGCCATAAATACGGGGTCAAGTCGAAAGTCCAAACCCATTTTCACGGCTACTTGAAACTTGCACTTCACCCAAAGTTAAAGTGTACCCGGCATCCTTCCTACTACTACTCCTTTTGGTGGTGGTGATGGTGGTGGACCTGCTGCTCCTCCTAGTACCTTCAGCACAAATTAAACTATTTTTGAGGAAATGTTGAAAATATCCCCCAAAAAAAAAAAAAAAAAAAAAAAAAAAGCACTTTTTCTCAAAGAGAATTTTTTGTGTGAAGGAAAAGTGAAGAATCAATTTGAAACATTCGGTTTTACAAAAATGGGGAAATTAAATAAATTATTTTATCTAATCTATTTTGAGGTCTGTAGCCTTGTGGATGTTGTTGTTCTTTGCTGATCTCACACAAAGCATATATCTTCTTGCTTACTTTACATCCTCATGAAGCAATCGTAAACTTTTAGAGGTGACACATGACCCAATTTTTGAATTTGTTTTTTTTGGGTTAAGTCATATAAGATTGAGCTCAGAGTGATAACACTCTTTCCCATTTACAAATACAAATAATTCACTTAAAGAAAAGGAGATGATTGTTCAAAGCCGTCATAGTTATCACAGGCTATATAATCTGAATAATTTCACTACTCATACAACAATATCATAATAGAGTGTAGTATATAGATCATTGAAAAATAATAAATGTTTTTTTGGAAAGAAATTGAAGTTTTGAAAAAAAAATATTCATTTTTCTTCAATGTGGAATCTGACCACAGGCTACAGTATATAACTAAATAAAAAAATTTAAAAAAATTCTATATATATATATATATATATATATATATATATATAGATAGATCATGGAAAATTTGGTAATTTCAAAAACTCAAAAAGGACATTGCTTTATGGAAAAATAGGAAATTGATTTTTTTTAAATTATTATTATGTGGAAGGTGACCCTAGGCTATGATAACAGAAGCATGCTGGCACATCAGAGAAACTACTACATTCAGAATTGTCAGAAATGAGATTGAAAATGAGAAGAGCTACTACTACTACTACTACTACTACTACACATACCTGACCATTCATGAATGAATGGGTAGCTGCTGCTGTTTCACAACCACATGAATGCTCAACTGTCACTCAAACAAAGTACCTACTAACTGGGATGGAAGTGCTTCAAGAATTTGTACAAAATCTTCTACATATGGAAAAAAGGCTTACTACAAGGTACACCCTCCTCCAAAGGGAGGATGGTGGGGGGGGTTAGGTCAGTGAGAGCAATGATCTAATGTACAAATTGAGGAATGCAACCCCCTTTCTCTTTTGTACATTTATGCATCATGAGCACATGTGCCAGTTCGCCACACCCCCAATGCCCTTCTGGCTCTCCTCAATGGTCAGGTTCAATTGTGCCATGATATCTGGAACTACAAGCTATTGAAACCACAACTTGCCTTTTGTATTGAGAGTCTTTGGTTAGGTACCTGGCCTTAACCCTAAACTCCCTCAAACTCACCCCCCCTCCCCAAGCCAAAAATTGGCTGGATGTAGTAGCAAGCAAAGATTTCAAACTTTTTTTTTCCAATACTAATTTGTGCATGTGAAGTGTGGTCATTGGATCCAAATGGCATGCTAAGTGCAGTAAAGTCCAAAGGTGGGGCGGGTGGGGTGCGGAGGGGAAGGTTTATAAGAATAAGGTGTACAACAACCTCTTGTGGTGGGTGCAGGCTTTGGCTTGTTTCTAACCGAGGGCACCAGCCTCCAGGGAGCCCGATCGAGTGAAGAACAATATCAACAAAGGTTGTACCTACAATTGAGGAGGGCAAGTGGCCAACACTTAGTATGTTAAATTCATCTGTGATTAGTTGATTTACTTGTGTGATACTTCAATGTGGACAACACTTATTATGGCTAATCCACCTCCAATTGGTTGATTTTACTTGTTTGATAAGTCAGTGTGGACCATACTTAATTGTTGAGGTACTTTTGCGATGCGTTGATCTACTTATGGGATGCATCAACTAAGTGGGTACATTTAAGAAATTTTCATAGTTTGACTCGAATTATTGCATTCTTGAAAGGCTTCCCAAAGTGAGTTTTGCAGGGTTGATATTTCAGGGGGCGCTCTCAATATAATTCCAAAAATGAATTGCTCTTGACCCTCTTTTGAAAGACCGCATTCTCTCTCTCACTTGCATGTCCAACAACTAACTTTCTGGAGACCCAGTCTCCCTTGTCTTGAAGATCAAGCATCTACACACCAGATGATTGGAACAACCCACATGATCAATTTGAAGAATTTTTTTTCAAGAGTTCAAAAAAAAAACCATGCTCCTAGATATGTCAGGGTGAGAGGCTGAGTCCCAAACCCTTGTTGTTAAGCAAAAATATTAAGGGGGTGTTTAAGAAACTCTTGTAAGATTAATAACAAGGGGTTTGTCACACACACACACACCCTGTGGCCTTGCCATTTACATTAAAAAGGTATCTCAAGGCAAAAAAAGAATTATAGAAATTCGAACATTTCACCATGCAAAAACATAATCTTCCAAAAAAAAAAATCTGCTAAAGAAAACCAAAATGCTTCTAGATATCATATAACTCTATTATATAACTAATCTCAAGTTTCAACACAAGCCAAAATAATTCATCTTTCAAAAATCCTCTTTCAAAAATCCTCATATAAACAAACAATAGAGCTACTTACTACCCTAGGGGCCTATAAAAATCCCATAAGCTAATTAAACTCGATAACGAATCTAAACACAATATCCTTAGCCTTTAGGTCACAAGTTCATTTAGAAAGTCATTCATGGAACATGAACTGACATGAAACCGTTTGTCATGAAAATGTGATTGTGCAAAAACTGAAATTAAGTTACTCCAAACCAAAGAACTGTACGAGAAAGTTAGTGGGTGGGGGAGAGGTTGGAGATTTTGCTTGTCGGGTCTAGCATCCAGGGAACACATAAAAGGGGGAAAAAAAGAAAGAAAAAAAGGGTTGTATACACCTTTATAACCTTGTGGTTTCTGAAAAGAGCCAAAGTTACAGAACATTCATGTAGTAGTGCCATTAGGTAGTTGTTGGTGGGGGGTGAAAAAAAACACATCATTTGTGCAAAAAAAGTAGAGGAATAAAAGTTATGGTCCTTACTCAATTGGGTGTGTAAGTGTTATGGTCGTGTGAATGACGATTTAAATCGTACATACATGCCAGTGATGTTCAGCGTTTTTTATAATTCCTCAAAAGTGATTCCGAGAATAAGTATTTTCTTTTGCGATTTGTGTAGTAGGATCATTGAATTTTTGGGTGGTGAATTTTTATTATTTAAAAATTTTATTTTTGAAAAAAAAAGGTGAAATTTTATAAAATAATTAAAATAATAATAATAATAATAATTTGTGGAAAAGTGTAGGAATATAAAAGTTATAGTCGTACCCCCCAATTGAGTGTGTTTGTATTGTGGTCGAGTGTGCAAATGACCATTTACCGTACCTGTCACTGCTTGCTGTTCAGCAGCTTTTATTAATTCCCAAAAAAAAAAGGTGAGTCAGAGAAGAAATTTTGCATTCGTGCAGCAGCTTTTCATTGATCTTTTGGGTTGTGAAAATTTTCACTAATTTTTAGAAATTATTTTTGAGAGAATTCAAAAAATGAATTTTTTTTTTTTTTTTTCAATGTACAATTTATTTATTTTTCCCCAGGAAATAATTGTCACTTTTGGCAAGATCAAAAAAAATAATAATAATTTTAAAAAATAAATAATACTGACCCAGATAGTGATCAATTGGCATGTTCACTCAGTTGTCATTCATCCATTGTGATTCATCCACAACTGGTTTTCAATGGATGGTGCACTGGTGGGTATAATGGGTCACATAATAATCCCATCATGCACTGCTGTGTGTTGGTTTCTGCTCTGACCAGAAAGAAATAATAATAATTAATAATAATAATAATAATAATAATAATTCTGGTCAATGATTTCCAAAAAAAATGTAAAATGGAAAATAATAATAATAAGCAGAAGAAGAAGAAGAAGAAAAAATAATGATGATGATAAAAATATTAATAATAAAAATTAAAAAATAGCCAGAGAAGCAAAAGCAGAAAAAGGTAAAATAGTAATCAACTAAGAAGAAGAAGAAATAATAAAAGACAATATGAAACAAAGGAGAAAAAGAAGAAGATAATTATGTAAAAGAGGTCGCCACAGAAGAGGGTGCTACCACCCAGCCTTTTTTTTTTAATTGGCGGCGAAAATTCGCTAAAAAGTGAAATTAAAAATGAAAAATCCGAAAATTTAAGTGTTTTTAGGGTTTTTAATTGCCAGAAGTGAGAATTTAATTTAATTTAATTTAATTAAAAATTCCGGATTTTTATAGCTGGTGTTTAGTGTTGTAGCCAAAATGTAAGAGAATGATTAAAGATTTGTATTTCATATTTGGTTTACAGCCAGATTTGGCAAAATCTTTCATCATTTAGAAATATATTTGGCTACCAAACTGGAAACCAAATATAAGAATCTAGTAATTTTCAATCTTTTTTCTTTTTTTTTCCCCCCTCACTTTTCTGGCTACTGAAAACCTCCAAACGCACTTCATTTTCGATTTTTAAAATGTTTTTAATTTCGCTTTCCGAAGAAAAAGGCTACTGATGGTACCTAATTCGCAAGCTGAGTTGGACCGGAGGTTAAACTCAATTACTCCAAGATAAGAAGAAATTAACTTCCGTAATATCCGTCGTGTAATAAACATGTACAGAATGTCGGGAAGAGAGCCACGCCCCCGCGCGGCTGTTGCAGAGTGCACAGTGCTGCTGCCGCTGCGGTGCTGCCACTGCACTGCGCAGTGCTCGATGTTTTGTTCGTTTGTTTTTTTTGTTTGTTTGTTGGTGGTGTTGCAGGCTGCTGCTGTCGCAGCGCAACAACCTTCCGCTGTTTCTGCCGTAAATTCCTGCCCTCGGGTTCCGTGGATGTCGGGCGCCTCAAGACGACTGCAGAGGAGGAGGAGGAGGAGAAACTCGCAATATAGCGTACTACTTGTGCCTCTCTCTCTCTCTCTCTCTTCTGCCACAACTTACACACGCAAAAAAAAAAGAAGACGAAAAGAGAGAGGAAAAAAAAAAGAAGCACCGTCGGTCGGTCGGTCCGGTCGCTTGAGTTCAACTGTATCTCTGCTTTCACGCGATGATCAATAGTTCGACAATAAAGCTTTTCTGTTTTTTCCTGCCAATGCAGAACCGCCTGCAGAATCATCTTGATCATTGCAGTCTCTCCCTAATTGGTTTGGCAGTAGACTGCATGAAGCAACAAAACCGTCGAGTTTTTTCTAGGCTTCCTTGAAGTCAGCCTTCTGTTGAAGGTGGAGAATCGAAGTACTACTGCATTCGCTCTCTAGTTTCTGTATGTTTTTTTAATTTTTGTTTTCCTTTAGGGACCAGTTTTGTTTGATTCGTTACTTTCTGTGAAGCTTTTCTTGCACCCTCGCAAGATACGTTTCTTGAAACGCCGGCGGAAGTGTCGATCTCTATCTATCTCTCGTCACATTGATAGTCTACGTGATTTTGTTTGGTGTTTTGCTCAAAGCGGCGAATACTACTGTCCTTATCGCTCTCATCCTCATTGGTTTGGAAGTCTGCATGAACCGGCGAGTTCTAGACTTCCTTGAAGGACCTGTCGAAGGTGGAGATTGGATAATATAGCTTTCTTTATGTTCTTTTGCTTGTTTGTTTTCCTAGGGACTCCTTCGTTAGATATTAGTTCTGTGAAGGTTTTCTTTACTGCAAGAAGTGATGATGTCTGGTGATATTGATAGTAGTGCTTTGAAGAAGTTTTCGCTTTGAGACAGTTCTTTCTTGTACGCTCTTTTTCGGTCGCAGGAAATTACGTTCCGATCGTTGCAGAAGCAGCGAAGAATTTTGTGTAGACGGACCTCGGACCTCGAAGAGTCGTGAATCTCACAGAGAGAGAGAGAGCGTCGATCATGCCGTGTAATTGCTGTACAAGAAGCCGTGTAGCTGCTATTCTGATCATCTCGGTACGAGAGAAATGTGAGAGGTCACGGCGACAACAGTAGTCTAGCGGGATTGTAACTTCGGTCCTTGCGAGGTCCTGAAGAAGAAACCACCGTCTGAAGCAATTAGCATTGGAAAGATAATATTTTCGGCTACCGCCGGCTCTGGAGACTCTGGAGCAGTTCATTCCAGGCTCTCTAGTATAGATCTTGTTCTGAGTGGATCGATTCTTGGTAGCCATCCGCGTGCTGAGAGCATCATCATCATCAGATTTGAGAAGAGATCGATCGATCATCAAGATGATCAGTTGGCGAGATCTGTACAATGTGATGAGCGCAGTGGTGCCACTTTACGTGGCAATGATCCTGGCCTACGGATCAGTGAAATGGTGGGGGATTCTGACGCCACAGCAATGTGGGGGAATTAACCGGTTCGTTTCCATCTTCGCCGTGCCTTTGTTGTCCTTCCAATTCATCGCTGCCAACAATCCCTACACCATGAACTTCAGATTCATCGCAGCCGATGTAGTTTCGAAGCTGGCGGTGCTCCTGGTTCTTGCCATCTGGGTTCGTTTCTGGCGGAACGGGAAGCTGGAGTGGCTCATCACCATCTTCGTACTGACCACTATTCCCAACACCTTAGTGATGGGAACTCCGCTGCTGGCGGCTATGTATGGTGCAGGCCCTGGTGACCTCACGGTTCAAGCGGTTGTTCTGCAGTGCATCATATGGTATACTTTGTTGCTGGTCTTGTACGAGTATCGAGCTGCGCAGATCCTCATCAGAGGCCAGTTTCCTGACACAGCAGCTTCCATCATCTCCTTCAAGATCGACTCCGACGTGATCTCGCTGGATGGAAGACAGCCTGTGCTGACTGAGGCTGAGATTGGAGAAGACGGAAAAATCCATGTCAAGGTTCGAAGATCATCGGTGTCGCTACACTCCGCCCATCTGCAATCCGGAAGATCATCGCTCGGCCTGACATCGCTGGCGGACTCAAGAGTTCGACACTCCAACCTGACAGGAGCGGAAATCTACTCTCTGCATTCGTCAGTCAATCTCACACCTCGCCACTCCAACTTCACATCCTCCGATGTCTATTCCCTACAATCCTCCCGGGGTCCCACTCCTCGAACCTCCAGCTTCAACGAGGAGAACTCCAAGGACTTGCATGCGTACCCAAAGGATGTAACTGCAGCTGGAACTATCACCTCTCCTCCCAGACAGTTTGGGCCATTGGGCTGTGGTCAGGCTGCAGGTTCGAATCACGCTGCATCCCGACTTTCCTCTTGGAATACGAGACAGTACTCACAGCCGCCGGATGCAAGCTCTGCTGCTGATATGGCGGTGCCCGGATACAGTAGTAGTTGTTCAGGAGGAGTTTCTGGCCCGGGTCAAGAAGCAGCTCCACCATCATGTCATCAGTATCCTGGCAGCACTATTACTACCACTAATACAAACAGCAATGTCAGCAACGAGCAGCTGCAGCTCAAGGTTTACTCTCCACGAGCTTTTGAACAGATAACAACGAAGAGAATGATGGACCGCCCAAAGGCGGGACAACAAAGAAGATCGGAAGTGGATGAGAATGCCAAGGAGCTTCACATGTTTGTTTGGAGTGCAAATGCATCTCCTATCTCGGAATCTATTGCAGGAGCAGGCTCGGGGCAGTTGCATGTGTTTGGTGGGTGCGAATTCAATACTTCTGACTATGCAAGAGAATACGATGCAAAAGAAGTTCGAATTCTTGTCCACTCTCATTCAGATCATCACCCAACTCCCAACGCAGGTGTGAGCAAGTCTTCCAAGCCAAAATGTAGATTTAAGTTCTATTTCATTACATGTGACCCAATTCTCTTCCTTTTCTAGGAGGAGGTCGATTTCAATTGAAAATCTTTGTTCTGAAAGGACTTCAGGCATGAGAAACTTTTTGACTTGAAGTGCAACAACATGCAGGAGCTTACCTTGAGAATAATACCACAGTAGGTCCAGAATCAGAAGCAAGGGAGCAGCTGTATGATGAGGAGTACAACATTCATGATGACTTCATTTTCGAAAACATGGAGAAATTCAAGAGTGGGGTTAGCGATAAGGATGATCCTCGTCTAGACAAAGAATTTAGATCAACCTCAACTGCGGAACTGACACCAAAAGTTGAGGACTTGAAAGCAAAAGGTTCGAGCATGCCACCACAAACTGTGATGTTCAAGCTCATCTCAGTCATGACCTTCAGAAAGCTGATTCGCAATCCAAACACATATTCCAGCTTGATTGGATTAGTCTGGTCCCTAATTTCCTACAGGTGTGTGCATTCCTACAGGTTTTGTGAAAGCATATGGAAACTATTTTGGAAGTGATGTAAAAGGGATTGATGTGTACAGAAGCATTTCTAAGGTGGGGTTTTCATGCTAGTTTCTGATCCTGTTCTGATGATGCTCAGTTTTCTTGATTGATTATATGCAGATGGAATTTCCAAATGCCACTCCTACTCCACAACTCTGTGCACATTCTCTCTGATGCTGGTCTTGGAATGGCCATGTTCAGTCTTGGTATGAGAAGATCTCTTGCAATCCAATTGTAAATCTGTTCATCTTCACAAGACCTGGTAACACAATTAGTTTGCAAGGAGACTTCAGTTTTCAGGAAAATCTAACCAAGAAGATGAACCTGAGCTCAAAATGTGAGAAAATTTCCATTTTGGGTCATGAGAGTTGAAAGTGGTCCGTTAGAGTGACCACTTTCAGCAGCACTAGTAGGTCAACTGGAGTTGGTTTTTTGGTCAGGTTCATGTGCTTCTCTCTAGGAAATCAGTATGTACTGGATGCAATTCAAGTTAATCAGTTTATGTGCTATGGCAGGCCTGTTTATGGGACTGCAAGAGAGGCTGATAGTTTGTGGATGGCCACGGGCAATATATGGAATGGTCCTCCGTTTTCTCTTTGGTCCAGGAGCATTTGCAGCCGCTTCATACTTGGTTGGCCTCAGAGGTGTCAGCCTCAATGTTGCAATAGTGCAGGTAAAGGGAAGGTTGGAGCTCTTGTTAGGTTTAGTCCAACTGATGGAGGTGCAACAATATAACAATTGTGGAATCATCAGGACCACCTTTTTCCTCTAACTGCTAGAACTTTCCAGTAGGATGGGGGATCCTCTATTTTCCTCATCGAAGAGATGTGTGTCATACACCTGAGTCTTCGCCTTATCTGGAGTAGCATCCTAATCTCTTCTTTCACTCATTTGTGGACCCACAACTGGCATTGCCATGGTTGTTGATAGAACTTTGAACCACCAACTACATTGCCAAGAATTTCCTTTATTGCCGAGAGGCTTTTGCTGACCATTGTTCCATTAATGAATATTGCCTGCTGTATTATCTTCTCTTGGGGGCAGGAGAGTGAACTAATTTTCATAAAGAAAACTTAACAGACTCCACTGTATTCTGGCATTGTATGCAGGCTGCATTGCCACAAGGCATTGTCCCTTTTGTATTTGCAAAGGAGTACAATGTGCATCCTGATATCCTCAGCACAGCGTAATTACTCTTTTCCTAGATCCATCTAAACTTCATTCAGAGCAAGAAATGGAAAGAGCAAGCGAATATTACCTCAACCTTCAATGTTTAAATATGGTCATGGAATATGAATGGAATGGACATGATTTTACTGGGTGTTTCTATTTTCCTTCCAAAATCAAACGCTAGAACTGAATGCATTAGTGGAACTGGAATATGAGCTAATAAAAAGAAGCTGTCAGGGTGAATATGCAATCAATCCTGAATCAATTTTGTGGTGTTTTGTGTGCTGACAGAGTGATATTTGGGATCCTCGTCGCCCTACCAATCACACTCATCTACTATATACTTCTTGGCCTCTGATTGCTTCAGAAACCCAATTTTGGCAGATTTGAAAGTTCGTCCTCCAGTCACATATGCCTGGCTACTTTTGAGTACCTAAGTTTTGTACTCAAAATGTACAAACAGTTCCTGGATCCAGTCTCCATTTGCACAAAGAAAACTATCCCAGCTAGGATATGCATTCAGGTGGAGACAGCCAAATATCTTCACTCCCAACATTCTTCAAGCTTTGTATACTGGTACATCTTCTTTCTCAGTTGGTCTTTGTCTTCTTGGGATGATTCAAACTTTCCGGGTATTGGGCACACAGCTTTTACCAACCTTACTAGGCCTAGCAACATTGTGTTTGTCTCCAAGATTGATTCAGAAATTTCAATGTAGGAAAATGGCATGACTTGAATTTCTGCATGCATGGAAAAGGTGTTTTAGCAAGGATTGAATGAAAAGTTTTAACAACTCGTATGGCTCTTTGGGGATTCTGTGTCTAAGCAATGTCCTAGGTTTTAAACTAGATATGAAGGTTAACTCTTTGGGGTGCACACTCTTTGCTCAACCCTGAAGATTTCTTGAAACACTGTGGAGCCCTTCTGACCACTCGTGAATTGGTGCAGGAAATAGGTGGATACTACAAGATGCATTAAGCTACTTCTATGCGACGGAACTCTGGCAAACCCATCAAACTCTTCATTTTGGCCCAATGAGCAGCTGGATGCAATAATAAATCTCTTCAAGGTTTTCTGAACAAAGAGAGAGAGTTTTTGCTAATCAAATTGCAACTGTGTACAGTACGTGTAATTCACACCCTAGATTTTTACTCAAATCAATTACTGTATTTCAGCATACAAATTGAATATGGAAAATTTTGATCCTCAGGCTGGTTTTATGTTTAAATTGGAGCCCTTTTTTATTTTGTTGTAATTGTAGAGAGTTATTGGGTAAAGTCATGGCCTGTTGGGCCTGAGTTGCACCCCTCATTTGATCCTGGTGGCTATTGTCCGCAAAGTCATGAAATTTTTATTAAAATAAGGGTATGAAATACTGAGACTCAGGATTAAATGCACCAGGTTCCAGTGCTGTCTTTTTTCCTGACTTCACGGATAACTTTTGTGTATTCAAATTGTTTTACAACTGAGAATGGTACAAGTTTTGCCAAAATCTGACCCCTAAACACACCCCCGGGCATATTTTCAACCGTCAACTCAGAGTACAATTGGTCAGACTGTGCAAATTTATGATTAATCGTCTTCACTGACACATAGAGACTGAAAAACCAAACCGCTTTTGTCAATTAGTCGTAATTAGTGCTGCTGCCAATCTTCTTCCCCCCCTCACAAAATATAATTTCAACCTTTGCCAATATTGTCCTTCACCAATTGGTTATCAGACTATCTATCATCCCCAGGAAAAAAATCGACCAACCGCATGTAGATTAGGATAGTCATAATTAGTGCTGTTCATCTGCCCCCTCACAAATATATATATACCTGCAAAAACCCTTAATGTTTGTCCCTCACATGGTGGGCTTCCCCCATTGCCCTTGGAGTAGGCTAGAAAGGTGGCCTTCTCCGCCTACACTAGGGTTCTCACTTGCATGCCTTATTTTCATCAAAAGACCACCTAAATTGAAGTGAACTTCTTGGGTGAGTGTGCCATTTTGGAGCCTATGACTATGACCACACTCCACTATGGCCCATAATTATTTTTAAATAGAATAAATTTCTGCTTCCTGCATCAATTTAGAATTACAAACC
>Ga0209208_10008270_pt1 | contig 13905 bp, 16 predicted proteins | sample S1TSphfallax_3_FD_187694 | JGI IMG/M metagenome (GOLD analysis project Ga0209208, IMG submission 187694) | Host-associated microbial communities from peat moss isolated from Minnesota, USA - S1T2_Fd - Sphagnum fallax MG (SPAdes) (version 2) | ecosystem: Host-associated > Plants > Peat moss >...
TGGAACATTTAGTGGTGGAGGCACCTGTCACAAACACCACCCATGCTGTCAAATGGTAGGAGAAATAGCAAACCTTTATTTGAAATGTCTTGTGCACTGTGTCACTGACACATGGTGTGCTGATGTAAGACAGACTATCAAATGCAGGACCAGGAGAAATTAGGCTTGAATACCATGTGGTAGACAAGAGACCAGTCAATCCCTCTAAAAAATGGGTGTGTTTTTATGTCATTGACGCCTCTGCGTGACCCAAGCCTCTTGCTCGGATCTTTCTGTAATAGTGCTCTCATGAAATGCCTCACCATCAAACTTACCTGCCACCCACACATACACACACACACACAAACACAAATATGATTCTGTAACATACTTCCCTACGTCGAGTATACTCAAGAGTCTTCTCCTCCCACAACATGTCTGTCTCCTTCCATCAGCTTCTCAATTCCTATGTCTAAAACTCCCATGAAGAGTTGGAGTTCCCAGAAAAGATTCCGGATTTTGGGCACTCCCTTAAAGGGGGAAATTCTGTATGCTGTGCTGATTTTCAGTCTTATCTCCACTGTCTAGGAGAATTGTACTTCTTCACTTGGATATTTGAAGATGATGCTTGACTTTGAATTCCTATCTATAAGATTGTGGAGAAGACTCCACAACACTTGAAGCTAAGGATTGTGTCTGTTCCAGCACAACCACAACTAAGCGACAAGAATGAATGAGGTCATAACCTTATGAGTATCACCACAAAGTGTCAGACCATAACCTTCATCATGAATAGCAGTTACAAGCTGCCATGACTCTTACTGGCTCTTTAAGCTCCTGATAGTGGGTGCAAATAAACAAAGAATGATCCAACCAATATTGAAGTCAAACTATTATACAAGCATTTGAGCTCAGCCCTGAGTTTCTATCACATTTCCAGAAGAACTAGGAAAGACTCAGCCATGATGTTGACTAAGACTCAATAGACAAAGCTAATTAAAAAAATGTCAAAAATAGCCTCCTTCAAGCTGCAACAAGCTGATTTGAGATTTTGGATTTAAAACACCAATATAATTTCAGTACTTACAGGGATGCTGGCAGGAAAAGCAATATCTTTGTCCAAAATATTTGTGAATGTCTTGTGCCGGGTGCGACCTCGGAATGGGGTGCGCCCATACAGCATCTCATACATCAAGATGCCTGCCACATGTTTTGGGAATCACTTTACTCTTCTGTGTAGTGATAAAACCCTTCTATGTGAACCTAGATTTCTGCTGCAGACATGAGACGCTAAGCATGCTCATGAAGGTGGGAAAATGCACGTACCAAGAGCCCACCAATCCACAGCACCACTATGCCCTTGTCCCGTAATGATTTCCTGCAAATCCATGAGTACATAAGAAACATAATAGAAACTTGAAGTACCTATGTTTGAATCACTATTTTGAATAAGAAATCTCAGGTATAGAATATATTGGAGAGACGTACAGGGGCAATGTACTCTTCGGTTCCCACAAAGGAATTGCTAGGTGTGACAGGCTCTGCGTAAAATACAGGAAGTTGTGGAGTCTTGTGTTTCCTATTCCGACCAGGAGGAGCCTCTGGGATAACAATCTGTACCATCATTGCTCCAACCCACATTAGTAACTAATGTTGAAACTTGACTCCACAATAAATAAACTGAAAGTTTTGAAGTTCAGCCGAAATCTTGTTACTGACATTCATTTCAGCCTCAAACTTCTACTGGCAATCAGGAAAATTATATCCTGGTTATTACAGAATGTCTTATAGTTACAGTTTGACATCCAATTGTTGCAGAGGTACTGAAAGTTTGAAGTACAAGAAAATTGAAGAGGAAGTGGACCTGTGGCCTTGAGGTAGTCAGAAATGATAAGTCAAAATCCGTAAGTTGTACATGTCCATTTGCTTGAAGAAGAACATTCTCAGGTTTCAAGTCTCTGTACACAACCCCTGCAACCCATTTCTCCTTGGGAAACTTATTCATGAGGTGATAAACCTCAAAAAAGACCTCTCTGTCCAATCACATGCACAGCTACCAATATAAATAAAATGTGAATTACAATTCTTGAGAATGCAGAATGCCTAAATGCAGTACCATAAAGACAACAAAGGACCTTAAGTGCTAGTGACCATACCCACAAAATGTAAATATTCGAGTGCTACAACAATTTCAGCAGCAAAGAAACGGGCCACGTCCTCTGAGAAAACTTTTCGGGGCTGCCTTTCAAGAAGAAGAAAAAGCTCTCCACCTGGACAAAAGTCTGTTATCAAACACACATGTGTTGGAGTCTGCACATTTGCACCATCAGCGAGTCAATACCATTCCACCTATACCTCCTGCATTAGCTCATAGACTGAATAAACACAGAAGTAAACAAATAAACATGGACAGATATGAAGAAGAAAATCTTCAGTACCTGAAAGGAAGCATATAAAGTGGGCAGGAATGGGTGGTCCAATAGTGCCAAGATCTCCCTCTCTGCCCTCGCTCTATGCACCTGTTTGAATACATAAGCCTTCAGTTCTCACAGAGGTCTCTATAGCTTTGAAGCACAAGGCAATATGTAAATAGCGACTTGAAACACAAGAATCTTCACTTGACATGCTCTTAGCTGCAGTTGCATGATTGGAAATCTGATAGTGCATCTTATGGGAATGGCCACAAGATCTGCCACTAACCTCTGTGTATGATCAACTATATGACACAATAACGCACCTTGTTACGATTCAACATCACGCTTTTATCCATGGCCTTCATGGCGAATACTTCACCTGTCCCCCGCAACTCCACTAAGTGTACACTGCACAAATTTCCATGGGAACCTCTGATGACTTTTGGCATACAATGAAGACCAGCCACAGGTAGAATGGTAAGAATCATGTTTTGGTCACAGGGCACCAACAGAAAAGCTTCAGTCAAATTTTATGACCGTGGTGTCTGAAAATGGACAGGTTCAAGCATACAAATGGTAACTTTCTTGCTTTATGACAAAACCAGTGCTACAACAACTACAATAAAATCAAGAAAAAATTGATGACACATTCATATTGCACATTCCATAGTCACCTTCCAGTATCACCACACCCGAGCGGTTTGATTGGTCGAAAATCCTTCAATGCCAAGTTTTGACCCTTGGTCTTCACCTGTATAAGCCAATCACATGTGTATTCTTCAAAAAACTAAAGCTATTCCATATGACTGAACTATTTCATGTACGTGGCACTGTGATGATGAAGGGGAGTCTTGTATGAAAACTTTGTTTGAGCAGGAAATTGCACAAAGCCCTTACCTTATTGACAGCAGCCCAAGACTTGGATTGTTTACTGTGAGGCCTTGCAAAGACACTTAATGAATGCAGTGCCCACAAATCCTCAGGTTTCTGCCAAATTGCATGTAAAGTTGGTGAACATGATCCACTAGTCAAACCAATTGTGTTAAGAAATTTGCAAACAATAAGCATGTGTAAACAGCAGGGAACAAAAAAGTGTCAATGGATACCATATTTGCATCTGGAAGCTCACGCACTGCTCCATCAATGTCCTTTGCAGTTGCAAGCACCTAAAGATTTCATGTATTTATTTCAGTCTGCTTGCAATCCTATTTTAGCCACAGCTTCTGACAGAACTGGCACTGAGCTTTTCAAATCACCACCAGAAAATAAAGAAAAACTTGATCAAATGGGATGGCAGGTAACTTAGTATGGATGTGGGATGCGTCAACTGATTTTTTTTGCTTAATTGGTATCACCTGGCAGTGGAAAAGGCTAGAAAGAGGTTCAAATTTCATAATGATGACTCCCTAGTTCCAGAACAGCAAATATCCAGGAAGTAAAATGGTAGACGAGATGTGCAGTTTTGAAAGCACTGTTGGGCAATTGTGTAGGAGATACAAAAGAGAATAAGAAGCTTGTCAAAGGAAAGTTAAGATAGTGGGTGAAACCCACCATTTTGCTGCCTTCTTTCTCTGTCTTTTCAGAAAGGCGCTTACGTTCAGGTTCTACATATTCACTCCCATCAAGTTGAACTCCAATGAAGTATTGCAGTTCTCCCTGTTACCAAGGAGAAACATTCCAATAATTTGATCTCAGCAGGCCATTTTGAATTATGTTTTTGCACACAAGGTACTCTACCTTCCAGATTTTTCATCACCTTGACAGCAATCTGTAACATGAACATTTCATGCTTCAAGCCTGACTGAGTATTATTTCAGCAAAGAATATAACTTGCACAAAGCACCCTGGATGTGACACACCTAAGCCATCAGATCAAGAACTTCATCTTCAGTCCAATGAATCACACACCCTTCTGTGCAGGCACAGTAAAAACTCACATTCTGGTCCCGCATAGCCTGCAAATGGAAGAGGTTCCAGAATGGCTTTCCTAAACACAAGAAACCAAAAATAGAAATGAGCACAGTTTCTAAAGCCTGTTTCTTTTGTTGAACAATTCCTTCTATTCCATGCCTACTACTGTTTCCTCCATACCTACTGCATGCATGAACAGTGGGGAACACAAAAGAATAAGTTCTTTAACTAAACATCTGGTAGTGTCATTAGGCAGCATGCACAAAACTTGGATGGGAGCTTAGAAATCACAAGCATCCACGTGGTGAACAGTATAGTCTACTATGCACTTGAACTAGTATGGATGTTGTTAAAACCAAATTGAACTGCCAACTGGACACTGTTGGAACATCTATATTCAGATTTCCAAAGCTCCATGTCAGTTGATGGTAAGGCTTTGGCACCAAATAAGATGAAGGCCTTTGCCCACTCAAATTTTTGGATGCCAGGCCCAGACAGTGGTTTCCAGCCTTATATCCCTTGTACATTGTGGGCAGCTGGTGGACCTGATCAGGTTCTTGTTCATACATACAAACTGAAAATGGAATGAAACAGGAGTGAGGGACAAAATCTGAGTACCACTCTTAGTGTAGTTGAGTAACTGCACAGTGATGTCTTTCCGGGCAGCAATGGCATCACGGATCTGCTGAACTGTGTTCTGATCAGTATCTGGTCCTTGCAAAAACCTGCAGTTTCAAATATAATTTAGCTTCTTGCAAACCAGTGGTTGCGTAGAAATTGGAAGGAGAAGTTGCACATGAGTGGAGTGCTACTCTGATGTTAATAAGGGGCATGCTCTTTCCGAATATGCAACTCTTGAACATGACTAAAGTTCTAGTTGTGATTCATCCCTTTAGGGACTGAAAATCATCGTCTATCAAAACAACTTTGTTTTGATTAACTGTCATTAGGGAACAAAAAAGCACACAGAGATCAAAGATGCACAAAATGCTACATACGACTACCCAAGACAAAATATCACAATTGGCAACAGACTGATTGACAAGGAAAAACTATTTCACCTTTTTACAAGCTGGATTGCATTAGGGTTGCAGCTAAATCAAATCGAATTCACCAGATTCCACAAGACCTTTGAATTAAGCACCTTAGGTCAGAAAGAGTACTTGGAAGGGTGACCAACCCAGATTCCATTTGCTGCAACTATATAGACTAATCAAGGTGAATTCACCAGATTCCACAACTCTGATTAAGCACCAGGGGGATTACTTGGGTGGTTGGGGGACCAACCAAAATTACTGGTGCTGCAACTATAAGACTGAATTATGATGAATTCACTGGGTTTGACAAAAACTCTGAGTTAAGCACCTCAGGCCAAAACACATACTTGGAATCAGTTACTGGCCAAGACTCCCAGTGCTGCAACCATATAGAGGTCACCTTCTGTAATGGTTGCAGTGACTACACCTTTATGCAAGAGGCTCTCATTCTTGCCAGTAATGTTGACAAGAAGAGAAAAATGCAACAGTGGAAAGAAAGAAGATCTAATCACCATACATAAGTTCAGAAAAGATACCTGCAATTCCTTACAAGAGTCCCTGTATAAGGAATTGTTTGTATCTGATAGGCTTATTTATTTCAGGCCTACAGTGCCCAAGAAATGTTGTACTCCAGATAGCAGAACTGATATCAGTTCCTATTTTCTTGGTGAGAAAAGTCCTTGCAAATTTGTCTCAGCAGAAAGTCAAGAATGACTTTGCAGTAGGCACAAACCTGCAATTCCTTCCCAGAATCTCCTCTCGAGTGTACTCTGTCAACTCCAAGAACTCATCTGAGGCAAAAATCTGCCAGACATGAAAAAGGTGCACTTGTTACCATGCAAATAGACATCAAAGGAACTCACAATATTACAGTGCTTCAACGAAAACTCATCTGACACAAATATCTGATTGAGACAAGAAAGAGATGATTACTATACAAATCTTATTTCTTATGTTCACAAGAAGAAAACACAAGAGGGTTATAACATCTCAAAATTTTTGTTCATTCCAGATCACAAGAATGATGGTTCCCAGTGAAATCTGTAAACTTTACAATGGGGTTATCTGGAAGCCGTGGATCTGTAATGACAAAATTTTTGGCAATTCGTTCGAGAGTGGTGGCCAGATCAATGCCCCGTCGTATGTCTTTCCTCTCTTCATCTTCAAAGCTCTCTGGCTTCTCATCACTCAACATTAATAACTCTGGGTCAAGTTCCTCTTCCTGAGTCACTGATGGCTTCGCCAACCTGCACAGGTTTGCACCTAAAATATGAGAGATTTCTCCAAATTGAGCTGGTGAGGTCCAAGAGAAAATTGCATAAGATATTCTCTCGCATGCATAGACCACATACACCAGATTATATATGAACCTCAGACACCTTTTTTACTAATGACACCTAGAGAATCTGGAACACAATGGCAAACAAATTGTGGCAATCTTGAACCGGGCTTAGAAAGAAGAATTTTTGTTGGAAAAGTGGACTCACCCAAGCAACGATAAAAAACCAGAGGACCGTCGATGTCTTCGTTGACCAGGTTCACCATGAGAAACACCTTCTGAGACATTTGCAAACTTGGACTCGTTTTTTGCTTTTGAAAGCTTTTTTGTTGATGCATGCAGGATTCCATCTGGCTGATCAGACTGTGAAGTATGGTGTAAGGCAGTTGCTGGCCTTTGTGGTGACACAGGTGCTGCCACCACATTCTCTACTTTCTCATCAGATGTGTCCTCCTCCATGATTTTGGATGCAATATGGGCATTGGGATCCTCAACAGATGGATTTGGATTTTTGAACACCCCGACCAAATCTGTGACTGATTCTGTTGCCTTTTCCTGCAGCCTTGCTGGTCATGACACAATATGGAACACACGTCATATTTTTTTTGCTACTCTTACCTCAAAAGGAAAAGGGGGTAGAGTATAGAGTAAAATCATAACAGTTGCTTTGGATTCCCAATTGGTTTGGAGACAGTGCTCCAACATTCCCACTTTAAAAAGGACATGAAAATGGAGTGAGAGCTTGAGTATCCCATGGAATGACAATATGAAAAGACATTGTTGACCTACTAACGAAGGTGCAAAAAGCAACTGTCCATTCACAGCAGAAAGGAAAGTCAGTCTACAAGCATGATAGAATAAACAGAAAACTTACACTCATATCTGATTAGTGATTCTGGAAGACCATTTGGACGCAGAGCCTTCTCTTTTTTACCTTCTGTGTGCTTGCTCACCTCCACCTGCATTCTGCTCCCCTCCAACATCCAGTTGATACAACATTACCTTTTCCTCCCAAGGTCACTCTACTGTAGAGGGCTATGTGTCTGACACCTAAGTGAAGGAAGAAAAGGAGGACATGGCAGATCATTAGAATTTCTATGAGTTAAGCTTATCTTTTGTAAGGTTATGGAAATTACATGCTCTCTATTCCAGTGTCTTCCTATTCCAATGGCAAAGTGACTTTCAGCTGATACTTGTCTTCATCTGAACCTGTAATCCTTTTACTCAGCATGGATGAATTGGCTGGATGTTATGGGTTCTCCTCACATATTGATTATGTTCAAAGACTGGGTAACTACCTTTTGGTTACCTTTTGATCATGCAGTAATCCCATAAGTGAAGTGAGAAATTTTTGCAGCAGCTGACTGAGACTTGGAGAAACAAAAGGTTCACAAGCTGGACAGCCTTTGCACAGTTGCTAAAGATGATCTATTTGTTTACTGAAGGAGATCACAGAGTAATGAAGAGTCACATCTAGAGCCCTACAGGAGCTCAGGATGTTTTTGCAGGAAACTACCTAGACCCAGGGATACAGGTTTTCTACTGGATGGTCTTCAGAGTCAAATCATACTGTGGTTACTAAATTCAGGTGATAATGCTCACCCAATGAACTTGAGAACCTTGCCATCATCATCTTTGATAGGTGTGATGGTGAGAAGATTCCAAAATGCTGATCCATTTTTCTTGTAGTTGAGCAAGCGCCCACAGAAGTTCCTTCCCATTTGTAATGCTTCCCGGATCTTCCTCACATCTTCTGGGTCTGTTTCAGGTCCTTGCAAAAACCGGCTTTTCCAATGGCCCACCAAATAAATTCAGCAACAGTAGTTAAGGTTCCACTGCAAACTGATTCTCAAAACTCTGATGTAACTTATTTTCTTCAAGCACTGAATGTGAATGAGATTTAGTGGAAATATCTCTTTCTGTCATTGATTTCATGGAACTCTCATAAGGCTTTGGGAACATCATCATCATACATGCTGAATGAATTATTTTTTCAACACTGTAGATGGCAGAAAAGGCTTCAGCTCTGAGAGGAAACATACCAGTTGTGACCAATGACCTCCTGTGGAGTGTACCCTGTCATGTTAAAAAATCCAGCACTTGCATAAAGTATTGGAAAATCAGGCTGTGTTGCATCGGAAACAACAAAAGTTTGTTGAAATGTAGACAAAGCATCCTTAATGTTCTGAGAAACACGGGGTATATTAGATATCCCCTCACTTCCAGCATCTGATCCTTCTGAAGTATGATAGGACACTCCAGGAGTTGGGAGTGTGAGTGAAGTTCCTGATGTCCGGTCATCAGTGGACCTCTGGTCACCAGATCTCCGATCCCCTGACTTGCGGACTGCCACTCCCTGTGTCTTTCCAGTCTGTGCATCCGCCTTTAGCACTAGGCCCCATTCCCCAACCCGGTCTGCCATCACTCTATCTGTCATTTCCACCTTCTCTGCCTTCTCTGCCTTCTTCTCTGTCTTCTCTACCTTCTCCACCTCCAATGGTGGATTGTCTCTTGCCTTGAATGTTGTCTGCAGAATGAAACAAGGGACGCCTAATAACATCAGATTCCAACACATTTTTCAATGCAGCACATCATTGCTCTTGCACATATACAAGATGATATGTCTCCTGTTTGTCATCCCTTCTGGCTGCTACAAGGAATCACCCTGTAGTCAGAATCAGTTGGGCAATATGGTAATTCAGATTCAACAAAAGAAAAGAAAGCTTGATGAAGTTGCAGAGAAATCTCCACAACAGCAATTATAGGTAACATGACAATGAGTGCGGTCATAACCTCATGAGAGTCGCTCACAAAGTGACAGACCATCACCTTCATCACAAACGGCAGTGACCAGCTGCCATGACTACCCACTGAGTTCATCAGCTCCCAACAGTGGGTGTATATAAGCATATAATAATCTTCCCAAAAACTTGGGCAAACCATTATACACAATCTGCATCCTGAGTTTCTGTTGCCTTTCCGGAAGCAATGGGAAGACTCAGACGTGATGTTGGCTAAGTATCTGCTTAAGTGGTTGCTTCAAAACCCATAAGAGTAAGCTCCCTTTCATTATTAGTTTCAGAACTCAAAAAACCAGTTTCACAAGAAAATGCTTGTAAGTACCAACTTGAGGACTGGCACAATATGAAGACCTGAAGATATACACTGGATTGTATCCTGACCTATTCTCTATTCTTGAAATGATTGGACAGAGGGACACAATTCACCTTCAGGACATTGCTGTCAGAAGAGCTACGAACGTGTTTGCCTCCATCCAATTTTTCATCAGCAGTAATTTTTGGCTCTGCAATTATCCCACCCCATGATTTGTCTAAAGAGGAAGGGTCTTTCCCTTGCTCTTGGGGACTACCTTGTTTCACGAATGACACCTCTCTCAATTTAGCACCCGAACCTCCAGCTGCTTTCTGTGGCTCCAGCTGGCCTTCCTTCTGCTCCTCAACTGGTGGATTTCCAAAGACAGACCCCCCTGAAAGGTAGTGTGCACTTTGTGGAGCACCTCCAAATACTTCTATAGATCCCCGCTGTGTCCGGGAAAGTTCTGATCTAGTTCCAGGATTTCCACGGCCTGACAATCCTGGGTGGGGGCGTGAAGCTGCTCCCTGCCCAGGCATACTTGATGATGAACTCTCCACAGTTGGCATAACTGCTGATCTTCAACAATCTGTTGAAATAAAACAAATCTGCAGAACAATTAGAAAATTAATTTTACAACAGCTGCAGAACAACAGTACTTCTCTCCCAGAATACTCAGTTCGAGGAACAGGTGATTAGTCTGTATGGCTGTTATTGACACTTAATTGAATTGGGATAGATGCTTATGGAGTGGAGATGGCCTACATTGAAGAATGACCTTAAATCATGGATAAACTTCAACTGCAGTGCTAATTTCCTCTCAATGGTGGACATGGAGGATTGATGTCTGGTATCAAAGCTATCTTTCAGAGAAAGCAATCACAGCATCATACTGTAACTAACTCCAAGGGCTTCCAAATGCAACTGAAAATACGAAACTGACCCTCATATTGGAAGCATGACAAAAATATGAATAGATACTGTAGGGAAACCCACAATTCTTGCCTTCTCCAGAAGCAATAGGCAGAGTTACCAAGACTGTGGAAATGCATGTTTTTGGTAGACCTTTATCCCTCCCAGAAGCAAAGTTACATTCTGCCATCCGTAGCAGGTTTTTCCTTGAATTAGTGTACAATATTAAGAAGGTAGGCTGTCTGTGACCACAGCTGTAAGGGGGTGCTTACCTCCTAGTAAACCTGTTGGTACAAGTATTCAAGGAGAAAGTCCATCAATTGACATGATGCACATGCTGTATCCTACATGTTGCTCCAACAATTCCAACTCCTGTTGATAGCAGAAACACGGACTGCAAACACAATTCAAGAAAACATACCAGTAAAAGTTACATTGAAATCCCAAGCCCACAGCTTTCATGCAAACTGACCAATGTAGTGCAAGCCATCATCACATATTGAGCAAGATGATCAAAACTGAGTAATAAGATAGTGAGAAGTGCTGTTTGATAGATACATAGTATCTGAAGGGTTATGGGTCACATGCTGGAATGGTTTTTGAAACAAAAACAGATGGAATCTTCTGACCTCTGCCCTTGCTCTTTCCGAGGTGAGAGAAAGCAAGAGCCAGAGAAAGGGCAAAGGATGAATGCCATCTAACCTTCTATGCACTCCATCATATGCACAAACAAAGTTGTAGGAGACTACACACCAGATACCAAGTACTGTTCAGATCCAGGCCTCAAAGGTCCTGTGATGTAAGATATTACTGTTGGTGCCATTATTACCTACAAAGTCTAGCTCAACCTACTGATGCCTCCCAATCTGCTGGCTGTCTCAAGTGTGTTGTTTACTTCAGAATAGAAATTGGTGTTAGCATTTGGTTCCTTGAGATTGCTAACTTAAGTACACGTGCAAGTGTGTTCACGGGATTTTCCACAGTGTGTTTTCATTCTCCTGAAGCATTTTGGAGTCAGAAGCTGGCTCAATAACCAATTTTGAGCCTGCAACAACAAATGCCAGATTGACGCTCTCCTTGAGAAGGAACAGCAGCAGCAGCAGCAGCACACACAGTTTGCTAAGACCTCCAGTAAGAGACTGAAAACTTCTATTGGGAGGATTACGGGGCTTGTCAGCAGCTCTAACACTGGTCAGATTTGAGCTGCAAATGCAGTTGCTGCCTCCAGAAACAAATTTGCAGAACTGCATCCCTAAAGTTGAACAAAGTGGCATGTTGTGTTTGTTCCAGAGCGCCCAGGAAAGGGAGGAGGTCATGACAAGAAGTGGCAAAGGATTCCCAGAGAGAGACACACACAGAAACAGAGAGGTGCACACAAGAATCTAATCATCCTACATAGGCATGAACGTCTTGGAATCAATATGTGTTCCTTGGCAGCATGAGGAAAAGAAAGTGAAGGAGGAGAAGAAAGTAAAGGAGGTGTATTACATCCACAGCAGCAGCAGCTGAATGCACGCACGCAGGTACCCTCCACAAAGCACCCTACCTAACAGTACGTGTGTTTGGAAACGTCGATTTTCCATAGATACCAAAGAAAGCGAGAACAGACATAAAAGACTGGAGTACATACAGAGGGAATGGCGAGAGAAGGAGAAGGAAACGAGAGAAAGGACTAAACAAGAAACGAGCCGCAACAGCTTACCAGCATCAATCCTCTTTCATTCTTGCTGCCACTGCGAGCTTCAGGGAGATCAAAACCCTTAAAAAGCTACTGAAACCAGAAAAAAAAACCTTCATGGGCTAAGAAACTCTCCAATTCAGTGCATCGCCACGCACACGCGGCGCATATGTGTAAGGCAAGAGGAAGAAGAAGAAGTCGCTGAAAGGAAGAGAATGCCCCCGCCGGGAGAAGAGAGAGTATACTTACAGGAAGGAAGGAAGGAAGAAGTATTCTTACATGTATCCCGAGACCGAAGAAGGCAGAAAAGACATTTATCAGATCACGATCTTCCGCCGATTTACCCGCACCTCACCAGAGACGTGATCACCAGGACACAAAAAGCTTCAAATTCCGGAGAAAAAAAAAAAAAAACCGGGGACAAGGAAGAACAAGCCGAACAAGAACCTAGAAACAGACAAGAGAGTTTCTGGAGTTGATAACAAGAGAAAGAAGCTTAACTTTACAGATTCAATGCATAAATTTCTTTTGTCATCAAGTTTTGTGCAGAACACTTTTGGATAACGAAGGATTTTTTTTGCATACAAAAAACAACCATAGGAGCAGCTAACAAGAGGAATCTAACGCAACAAAAAAAAAACGCATTTTGTAGGATTAAATGTGGCGTCGAGGAGCTTGGTCAACAACCAAGGGATTTGCATTGCGGCACCCAGCAGCAAGCAAGCAAGCGAGCAAAAGAGTGCAAGCGAGATCGAGCGAGAGGAGAGAGAGAGAGAGAAAGCTAAAAGATGAGGCTGCTCCTTACGTAAAAGAAGGAAACCACGTGAATAGTAAAAGGCTCAAAGTAAATATCCATTAGGGTAAAAACAATTGAATGCCTACGTATCAAATTCAACTAGGTAGGTCGGTAGATCCCCCCACCCACAACCCCTAATTATAGGTACCTACCTATGCTCCTCTAGCGTAGGCAATCAATTTGACCTAATTATCTTTTATTACCTCAAATTACCATCAGTGTTGTTTTTATTTATTTCTAATTAATTAATTAATTAATTAATTAAATTATTTATTTATATATTTTTGGGGACAAATTTTTTGTTGGATTTTCCACAGAAAAATAATGGGGAATTTTTGGTTTTTGTAGAGTAATTTTAGACAGACTCAGCTACTTTTTGGGCCCAAGTTTCGCCAAAATTTGATATCACAAATTTGGGAAAAAGGAAAATCACAGAGTTTTGCCTGGTGGTACCATACTGCAGTCCTTTTGAAAAATAAAATTATTTATTATTTTAAATTCTTTTTATTACCTTGATGAGTCTCACTCACTTAATCCAACAAAGTTTTTTTCACAAAACCCTATTGATTTTTTTTATTTTTTATTTTTTCTGGTGGAAATTCAACTAATTCTACTATTTTAGGAAAAATCTACCAAATTTTTTTATATCAAAAATTTAAAAACCCTGATTATGATTATTATTATTATTATTATTTTCTCTAGAGTTTTGGAAAAAGGCTCTGGAAATGGCCATTTGGTTTTTAAATAAAACCCTGAACAAATGAGAACAAGTTCAGTTTAGTGTTGCCTGGTTCTTGGGTGTTTTT
>Ga0209208_10008271_pt1 | contig 13905 bp, 8 predicted proteins | sample S1TSphfallax_3_FD_187694 | JGI IMG/M metagenome (GOLD analysis project Ga0209208, IMG submission 187694) | Host-associated microbial communities from peat moss isolated from Minnesota, USA - S1T2_Fd - Sphagnum fallax MG (SPAdes) (version 2) | ecosystem: Host-associated > Plants > Peat moss >...
GATTTTGAGGTGCAGCTTTGGCCGCAGGTGATTTATTGACAGGTGCGTTTTGTTGCCAAATTCTCTTAATTGTTGCTCACTAAGTGATGAATCCGGAGTCGTGAAGACGAAGTTTCTGGAGGTAGTCTAGAGAAATCGTATTTTGACTCCGTTCAGGATTCTGCCTTGTCATCTCGTTGATGTCTCGCGGGTTTCGATTAACCCTAATACTTCTTAGCCCAGTCTTGATACGATTCTCAGTACCTTGCGTGGTGTTGTGTTTGCAGAAATTTGAGTAATCTGTGAGAATGTTTTGGACAGAAACTAATGGGGAATTGCTATGGATTACTGTTACAGCCTAGAGGTGTTTGAACGGATTTTCTGAATTTCTCGTGCTTCTTGTTTTATTGAAGATCGCTACAATGGCGGTTCAGTTGTCGGAGAAAACTTTGGTGGTGAAGGGTCACGAGGAGTCCTTCGCAAGAGCCAAGGAACTGATCGAGAAATTCAACTTGCCTGGTGCGTCCCGATTCCCGACCTTTGACATCTGTCTGTCGTGTCTCTTTTTTGCACTGTCCGAACACCAATCGAAATCACACACAGATTTTGTAGCAGGAACATGCAACTCCAACACCACCTATCTTGAACGCCTTTGAAGATCTCAGTACACTGAGGCGAAGGTCGCTTCTGTCTGTAACAAACTAGCAAGGATTATTCTAGATTGTCTTCATCGATATGGAGTCAAATTACCGTTCTACGCGACGCAGGCCATAAGAATGCCCCGCAAGTCTACATACCAGAGGACGCTGATGTAATCTATTTTTCATAGAAATTATTGTAAATGAGAAGTATACAGTGTTGCGTGAACACACATCCAGGTCATAACTGATAAGCGTACAAAAGGTCAAGAAGGAGAGAGTGAAGGATGATAAAAACAAACATAGAGTCCCATGTAAGTTTCCAGCTTGTATAGTTGGACTATATACCTGCTAGATGCCGTACCCAGCCTCCTCATGATGGTGTCACCATTGAGCAAAGCATTACTAGAACTGCCTGCAGATTGCAGTGAAGAGGAGGTGACCTGAATGATAATTGGTCCTACTGCCAAATTCTTGAATCAACAAATTACTTGGAAAACTTCAGGTAGTAAAAGCACTTCTAGTTGAGAACCCTTGTTGCTTCCTGGTTACTCCTAACTGGATATAAGCGTTTAACGGGGTGCGAGCAGCAGGATATTGGTACCTCCTTCAAGACTGGAGTTTAAGTAGGGTTTCCAATGAAGTGGAATAATGCTACTGACTTTCTTTTCACTCTTTCAGTTTGAGTTCTGAAGGTGAGGCTTTTTTTGCTGTAATGCAGGTGGTTTGTTGCCACTGGATGACATTCAGGAAGTTACTTATGATGAAGAGACTGGCTATTTCTATGTGAAACAGAAGTCAAAAACCAGCCACAGATTTGCTCTTGCTGACCAGGTGGTAAGCTATGCTGAGGAAGTCAAGGGCTACTTGCTACCGAATCGGATCAAGAATCTGTCTGGTGTGCGAGCAAAGGAGTTTTTCTTCTGGGTTCCTGTTGGTGACATCTCTGTTGATGATCCTCCCACAGGCAAGATTCACTTCAAGACCTATGCTGGTCTTGGTGAAACTTTCTCAGTTGATGCATTTGCCCCAGGCCAGTAAAGAGCAGTGCAATCAACATCCTGTGCAAGGTAAATTGATCTTCCTAACATTCAAGAGAAATTCTTGAACAGATCTTCTCTGATTAGGTCACTCTGAGACACATCAGATAGTGGAATCAAAATGTTTTACTAAGCAATTTACTGCAATACATAGGCAGAAACTTGTTCCCACCATTTCCAGTTCATAGTTGAAGCTCTGGAAATAGAATGGGACACTGCTAGCTGGTAGGCATAGGTGAGCAAACAATATTGGCATCCTCATACCTGACCATCTAAGGTCTTATTTGTGTATGAACTGTGAATCAAAAGACTCCAAACTAAACATTTACAGGGCAACAATTGATGTGCCAACTAAACATTTGCAACTTTCTGGCCAGATCACCCTTCTTCAAAATATATTTATGAGATCAGACACAAAAAAACTCCAGAATAGAGAAAATTGTCAGTTTTAGCACAATGAACATGACAAGAATGAGTGAGATCATAACCCTAGGAGTGTCAACTGCACAAGTCTTCAAAACAGTGGGATTATGTGGGATATTTTTTGATATGGTAAATTTATGGCTAAATTTTGCAACCAAAGTTCCCCTAAATAGGCGAACTAGTACAGATTGTGGCTAGACACAACTAAGGGAAAGAAAGATCAACCTTGTGATTGTTTAAATAAAAGTCACTAGTTGTGTAAATTGGGAAGTAAAAACAGCTCAATGGAGCAGACAGTTAGCACCGGATTACTGCTACATAGTGCAATAAATATTGCCATTGATGAATACTTAATAACATGTGTCATCTGGAGAAGCAATTTGATGTTCTGTGAACAGAAAACATCTTTCTCTCCACAATTTGACCAACAATTATACACTTTTCCTGATGTTGCAGGTTCTCAAGATTGAAGCAGAATCACCCTGCTAAAAAGAAGCGGTTGTGCATCAAAAGTGTAGCAGGAGACACCCAACATTCAAAATGTAGAAAAGAAATAAGGGACTTGAACTTTGGATTTAATAACTGGATTCTATGCATATCATCTTTATTAGCTCAACAGTACTAGCCTGCTTGATCATTCAGTGTACAGGAGCCTCAGGGAGACAGATAACTTAAATCCACCAAAGATGTACCTATTAGAGAAGCATGCACAACAGAATGGCATTACATTGTGTGTTATGGTATCAAGAGCTTCCCAGTTTCACTGACTGGCTGCACCCAGGGCCAATCCCTCATGTGTATTAAATTATTGTCGCTCCCCAGGCCCTGCAACATATGTGCAACCAAGTGATGACAATCAGTAGAACATTCAGGTCTTTGTTTGCACCCACAAAAGCCAAACTAATTTTGCAATTGCTTTCAAGATGATGTATTTGTGGACATCTTTATTTGTGAACTGCCCTTGACATGTTACATGGCATTTTTTCACTTGTAAAGCATTGGGAGAAAGTTCCTAGTGTGTTTGCAGGGCACCTTATATCCATGAATACCTACTAGAAAAGCAGGGAGGGAACTGGTGGTGGCTGGGTTGAATCACGACCAAACCCCCTGGGTATGTGACTTCATAACAGTCGTAGGTGCATTTTTCAAATGACCACCCCTGCCTCATACCTGGTATATGAAAAAACAGTGGTACACACCTCCATCCCATGCTGAGGACATGAAAAAAATCAAATGCTCATAACTTGGCATTACAACTAATCAAGGTTGGTATGTAAAAATCTGGCTATGTATCCAGGAAAATTTGAGAAACTTGTCATTATCAATAGAACTTGTTTGTCTGCATCAATACCATTCACCACCCAAAGTCTCATGTAAAAATATCACCTACAACTGGGCACTTTTGAAATACATTTCTAATTTTTCATATTGTGTGATGAGTATTATTTTGAGATAAACATATTCATAGACTTTTGAATCTTGATAATTTGTTACATTTCTTTTGCAAAAAATATTAGCCCAAGTTTCAAGCTAATCAAATCTACTAAAATTCACAAGAAGAATTTCAAATGTGATGTACACACTTCAACAAAGATATCAAATGTTGCAAAATGATATTTGTGATCGCATGTCTTTTGAAGACCATACATAGTGTGTTTTCACCTTGAGAAAAACAAAATCACATTTAGATTAGTCCATTTGTTATTGCTAATGTATCATGCTTGTGCCATTGACCCAAGTGTGAATTGGTTAACCAACTATTTTTTCTTCCAAAACCATTTTTTGTAATTTCATTGAATTTCCATGATAAAAGCTACTCAGAAATCAATATTTCTCACACCTCAAGTCTAAAAATTTCTAAATCACCTTAATAAAATCTTGTTCATTAAGGATTTTCCCCCAATACCAAGAACACTCCAAATTCACCTATAAATTTTGATTTTGATTTTGATTTAAATAAATTTTCAATGATAAAAATTTAATATACAATAACTTCATAGCCATAGGTCGAAACATTATGAAATCAACTTTGTGCACCCTTATTCATTGAGGCTTTCCGAGGGTACCAAGAACATGGCAAGAGGCATGTGGTTTGGGAGATCTTAACATGACAAATTTAAAACAAACAAGACAAACAAACAACCTTCTTTCATAGATAGATTTTTTTGTAGGTTTGTTGTTAATAGTGTAATTTTATTATCACGTCTACTATCCAACATTTGTTTTTGTCACAAAATTTTGTCACTTGGCAACAAAAAAAAACCTCTATGACGGCCCTTTAGGAATTAGGGCTAGAAATTTTGAAGTTTTCTCTAACAATCCACGATGAGCAACCTAGTTGTAGCCATCCAAAAGATTAATGAACAAGATTTGTCACCATCGCTACTAAGGTGAGGTGACCATTGGATGCCACCCTACCTCTCTCTTGTCATTCTTAGTCACACCACCACCTAACTAAGGTGTTTTGCTATTCTCACTTGTATTGCAAGATCAAATCTGTAAATTGCTTGCAAGATGGAGCTTCAATTTTTTATGTTCATAGCTATTGTAGGATGAGATTTTGATCATTAAAGGCTTAGGTTTAAAAATTAATATGTTGGCATTCAATAACAAATCCCACATGTTGTGAAAAATGGATTATGGAGGTTTTGATAAGCATGTTTTGTTTTAGAATGCAAGCGCAACACTCAATGGCATGACCATGCGAGGTATAATAATTAATTTGTTGTGTTCTCATTAATTATGGCAATTATGGTGCAAATTGTTTTAAAATTTGAAAGTTGGACTATTGTTGGATCAACTTTTGTGTTGCATCAAGTGCAAGGTCCCTTGGATTTCTTGTTTTCATGGAGTTGTGGAAGTTGCAACAACAATGTGCAAACAAAATTTCTAGGTACACAAGGAAACACAATGTTGATTTTTTTTCATTTTTTGTGATTTTTTTCTTATATTTCAATTGTGGAGAGGTGAATACTAGGAAGTATCAACAATCAAAGGAATTAGGGCCTCATACACCACCTTGAAGTACATAATTGCCTCCATAAGCTTTGATTTTGGTGTTTGTTGTATTTCCAATTTGTTTTTGTTTGTGTGCAACCTTGTTACGACTCAACATTGGAGCAAAAGTTTAGATCCTAGGTGTTTTTTTGCATGTTTTTTCTTGGACATTGTGTGCAATGTTGAATTGTTTTTATTGTGTAGTTATTCTAGTCACATGTCAAATGTCAAAGTTGAAAGGGTTTGTGTAGTGAAATGAGGTGAGGGGAAATGAAATGAATTTCATGAGATCAAGTGACATGTTGTTGGAGCTCAAGGGTCTAGGTGTGTTGCTTTTCAATGCATACTAGTTTCAATTGAATTCAAAGCCCAAGGTAGTTATTAGTATCAATTTTTATTTCCCTCTCTACCCCTTGCTTGGTGTTTCCAAACCAAACCCTTGTTTATGGTGATGGTGCCCTTAAAACCACTGCCAAATTTCACATTTCATTTTTTTTAATCTACTTTTGCAAATCTTGAACCCCCTGCAAACACACCAACATTATCACCATCATCATCTACTAGTTTGTCACCTAGTCAAATTGATGTTTTTGTCCACAATCCATTTCAAATTACACCTTTGTCACTTGACGTTCCTCTTGAAGCCCCTTTTTAAACTAAACCTTAGCCATTTGATAAGGGTAAAGACATTTTAGTGAGAAAAAACCTTCCCTAGTCTATAGATCCATTGAAAGCTAGTCCTAGTGAAACAAATAAAAAGAAGTAAAAGAAAAATGAGTCGAAACTAAACATGGTTTATTAAGAATGATGTGTGACAAGGTTTTGTTGGTTTGAACCAATCTGTGGAAAGGATGGGAAGATGCACATGGTCAAATGTTGGGTTTGTTCTAAAGTAGATGGGAAAGACAAACTTTCGGTGCCAAAATTGGACTCTTTGGGGTAGTTGCAAGGTAGACAATCCGTTTTTTGATGTCGTAAGGGTAATTTTTGTGGGGTCTCATGTAAATTAGGTGTTACACAATTTGCGATATGATTAAAAAATGTTGGAAGGACTCATTTAAGCAATATATAATATGCATATTATCAAATGTAAAAAAAAATCCTAATATATTTTTGATTGTATTGTCATGCTAAAATTAAGTTTGAATGCATACTTTCATAATTCATTTATTGCCATGCCATATGAGATCAGTGAAGTTGGGAAAGTCCACCATTTACTATAATAATAATAATTTGGGGGACAATTTTTCAGGGAAAAGGGCTATGAGGCCCTACATAACATCTACCACCTATTAGCTTTGTAAAAAACCATTTTTTTGGCTACTAGCCTACTCCACTTGTGACATCATTGAAACATGTGTCATAATCTAGGAAGTGGACCAAGTTAGGGTTTCTATTTCTTGTGCCCAACTTTTGAATGGCCACATTTTGTTAAGGCTTTGTCTTGTGTGCCTTAGTTCTTGCAGCATGTTGCCTTTCATATGGACCAATTCTCTAAAGTCATAAAGTCTTGAATCTTTGTTTCTTGGAATTTTTTTATTACTTTATGCTCCTAAAGTTTTCAAACAAATGAACTTGTGCATATTGAAACTACATTGAGTTGAACACCTTCATGTGATGTTTTTGAAAGTTTTCCAAGAGATCACAAGGTTCCTAGCAAGTAAAAAGACCTAAGTTATCAATTTGTATTGTAACATCTTGTGTGCAAATATGTTAGTTTGGTTCAAAGATAGCTTGGAGGAAATTTGTGAAGGTCAACGCAATGACTTTCCACCATTTCTTTCACTCCTTGCTTTAAATATTAACAATATTTTTTGTGGCAATGTCATTCTTGAACCACTCCCGTGGTATTACATTAATTATCTCGAGTGGGGAAATATACTCTTGCTTAGGGTTCCTTCAAATAATCACCATTCAGGTTTGTAGATGGTTGTCTTTTCTCCATGTATGGAACTGGTTCTTTTTTGTGACTAAACGGTTTGTGTATGGTTTTGTTATCATGAAATCAAAGCTTATGTCCATTGTGGCGGCTGGTGGATACAATGTGACAAACACCCTATAAATGTGCAAAATGCCTTGGCAAGCATCATGGCAACAATGTGTTGAAATTGTAAACAAATGTGGAGTATTCATGGCTTTCATTTTTTCCTTTGGTTCAAATTTAATTGTGTATGTACATTTCTTGCAACAAGTCAATTTGACTTAACTATTTGTTAGATTGTGTGCAGATTCATAGTGACCCAATATGTGTTGAATGATGGGTTTTCAAAATAATGATAACAAAAAGAAGAATGTCAAGAGGCTTGGAAAAATTAAACAATTGGGTGACATTGTCAGTAGATGAAAACAACATAATGAACAACAACATCATTACAAGGCATTGCGGAAAGAAGTAGAAGCCAAAAGAGAAGTTGAAAAAGAAGTCCAAAATTGTGTAGATGCCAACCATGAACAAGTTATGGAAGAACGCAAGTTATGATAGATAGCAAATAATATCACTAATTTCATTTGAAAAACATTGACAATTTTCCCTAGACCTTTGAATAAAAAACTTATGATGGCAAAGGCCATTTCTCATGTTAAGGTTCATAATGATTTTCTTGATTACATTTTGCTTGCAAAGGCTGCCATTGCTCAATAAAAAGTGCTTGCAAGTGTCATGAAAGCCTTAGATGAAAATCAAGGTTCTAATAGTGGTGTTAAACTTGTAGCAAAACATGTGCTATTGATTGTTGTTATTAGTGCTCATAGTTCATCATCAACAAAGGATGTTGCAAAAACCCTTGGTGTCCACCATAGAAATGTGAGTGCAGTTATTTCAAGGAAAAAGTTGATAGATGATAATGGTTTTGCACTTTGGTCATTATTTGTGAAGAAGAAAAGGATTGATGGGTTGCTTGAGTTGTTGAAAAAAACAGTCATTAATTGGTGGACTTTGGAGACCCATGTGAATCCAAACAAAAGCGATGTCACACAAAGAAGGTTGGAAGTCATGGTGTACGATGAAAGACCTACACATTTATTGATGGAAACTCAAGTTTTGAATCTACCTTTCTTTCAAGTTCCTTTGTTATACTTGAATTCATTTGAATGTGAAACCCACTATCCATGTTGTGAAGAAGCCCACTATTTATGTATTTTTCAAATTTTATTGTTGTAATTGAATTCACTTGAATGTGAAGCCCAATGTCCATGCTTTGATTTGAAGTTAACTATCCATTTTTTTTCAATTTTTTGTTGTACATGACTTCACTTGAATTAAAGCCCATTGTCCATGTATTTTTCAATTTTTTTGTTTTACTTGACTTCACTTGAATGTGAAGCCTAGTGACTATTAGTGCTTTAATTTAAAGCCTTCCTTCTATTTTTTTTGTTATACTTGACTCCACTTGAACATGAAGCCCACTAGCTATGTTCTAGACTATGATTAAGCCCAATGTTCATTTCTTTTCAAAAGAATTGTTGTACATGACTTCACTGAAATGTGAAGCCCATTGTCCATGTTGTGAAGAGCCCCACAATCCACATGTGAAGATCAGTGCATAAGGACAATGAAGATTCCATGTGAAGATCTACCAACTTTAGCTTGATGCTAAGATTTTTTATTTTCTTGAAATGTCGAAATCATTGTATGGAATGTTGATGCATTTTGTATAAAATTAGTGTATAAAGTGTGGATTAGAGTATGTAATATGAATATTCCATCCTTGTCTAGTCAAAAAATCCAATGTAATAAATTTGTTTCAGTAATGAATCCTTCATTGACAAACACAAACTATTTAGTAGTCAACACCTTTGTATTGATGTTAACTAGGATACATGGTACAAAAGTCCTTCATTCTCCATCTAGTTTCAACTGTATTCTAAATGAATCCATTCAATTCTGTGAAGTTTACTAATAATGTCCATTATGTTCCATAAGTATCTATAAGGGTTCATTGGATTCCATAAAATTTTCTGATATTGTTCATATGTTTCGATATGGATTCTTTTGTAGTCCACTTTGCATCCATGTATGTTGTCCATTTGGTTCCATAAAGTTTATTGACATTGTCCATATGTTTCCATATGGATTCTTTTATAATCCATTGAACTTCTATGTATGTATCATTTGTCCATTTGGTTCCATAAACTTTAGTGAAATTGTCCATATGGTTCCATTTCTTTTCTTTTATAATCCACTTGATTCCATTTGTGTGTGTCCAAGTTTTGTCCATTTGGTTCCAATAGGTATTCATTCTAATCCATTTGACTAACTTGTAGAAGATAGTGGTTTGTAGTACTCCCCTTCAATTTTATTTTTTTCATGATTAGGCTAAGGATTTTTCACATCCTTAAAAGAAGATCAATTTCTAAAATTTCAACATTAGGTATCAATCAAAACTTTACACAAAATTTTCTTTGGCACTTGAAATGTGGATGTGTGTTTTGCTGCAATCTAAACACAAGTAGAGATTTTTGGATTGAATGATAAAAGCTTTTGTATGAATGTAACACAATGTCAATAAGTCATGCAAGTGGTTGACTAGGGAAAGGTTCTTGTATCTTCTAAGAAATATAACAATGCATATGTTCTTTCCCATTTGTCAATTGTCATTCTACATTTGGTTAAATTAAATTCACATTGACTAAAAATTATCCATGTTGATTACTTTGTAAACTATATTAATTTTCCTATTCATTACCCATTGTCCATGTTGTGAAGAAATCATCCTTTACCCACTATCTATCCTATGAAATTTTTTTCCATTACCCACTATCCATGCTGTGAAAAGTTCACTATGCATTTGGTTAAATTAAATTCATGTTGATTGAAAACTATCCATTTTGATTGTTTTGCAAACTAAGTTATTCCAATTCATTACCCATTGTCCATGTTGTGAAAAAGAAGTCCCTTACCCACTATCCATCCTATAAAGATTTTGTCCATTACCCATTATCCATCTTCTGAAAATTTTGTCCATTACCCACCTTCCATGATGTTAAAAAGTTCAATGTGCATTTGGTTAGATTAATAAATTTGCACCGATTGAGTACTGTCCATGTTGATTGCTTTGCAAATGGAATTTTTCTTAAGGTTCCAAGGTTGCCAATGTGGGAGCTTGCATAGGGCAACGATCACTTGAACTCTTGAAGCCATTCTTTGTGAAACCTATGTTGGATCAAAATACATGTTGTATTTACCACGTGGAGTTGGATGAATTAAGAGTGGGATTGAACAACCTGCAAGGACAGACTAACCATTCTTCAAAGGTATGTAATCAACACGAATATGAGGCATGTGCTCCTTGCAAAATGTTTTATAAAGGTACCACATCCTTGTGGCAATTTGTTGTTTGCCCAAAAGCTAAATTTGATGAATGGCATAGGAAAAATGCTTGTATGGAGATTGTGCAGCTTATGGTGTAGAGAAATTGTCTTTCTATTTAGAGGAGTTGAGTGGTATAGATGACATACTTGTGAAGTGGAAATGTTATGCTCTTGAAGAGACTAAATATAGAAATGGGAAAGCTTTAAAGAAGTTAACATTGGTATACAAGAAAATGTCATTAGATGAATCCATTGAATATATGAAGCCCAAGCTACAACATTTTGTGAAACATAATTTTGTTGCTAGGTGGCAATAGAAACATTTTAAGACTTGTGTGAAGTTGCTTTCAAAAGATTCCATAGTTTCTACAGTGGATTTTGTTGAAAATTACAGTTTCCAAATGCAAAATGAAGTGTAAAGCATGCACTGGCATTCCTACCAAGTTAGTATTTTGGTTCATATTACATATCAATCTAACCTTGAATTTGATATTTATGATGAGGATCCCAAGGTTCTGACAGAATATCATTTTTATATCTCCAATGACTGCAAGCATAAGTCTGAATTTATTCAACATTGCTTTAAGCTGCACTAGAGGTACATTTCAAACAAACGGGTTGCACCCATTTGGCATTATGTTTGGTTTGATGGTTGTGTTAGCCAATTCAAGTCTTCAAAACCATGGTATTTTGTTTCAAGATATCCTAACATGACAAGTGGGTGTAAGATGATGTGGAATTTTTTTGGCAATGGACATGGTAACAAACCCCATGATGGAGTAGGAGTTGTTATTAAATGTTTCATTTGACGTGAACAACTAAATCCTCACGGCACAAAATTACAAAATGTTGAGGAGGTTGTTAAATTTCCTTTTTACTAACCTATCTAATCATCCATAATCTTCCTAATCAAGGAAAAAAAGACTAATTTGTTGAGCATTTCAGCATGTTGTATCAGAACATGTTGACCGTAATTTTGGAATTTTTGCATGTAATACCTTGGAAGACACTCAAAAAATTCATTGTATCCTTTCTACTAACAAACATGTTTTAATACAACTTCAAGTTAAACCATTGTCATGTTTTTGTGCCTTTTGCATTGATAACAAGTGGGCTAAATGTGTCAATTTTAAGTGGACAAGAGATTGGGTTTGAAGGTTTCTCCAACCTTTGAACACTAGTTTTGCAAGGGACTCCATGTATGTTGCTTAGGATGGGGAATGGCAACATGGTGTTGATGGTGATGAACTAGATCCAGCTTGGAGGTTGGCGATAATTTTGATGTTAATGCGAAAGAAGGCAATGGTGAAGGGTAAGAATTTTGGATAGTGTGCTGCACTAAACCACTTCATAAGTTGAATGGTCCATTGAGTTGTAAGTGGGGTATGAATTACAATGAAGGAGATGAAGTTGTTGCAGGAAAATACTAAAAATAATGGGGGAATTTGATTCAACTTATGTATTGTTAAAATATTCCCATGTGGAATATTTATATTCACATTTGGTTAAGGTTGTGAAGCTTTTGATGCCACAAAAAATCATTGTGTTTTTGGCAATGATTCATTGTATGAATTGCCAAATGATGCAGTTACAAGGATTCGATCTGTTATTGTTACCTTAAATGATGTAGACTAATTTGAGAACATTGATGCAACAAGAATTTATACAATCTCGCTTGCTCCATTATGCATTGAATAACAAGGCTTTGTGATGTTCAATAATGGAGGAAATCTTACCACCTCTACCACATAAGAATTATGATCATGTGGTAATCCTTTTGAGTTGTAACAAACAGTATAGGTTGGCAACACTTCAATTTTGTGTTGTGAATTTCAATTCATAAATAATAGTTTTGGTTTGGTTGTGTTGCTTGCAAACTTGAATGTGATTTAGGATAGTTTTAGAGTTTAGAGAGACCCATGGTAGCTTAGTTTTAAAATAGTGAAGAGGTAATGCAACATTGTGCATTATTGTAGTAATGTTAAGGTAGGCTTGTATAATATAGGTTCTATTACACATCACAACCTTGCTAGTCTATAGCATGTCTGGTGACAAATTGGGAAATAGTTTTTTTTTTGGTGAAATTGGCCCAAATTATGTTGTTTTAATATGTTTAACAAAAGGTTATGCTCCATAATTGGGTTATCCTAGTCTTGTCAGATTTGAAAGCTTTTGGTTTGATATTTTATGGTTTTGATGCTTATCATTTTGTTGTTAGCTCTATATGTTAAAATATGGTCATTGCATTGACACCCAAGTAGGAGATTCTTGGAAGTATATTCATTAATTATTAGTATGTGTACATTTGTTTAAGGTTTGTACTCAATGTGGTTTTCATGTAATTTACATATGCAAAAAATTAAAAAGTTTAACCTTGTATTATTGAACATCTCATCTTAATAATACATCATTAGAGTTTTTGAAATGGACATCTACCACACAAGAATTTTGTTGATTTTATATGCATAGGAAATGTACAAAGTAGATTCAATTACTCAATGGTTGGTGATGGTTCTTTAGCATGAGTAATACATTGTATAATGGAAATTAGAACACCATGACATCTATTAAATTACATCACCAACATGTCCAATGTAACATGGCCAACCAATAAGTTAGTATTGCTTAGGGGATCTTTTCATGTTTCAACTTTTAGCATGCTTTTGAAATTTATAACAAATTACAACTATACCACAAGAAAGAAGAGAACATCTAAACATAATTATTGTCCTTCCTCGTGAAAATGAAAGGTCTAAAAAAAAAAGCATGATTCACTTGAAACCTTGGTGCCATCATTTAATCTCTCTATATTTGGTTGATCAACTAGCATTCAAGGAATCACCAACACCTTATTACTAGTAACATCAACCAATTTTTTTTGTTTGGTTGCTACTGTAATTGTTTGAAAAAAATTCAATGATCTCCTTGAATTTGTAGTGTCCAAGATTTACTATCAATTATCACAAAGTGATCCCAACAATATGACCCCTTGTTTACAACATTGACATCAAGCCAATCCAAGCACATCACAACAACTCCCATTAAAACTACAAATAAGCATGATGTTTGAAAAAATAGATTGAGAAAACCCTACAAAATAAATTGAAAAAAATGAAAATTTGAGGAAGGATTTATTGACTATAATAGTCATACACTTGTTCAAGGACCTTGTAAGTACACTTGCAGCTGTAGGAACAAAAAGATAAAGTCCAAGCCCAAACCTAATGTCGCAACCCTAGCTTTGGGCTCGCGACCAAGGCAAAGGGGTTGTAAGGGTGCGGGCCAAAAGGAAGCCCGGGAGTCACATCAGAGACTCCCGGGAGTGTAGGAGAGTGTGAAGGAATGAGCCTTCACACTCCCAAGGCAACTCCCAAGTTGGGAGAGGGAGTCCCGATGGACTCCCAAAACTTCAGAGAGCGATTTGAGGGGTCAAATCTCAATGGCTTGTTGCGCTCTTTATATCAATGGAAAGCTCTTGAAGCATAAATGTCTATAATGGGCTCGCATTACTCATTTGG
>Ga0209208_10008272_pt1 | contig 13903 bp, 9 predicted proteins | sample S1TSphfallax_3_FD_187694 | JGI IMG/M metagenome (GOLD analysis project Ga0209208, IMG submission 187694) | Host-associated microbial communities from peat moss isolated from Minnesota, USA - S1T2_Fd - Sphagnum fallax MG (SPAdes) (version 2) | ecosystem: Host-associated > Plants > Peat moss >...
CGACGGGGTAAAGAACCGGAGTGGGCAATGGGAAAGACCGGGCGGGGGGGGAACTCGACAGGTGCATTATGCACCGGGTTCACACTAGTTTAGATAAATTTTCATGCTTATAAAAGAAAAGGACAACAAAAATAAACCCCCCATTTTTTCTTGCATGGCAAATGGAGCAACCATTTTAAGCCCCATGAAATACCCCATAAACTAATTTCAAATTATATTCATCACTAGAATTTCGTGTAACTGTGATATATTCGAATTTTTACACTTGTTATCACAAAGCAAGTGGTAGTTGGGTGGCAAAGACAATGCAATGTTTCCTTTGAAATGAAGATACTGCAAAATATGTACTATTAATTAAAATATAGTAAAAAATAGTGAATTCATTAATTTCTTGTCCATTGAAATTGCCCCAATTTCATTCAAAACCTAATGAACTTGAGCACATCCCTTATTATTTTGGGGTTTGAGGGGGTGAAAGGAAAGGGATTTTTTGTTGTTCTCATTAAGTTCTCAAGAGTTCCCATCACTTTCTCAAAGGGTTCCCTGGGACGTTCTCAATAGCACAATAGATTTATCCCATGTGCATGTACATATATAATCTACAAACCGGTGCCCTAGAAAAGCCCAGTTTTGGGGTTGTGCTTCTTTTGGGGGGGGAGAGGGGAGGGGAGGGGAGCGGAGGGGAGGGAAGGAAAGGGTGCTTCTGTTGGGAACTGCCCAATGTCCAAAAGAATTGGTGAATGGGCCAATCACCAAGTGCTCCCCAACCATTCCCTACTTGCACAATGTGCTTCTCATTGTTGTTGCCAAGGCTAGGGTTTTACATCTTCCCCACAAAAAAATTGATGTCATTTTAATCAGTTTTCATTTCATAACAATTAATTTGCATGAACATTTAGAAAATTTGGAAAGATGCATTATGAATGAAAAAATTGAGAACTTGGTCTCAAAGGTTGTACAATAAATGAAATATTGCACATTTGGATAAAATGCATGAGAAAAACAGATGAAGAGCTAATTAAGATTGGAAATGGGATGAAATTGCGAAATGTATGAATTCTTGCATAAAAAAGCTTCATAATGGTTGCAAACTTGAAGTTGTAAAATGGATGAAAAGTTAGGGATGAGATGGCAAATTTATCCATTTTCGAGCATTCTAAAAGTTCTAAGGCATTGCAACTTCTGGTGACAACTCATGAGGAAGTGTAGTCAAGCATGGCCTTAATCGGCCTTCTCTTTGAGCATTACAAAAGAGTGTGATCTTTCTCTAGCAAAATGCCACAGCTCATCACACTTGTGTGAGGTCAAATTTTAAAAGGCAACTTGGTTAATGAAATAAGGTCAAGGTGCAAAATGAAAACATCACAACATTCATCTTCAAAATATTTAATTCAGGGAAATCATCCAAGGAAAAAACTGATTGTCAAGAAAAATATTTAAACTTGAAATCTTAAACTCAAAGAATTGATTTTTAACCGTTTCGTCTAATTTCATTATATTTTAAAGATGTGGGATATCCTTGACTTGTAAAAGATTTATCTTAACTTCAATATAGTCAAAGTTTTTGAAAAAATATTTTTGGTTTGGGCACAAGTATCCTACAGGAATATTGAAACCAATTCCACACTTAATTCATTATTCATTTTCAGTGCATGCCCCTTGCCTCTACACCATGGGCCCAAGTGAGCTAAAAGCATCTAGCAATGCACAAAAAGCCCTTGATGATGCAATTGTGGGTGCATCCCAAGTGACTTGACATGGGTTCCAATTATGATGAGGTAAGTTGTAACTACCCTAATACCTTTAACTTGTCTCATGGTACTTGCTACTCATTGCCTAGTTCATGTTATTTGCTACCTCTTGCCTTTCTTTCCACCATCTAGCTCCCACCCTAAAACATTGCCCACATGTTTCTATCACTTAAAAAAAATTATTCAGCAACTTATGCTTTATTGAGAGCTTCTTTAAGGTTAAATCTGATTAATTTAGAATTTTTTTTTCAGACATAATCATTTATTTTGAAAAATAAAAGGGATTTAAAGTCAAGTGGAATCATATTTTTTGGATGTTTTAAGAAGTATTATGATTTTTTTGATTTGTGGTATCTCATACTCTTATTAGACATATCCATAAGATTTGACTTAATTACCTTAAATCCTTGTAAGAGGGGTCCATAAAATGGCTATGCAATGTCCCTAATATCAAGTCTACAGATGCCAAAACTTAGTAAATGTTTCTTTAAATGAGCATATATAATATGTCAATACTAACACAACTTCTGCTAAAATTGGAAAATAAACATTTAAGTAAAAAATATAGTTAAGGTTTCAAAGGTTTGTTGCATCCTTACCTTAGCACAAAATTATAAAGAGAACTAATTTGCTACCTAGGTGGTGATCTAACTTTTTTAATGTGAATCACTGATTAAAATATCAGGACGTGATGTGCTCAAAACCATTCTCCATGAGTGTATGTTTAATGTCTTTCATGACCATTTTTTTTTATCATAAACATATTCAACCTAACAACACCTAAAATTTCTGCTTCCATTGTTAAAAAATTAAAAAACATCTACCATCATACCTGGGAGCTTTGGCACAAATTATATTATTTTTAGAAAATGCTGAAATTTTCAAAAAATACTTTTGTTAAGGAAAATAAAGACTCTTTTGGAAGATTCAAGAATATTTTATTTTAATTAACTATTCAGCAAACATGTGCTCAGATTGCCCCTGTGCTATGGTATTTATTTGCACAAAATGATTTTTTTTTTCCAAAAACAGTATGTCAAAAGTGATTGGCCTACCACTAAATTATTCACCTCCCTTGGTTTTTGGCATGTTTACCCTATCATCTGCATCCTGTTCCTTTTGTGTTTTGTCAAGAAGATATAAAGGAGTTTTGTGAAGAAAAGAAAGAAGAAATAAGCTTCACCTACCAGTGTTGTGTGTCTTTGCAAAAGGAAAGGAAGTTGGTCTTGAAGAAAATAGTAGCCTTGAAGCTTGTTGGCACTTAAACACATCCTGTTTTTCAATGTTTACCCATGCAAGGTTTTGTCTTTTTTCTTCTTTTGGAATTGGATTTCATGACTACACAACCTTTCATAACCACTTCATGATTGCACCACAACACATAATACCATAGTATTGAAGCCACATGGCTACTAAATAATTAATTAATTTTGAAGATTCCACTTTGAAAATGGATTGTTTTGGAATGTTTCAAAAGATTCTACATTTTCCTTCACAAAAAATATTTTTTTACAAAATAATAATTAAAAAAAAATTTAGCATTTTTAAAATTAAAAAAATTGTGCCAAAGCCACCTAGGTACTACAGTAATCCTGTTATGCCTATCAAGGGCTAGAGGGGTTGGGGTTTTCTTCTTCTTAATCAAGTTGAGAAGAGTCTCCTCAGCTTTTATATATTAGGGATCATTAGTTTCCTTCTTTTAAACATGCATACATCATCCCATTTTGTACTGCCATTCGTTTACATACAATATCAATGTATATTATGCTCAAAACGTTTCACCTTGTTTCCATGGTCAATACAATTTTTTTCCTTCAATAAACTAATGTCATGTTATAAATAATATACAACTTTATGGTAGAAGTTAAATTCCCAATGTAAGTATGTTTCTGAATTAATGCATAAAAAGCTTTGAATCCAATTGAATGGTTAATGTTTAAGTAACGTGTCACTCGACATTGTGTTAGACACAAAATTGCAACCATTCTTGAACTAAAAATTAGGGTTATTGTCAAAGGCATAAGTATTACACTACACCTTGTTTATTTAAAAATTAAAATTTGCAAAAGATGTGGATATTGTTCTTGCTAAAGCACTTATATTAAGGTTTAACAACATCAATGTAGGTATTGCACACACTACACTTTAAATATTCGGGGTTTGCATAAACATGTGATATTTACACATGTTATGAACCCTAATATTGGGGTTCACAATTAAGCTATGAGTATTATGTGCATTACCACATTAAATATTAGGGTCTGAAAAAACTTGTAGGTATTAAACATGTTGGTCACCTTAGATATGTGCCAGATTTGCAGCATCCCAATCATCTTTTCATAATAAGAAAATAAATTTGTAATAGATTATAAGAAGTTGGAATGAAATAATGCATGGACATTTTAACAATATTCAATCATTGTACAAAATACCACTCAATTTTCGTCAAGATGCCAATTTTTGCATTTCCTTAGAATAAGAAAAAAATGCCAAGTAATGTGTTTCAAGTTTCTTGCCATATATGCTAAGGTTTTTTCCCCCTTTCAAATGGATGCTAAAATAACTATGGATCACTCTAAAACCATTCGTTGCTAATTTCACACAACAAAAAGTTATAAGCCTTGGATGTTCACACAAGAATAATTCATAACTCTTAGATCAAGAAGTATGATTAAAAAAAATTGTGTGGACAAATATGGTAGCTTTTTCTTTCTTCTTTGATTTTTCATTACTATTCAATTGTGGAAGTGGTATCATGGATCTCTAAGGAAATTCAAAATTAGCTCAAAAGCATTTTTTTCTCTACTTTAATTTGTGACACTTGAGACTTCTCTACTCCTATATATATATATCTTTCCATATCTATGATAATGATAATAAATGACACTATGTATGGAGCTTTGTTTGAAAACTTTTATGTAAATATGTCATAAACAAAATGTCTTTTATGAATATTTGATCAAGTGTTTGGTCCACAAATTCATGAAAAATCTTGTTAACTTTGTGCCATGATTGTGCTTCTTGATAATATTTATAAGATTTTAGATTTTTTCCTACAAATTCAATAGTGAAATGCATTTGGATCTTTGATTGTTCCCCAATGTTGCCTTCTGACAAGAAAATTTGAAACTTGTGTTAAGTGTTTGCAAAGTGCTACCATCAACATGATAACCAAGTTGTATAATTATGGATCCATGTTCTATACAAAGAACTTGCACTCCTTTTCACTACACCGAAACCCAACATTTATGACTACATAGATACAACCACAAACCTAGTCATGGCACACATCATTACATGCCTATAAACCACAACCAAAAATACTAGTATATATATGTTTTGTTTGGTTGTCCTAAAAATTGTCAAACTATCAACCAGATTTATATATTCTAATGCCTTGGCGGCTTTAATAGTAAATAATTAAAATTCAAAATTGTCAAAATTTGTATTAAAACATTAGCCAATAATGTCAAGATCTTTGAAACCTTCAATTGTCACACCCAATTTTTTGGCTATTTCAAGCTATTAGTGCCATGGGTTTGAAGAGGTTGTCAAATTCCCAATTTCAAATAGAAGGATGAATGATGTTGTTATTTTGAGATTGATTTATTGTTGCCCATCAATAAACTATCAATGCCATGGGTGTGGAAGATGTGGTTAGATTCCCAATTTTTCAAGTAGAGGAATGAATGTTGTTGTTTCAACATTATTTCATTATTACCTATCATTAGGTTGGTCAAGTTTAGGCACTCTTTTATCAAGAAGTTGTTCATTGCATGGGCATGTATTAGGTGGTTAATTAGAATCCAAATTTCAAGTAGAGGGGTGGGTGGTGTTGTTTTGACATTGTTATGCTATTACCCATTGTCATGTTGGTCAAGTTCAAACACTATATTATTGTTGCCTTTTACAACAATCAATGGAAGTTAGCAAATGCATTATATTGAGAATTATTGAAAGCAATGTTTTAATTTAAAATATTTTCAAAATATAAATTTCAAAGTAATCTAAATGTACTTGATAGTTAATGTTGAAATTGCCAATGTATTATGGTATATATATATACCACATTGCAATAATTATAATTGCCTAGTCAAAGTAATGTGTTATGATTGATTATATAAATCATGTAATCCAAAAGTGTATGATGTCACAAAGGGGAATTGAACCTTCACCTCCACTGTCACAATTCAAGTTCAAATTTAGCATCCATCCAACAACTTCAATTTGTGACGTATTATAATGTTGTCACATTTAAACATAAACATGTTTATTCAAACTCAAATAATATTTCCATATAATTATATATTTACATACTTTCACAATGACATTAATTTCCCATGAATAATTATATAATTATATATAATTAACTTTTAATTTTCATACTTACATTGAATTTTTAAGAATTTAATACTTTTTTTTCTAGAATTTTACTTGGGTTATACAGAGTAAACTTATATATTTCTAAATTTTAAATTTTAAATTACATTAATTGAAAACATTTTATGTCAAAAATTTCAATTCAATATGTTTAATTAATTTAACAAAAAAATGATTTAAATTTTTAGTGAAATTAACTTGACATATGAAATATTTAACTAAATAGAATAATTTCTTAATTATAATTTTTCTATTTCATATTTACATTAAAATTATAATTTTCTTTGATTTTAAACTAATTAATTAATTATAATATAAATAAACCTCTCTTTTAAAGTCTTGTAAAGAATAGTAGTTACTTGAAGAGCAAAATTGGTGGTCAAACAATGGGTCAACATGATGACACATCATCAACATGTGTTCAAATTATGGAGTCTTGAGTAATGAATAATGCAATTGATTGTGCATAACAAGGTGAAAATTCCAAAAATATTGTACCCATTCTCATAGTCATGAATTCTAAATTTTGAAATAATGCTTGAATCATGGAGTAATGATGTAAGACCTACTTCATCAATGACTTTCAACATCATGCATTATCTTGTAGCTTTTTCCACCTATCGATGGTAGAGGAAGAATCATTTACATTGATTTTTAAATGTCCATGATTTTAAAAGAAAAGATGAAAACTTGTATTCATGATGTCATAAATTTGAATAAAGCTAAAATAAAAATTAATCTTATATACCATAAGCTTTGCATCCCATGACGTGATAATGGAAATTTTGTGAATTTTTTTCTCATAAATTTATAGTTTTTGTGCATGGATGTCATGTGTTTAAAACACATACAAAACATGTATAAGTATGATAAAGGAATAAATGTGATGAAAGAACATCCTCACCAATATGATTGCTTCAAGATACCACCACATCCACAATGGATCCATTCTTCATCCCATGGCGGATGAAATGGAAGTATGAGACCAAAAGAATAATGTTCAATAAATGACAATCCATACATAACACCATGTAGGCCTCTTCTTTACTTGTAACTTTTCATGCATGCAAAAATCTACTCAATAAGGGTTTACATACCATAGTTTCACAAAAGAATTTGATGGCAACCTAATGGAAGGTAGCTTTTAAGCATTTCTAAATAATTTCCATAGCAAGAGGAAAAATGTTGCTTTTCACATGTTGTTGTGTGATTTGTAAAATACCCAATTTATAAACCAAAAGATCTTTGCAACCAAAATGGGGGTAAACAAAATTATGTCATGACTTGTGAGTTGGGCTGTTATTACACAAAGTTGTTTTGATGTCCCACATCCTACCAAAATGGGGTTGAACAAAATTATGCCATGACTTGTGAGTTGGGTTGTTTTTACACAATTTGTTTTTGATGTCCTACATCATGAAGGCCAAAATGGCCAATGAAAAGAAATGAAACATGTCCCATGGAAACATTCACAAAAACAATACAAAAGTTATGACAAGTCCAAAAACCCAAATTATTTTTTATCATTTGTTAATGGCAGGAATCAATATTTACAAATAATATGACATTGTATTTCCAAGGCTGATTTGGCACCATACCATTAGATAATCTATAAAAATTGTTGCTAAGTTGCTACCAAGTTTGAAAGGAGGCTCATTCCTTCCTAGGGTTCACCTTTCAACTACTCAAACCATGATCAACACAAGAATTAGAATGCATAGGAATAATGGCACACATAAGTTAAGGTGCATAGGACTAATGAGATCATAAGTTATAAAGTACATAATGCACACCATTAGGATTGTTAAGGATGAGTCTAACTATTCTTGAGTCTTTGACTACTATTATACTTGTGATGAGAATCTTGGGACATCAATATTTTCAAGACTATGTAACAATGACTAGGGACACAAAAAGGAAAAGGGGAAGCACTAATTGTATTTGTGTACCAATCAATAAACATTAGAAATGGGTTTCCAAGAACAAAGTTAGTGGGTAGGATATTTCAATTCTTGACTTGCATTTTAAATTAGAATCTTTTAATACATGTATTATATGCATAAATGTCATCTTCACCTCGATCAAAAACAATGTTTTGAGGTGTAAGAGGGATGTCTAGCAACTTAATAATGCTATAATGTCCTAACCATCCACCTCTTCTCAAAACATTGAACAAGTTTTGTTCATCAACCAATTATTGAACTAGTTGTTTGAGTTCATTTAATTCCAAAGAAGAAGGAGGAATTTGATAATATAGAGAAAACATGATAGATCTCATGTACTAATGTAATAATTGTTATGTATTTGGATAAAATGCTTAATGTTTTGCAACCATGTCCTTATATGTTGTCACACATCCCAAACCATTTTTTTCTAAACAAGGATATCTTATGAACTTGGATTCTTTTGGGCCACACCCAAAAATGAAAATAGGTCCTTGTGTAAAAGCAACATTGCTTGTGAGGCTCAAGGGTTCGATTACAAATATTTTTGCTCAAGTATTGTTGAAATTGAGACAATACAACTAAAAACAATTACTTAGACAAATGATTGTTGAAACATATGCACACCTAATTTGGGAATCTTTAGATTATAATAGATCAAATTAATAAACTAATAGTTAATGTAATTGCATGGTAAACACTTAGAGTGGATCTTATCACAATTTGTCACCATTTTGTTATGTGTAGCACGATTACATCAACCATTCTAACACAACTAGATTAGTTGTGCATAATCAGATAAATGACATTGTCATTTAATCTTTTAGGCTAGCAAATATTTTTGTATATATTGTTTTTGTTTGTGTCTATTTTTTTTATGTGATTCTTATTCTTTAATGCAATTATGTTTCTTCATGGTATCAAAGCAAACAAATTTGTGTTATGTGCATGTCCTTTCTTGTTGTGATCTTCTGTTGGACATTAGTATTGTGGTAGTGGGTTGAGCCCATTATAGCCAATTTGTGTTTAAAAATTTATGCAACATGTTACAATGGTTACAAAACAATCTTATTTAGTGAATGAAACTTCAAAGTTGGACAATTTTGCCAATTATGCATTTTGGAAAGCTAAGATAAGACTTTTCTTGAAAAAAAAAGCTATGGGAAATCATGATAATTGCTCCTCCAACATCAATGATAGCAAACATTCTTGCAGTGTTGACATCAACAACAACCACATAGGTGTCTCTTGTTGAACAAATTGCAACATGAGCAAACGTTGTTATGTTAAGAGAATGTAAAGATCATGTTCTCATCATTCTTTTTTCTTCTATAAAAAAAGAGGTTCTTGGGTAAATTCATGATTAAGAAGAACCTTGCACTTGTTGGGAAATGTTACGAGAAATGTATGAAACACAAAATGCATGAAGGACATTTTATCTTTAAGGAAGGTTTCACAACTTACAATGGAAGAGGGATCATTGGTTAAAGATTTGATCCATAATATTAAGGAGATCACCACATTTTGGGTAGTTGTAGGTGAACTAATTCCAAACAAAATGATTGTCAATCTCATGTTGAATGCTCTTCCCCCGAGTTATGAGAACTTAATTGTGAACATTTTTGGACAAGTTGTATTGCCAATTCAAGAAGGATTGATCGGGAAACTACTGAATGAAGAAAAATGAAAAGAAGCAGAAACACTATGAACAAGGCTTTCATGATGAATAATTATGGGAGAGGTCATGAGAGTTACGAGAAGAGTTATAATCATCAACCACCATTTGGACAAGGAGGATCAAATGCACGAAGTAATTATTATAATAGTGTTCCAAACAATGACGAAATAAATCCAAATTCTGGATTCTACTACAAGTGTAGAAGTGAAAAACATTACTAACAAGAGTGTCCACATCCTAAAAGCTATGTTGTGGCCAAATTGTGAAATCAATAGTTAATCAATATTGTTGAAGAGGAAATTACCACAAAAGACTTGAAGAGTGAAGGGGCAAATGAAGAAATTAAAGAAGATGTGACTGATGTCTTTGATGTGGTTCTATTGACAATATTGAACATGGAGAAATATTCAAATTGGTATTTGGATTTCAATGGTTCAAAACATGTCACTTTTAAGACGCTAATTTTTTGGTGGTTTATCGCGTAAAAAATGGTCAATTTCAGATTAAGTCAGTTGGTGGATTGATCCACATTGTCAAAGGAAAAGGAAGCATCACCTTTCCACATTGCCAAGGATTCCAACATGTCAATGATGTTCTACACATTCCTAGAGTTACAAAGAATTTGTTGTTGATTGGTGCCATAATTGACAACAAATGTTGTAATGTTGTTTTTGGAAAGGCCTATTGTTGGGTCAACAATTCCAAAACAAAGCAAGTGATGGCAATTAATAAAAGAGACAATACATGTGGTCTTACAAGTTGGAAATCACAAAGCATGCCCTTACATAATTTACAACAAACATGTTTCAAAAGCATGGAAGTGATGTCACCAATCACACTTTGGCATAAACGACTTGGTCACCTTAAATTTCAAAGCTTGCTTTCTTTGTCACAAGGAAAGGTGGGTATGCCAAAATTTCCCATTGAGAACTAGCATGTTTATGAAGGATGTTTAGCCAACAAATAGATTAGGGAGGAAAAGCCAAAGAATAGTCACACATGAGCCATTGTATAAAATGCACTTATTCATTTTGACATTTGTGGCCCATTACCACAAACTTCTTTAGGAGGTTCATCATCTTTTGTCACCTTTATAGATGGCATGAGAAATAAAATTTGGATTTATTTTTTTTAACAATTTTTTTTTTTTTGCCAAATTTCAAAATTTCAAAAATTTGGTTAAGGTTGTCATCAACAAGAAGATCATAGCTCTTAGAATGGATAGGGGAGGTGAATACTTGTCAAAGAATTTCAATGCATTTTGTGGACGTTGTGGGATCAAACGATAATTGATATTGGCAAACACACTTCATAAAAAATGGGATTGCAAAGCGTACAAATCAAATAATCCCATAACAAGTTAGATGTTTAGCTATAGGGAGCAACACTCCAACATTCTTGTGGTCGGAGGTAGTCAATACATCAACCTACCTAATCAATTTTAGCCCAAGTAAGGCAAATGACTATTTGACATCGAATGAATTATACACTAGGGAAAGGCCTAGTGTTGATCATATGAGGATCTATGGATGTATTGCCTATGTCCATGTACAAAAGAAGAAATGAAACAAACTTCAAGCTAGGACTATGACTTGCATATTCATAGGTTATGATTCACAATCAAAGGTAGATAGATGTTTTGATTTCAAGACACAAAATCATAATCTCCAAAGAAGTGGTCTTTGAGGAGAGAATGTTTGGCATGCTTGAACCTCGCAACAATGAGATGCCACCACCATAATCACAACATGGATCACTTCATCAACATCATTCACAAATGGAATTGTAAAGGAATCCACATAAAAAAGAGAAGCTTTTATAGATGATCAACATTGTGAAGACACATTCATTGATAGTCCACTATCATCAAGTTTAGATTCCTCAACAAGCCATGTAGAATCTAAAGGGATGACCTTTTGCAAATGTGTTGTCAACCTTCAATTCGATTAAAGAGCGCTCCACATCGATATTTAGAAATTTCACCAACATTGTTGAAGAGGATCTGATATCATTTTCAGAAGTAGTGATGCACCCATGATGGAAACAAGCAATGGAAGAAGAAATGCATTCCATCCATTAAAGTCACACATGGAAATTGGTGACATTTCCCAGAGATGTCAAGCCCATTACCAACAAATGGGTCTTCAAAACTAAATTTGCTATAGATGGGAAAGTGGAAAAGTTAAAGGATCACTTGGTTGCTCAAGGATATGAACAACAAAAAGACTTGGACTTCAATGAAATGTTTGCTCTAGTTGTCAAGTAAGGAACCATTCAAACAATGGTAACAATTGTTGCACGACACTGGGAGGTGAAACATTTAAATGTAAAGACCACATTCGTAAATGGAGGCATACAAGAACAAGTTTGCATCATCCAACTTCAAGAATTTGTGGAACTTGGCCATGAAGACGAAATCTGTTTGTTGTTGAAAGCCATTTATGGCTTGAAGCAAGCTATTTGAGCTTGGTACACATGAATCAATTCTGTGTTACAAACCCATGGATTCATACACAATGAGTTTAATCACAAATTTTCCATTCATCATGGGAAACACAATTTTAATCATTTATGTTGACGACATTCTACTCACTGAGATGACACACAAAATCTATTGTCTTTGGAAGAAAAACTCACCAACACATTTCAAATGTCTTGGATGGGCCACACTTCACTGTACATTGGTATACAATTTTTTTTTAAACCAACATGCATCTATCTACACCAATGTAGGTATGCAACCAAACTATTGAAAAGATTCAACATGGCGGACTATGACTCCAAACCAACACCGATGAACGAAGGCATTCACATTCAACAAAACTTGCAAACAAAAGAAACAAATCGTCAATTCTACTAGGAGCTTATGGGTAGCTTCATTTTTCTAACACACACACGACCTGAATTGGCTTTTCCACTTAGTGTGGTTAATCAATACATGGCTACACTTGAAATTGGCCATTTGACAACTGCAAAGTACATCCATTGTTATGTTGTGGGCATTTTTGATCATGGGATCTTCTTTCCACACAACATTGATCCCACACTTGTATGTTATGTGGATGTTGCTTGGGGTTGAGATTTGGATCATTGACACTCTATTACAGGCATGATCATCAAATTGGACATGACACTAATATTGTCCCTAAACCCTAAACTTTAGCCAATGATTGCCTTATCGAGCATGGAGGCTGGATGTAAGGTGATGGTAGACCCAGCAAAAAAAGAAGTTCAGCTTAGGACTTTCTTTTTTGAACTCCAGATTCTTTCACAAGGTCCTACACCCATGATGTGCAATAATCAGAGTGGTATCAAATTGGTTAAAAATCTAGTATTTCATGCTCAAACCAAGCACATAGAAACTCAACATTATTTTATTAGAGAGAAGGTGCAATCCGAAGATATAGAAGTTGAATATGTATTAGCTTTGGACCAACATGCAGACATCCTAACCAAGCCTTTAGGAAAAATTCACTTCAATAGATAAAGCAACATTTAGTAGTTTTGAGATTCTCAGATTTAGTTAATCAAATCATTTAAAATTTCAAGTTTAGAAATTCCCCCACCAGATCAGATGTGAAGGCAGGTGTTGAAACATATGCACACCTAATTTGGAATCTTTAAATTAGAGATAGATCAAATTAGTAAACTAGTAGTTAATGTGTTGCATGGTAAACACTTGAGTGGATCTTATCACAATCTGTCACTATTTTGTTACATGTGGTATGGTTACATCAGCTGCTCCAGCACAACTAGATCAACCGCATAGTTAGATAAGCGGCACTCTCACTCAATCTTTTAGCTAGCCAATATTTCTGTATATATTATTCTTGTTTATGTCTACGTTTTTAATGTGATTCTTACTCTTTAATGCAATTACATTTATTCAGTGATCTGCCACAATGAGATGAGCCATGTCCTCACCACTATATCTGCCATCTCCTATTTGCTCGCTTTCAAATATCTCAGGTGGCAATGTTCCCATTCTTTCAGATTGTAGTGGTCACAAGGGGCAAGAACACTTCACCTTTATAAGTGGTGCACATATGAGAAAATTGGATTATTTTTCATATATCTCTGTACAATCTCAGAAGGATACCATACTATGTACCTTTGTTGAGGTATACCAATCATCCTGTACATAGTAAGCA
>Ga0209208_10008273_pt1 | contig 13900 bp, 15 predicted proteins | sample S1TSphfallax_3_FD_187694 | JGI IMG/M metagenome (GOLD analysis project Ga0209208, IMG submission 187694) | Host-associated microbial communities from peat moss isolated from Minnesota, USA - S1T2_Fd - Sphagnum fallax MG (SPAdes) (version 2) | ecosystem: Host-associated > Plants > Peat moss >...
TGGCGTTGAGGCGCGCTTCAATTTCGAGGTAGTTCTTAGTGGCGCGCTGCAAGAGCCAGTCGGCGGTGACGAGTTCGGTGACGAGTTTTTTCTGGTAGTCGGACTTGGGCTGGTAGGCTTCGGTCCAGATGCGCTCCACGTTGCGGAGGTCTTTTTCGGATTCTCCCGGCAGGAGATGAGCTTCGACGGCGCAGCAGCCGTGCTTGGTGGCGTTCAAGGCAGAATTAGACATGGAAATAGGTCCTTTCGTGCATGAATGTACAAGCGGGGGCGTTCGGGCAGCATTGAAAAAAGCTTGCAAGTGGCTGAGAGGATTAGAGAAAATTTATTTTTTAGAAGCGTGAACACTCTCCGGGACGGGGCGCGGGGCGGCGGGGAGGGTGAAGAAAAAAGTGGTGCCGAAGCCTTCTTTGGATTCGGCCCAGATGCGGCCTCCGTGGCGTTCGATGATGCGGCGGGCGATGTAGAGGCCCATGCCGGTGCCTTCCACTTCGCGGCCGTGGAGGCGCTGGAAGAGGCCGAAGATGCGCTCTGAAAATTCCTGGCCGAAGCCGCGGCCGTTGTCAGCGACCGAGATTTGCCATTCCGCGCCGGTGCGGGTGGCCAGGATGTGAATGACGGGCGAATCGGTGCGGCGATATTTGATGGCGTTGGAGATCAAATTTTGCAGCACTTGCAGCATTTGGACGCGGTCAACCAGGAGGTCGGGCATGGGGCCGCGCTCAATGCGCACGTTGTTTTCGCGGATGGAGGCTTGCAGGCTGGCTTCGGCGTCGTCCAGCAGCTTGTCGAAGGAGACGCGCAGGGTGGGCTGTCCGGCTTTGCGCAGGCGGACGATTTGCAGCAGGGCGTTGATGAGGTCGGTCATGCGCTTGGAGGCGGTGACGATGTAGCCGATGAATTCGTCGGCGTCCTCTTCCAGGCGGCCTTTGTAGCGCACGGCCATTAGCTGCGAAAAGCTGGTGATGGTGCGCAGGGGCTCTTGCAGGTCGTGGCTGGCGACGTAGGCGAATTGCTGGAGCTCGCCGTTGGCCTCCACCAGGTCGCGGGTGCGCTCGTCCACCATGGCTTGCAGGTCGGAATTGAATTTTTCCAACTGCTCCTGGGCCTGGTCGCGGGCGTCGATGTAGCTGAGCACTTCGTTGTAAAGCCAGTACATGACGGCGATCATGACGACTGTGCCGAGGCAGAAGAAGATGAAGGCGTTGGTGCTGAGCTGCTGCTGGTTGTTGAGGGCTTCCTGTTCGCGCGCGCTGAGGTCTTTCAGGAGGTCGACGGAGCTTTTGCGCAGGCTGCGCATGGTGTCTTCCTCCTGCCTGGATTTGGCGGCCTCAATGGCGACGCCGAAGCCGCTGGCTTTTTGCACCTGGACGATGTGGGCGGTTTCTTGCAGCCGGTCGCGGGTGAGGCGCACGAGGTCGTTCAATTCAGACTGCAGTTTCTGGTAATTGCGCTGGCCGGAATCGACTTTCCACTGGGTGCCCTTGAGGGTAAGCTGCGCCTGCTTGAAGGGCGAGAGAAGACTTTCGTCGCCGGTGAGCAGGAAGCCGCGCTCGGCCGATTCGGCGTCTTTGGCGAGCGAGCGCAGGGTGTTGACGCTGCCTTCCAGGTTTTGAATGGCCAGGAGGTGGTTGTTGGCGGCGCCGTTGAAGACTTCAAAGACGAAGAAGACGATGCAGAAGAAGAGGGGGAGGGAGAAGAGGATGCCTAGACGCTGACGGGTTTGTTTGGCGTTGGAGACTGGCATGGGCGGGGGTCGGGGAAAGGGGAGGTTATTAGATTAGGGTAGCGGATGGAGGCGGGAGGAGGGTTGGCATTGCTGCGGAAGCGGGATTCCAACTTAGGTCAGTGATCATATCAAGCAATGCATCCCAGTTTCCGCCGAAGTGCATTGGAAACTTTAAGGCACTCCGCTGCATTGGCCTAGCCCTTATGGTATTTTGATCTTTGCGTACGAGGCCTTACGAAGCATTGAACTTCCAGGAACGCCTAGTGATGCTGCGCGAAGAGCGCGACACGATGAACGAAGCTGAGTGCGGCTTCTCGCTTGCGCATCTGGCTGGCGAGACAGGCGGCTCCCTGCGATGAGCGACTATCGCCGGCACGCCCATCAGTTGATTGACCGGCTGCCCGACTCGCAACTCACCGCGCTGGTCGGATTGCTGGAGACCATTGTCGATCCCGTGACCGCCGCTCTGCGCGATGCGCCTTTCGATGATGAGGAAGAGACCGACGAGGAACGCGCGGCCGTGGCCCAGGCACGGCATTCTCTGCAACGCAACGGCAAGGGCGTTCCGCACGCCGAAGCAATGCGCCGACTGGATTTGGATTAGCGCTTCCGCGTGAAACAGATTGAATGGAGCGAGGAGTCGCTGGACGACCTGGCCGCGCTCGACAAGGGAACGGCGCGGCGCATGAAGGCCGCCGTGGAACGCTTTGCCGAGACCGGCTCCGGCAGCGTGAAAAAGCTGCAGGGCATCGATCCGCCGGAGTTCCGTCTGCGCATCGGCGACTTCCGTGTTCGCTTCCACACAGACGGCGATATTCTCCGTGTCCTCCGCGTTCGCAACCGCAAGGACGCTTACCGCTGAGAAAATAACGCCAGTCATTTGCCGATAATTCGGCATCCAGCGTTGGCAGCCCATGTCAGGGCTACTTGCCTATGGCTTCGAGCCAATCGTATAACAAGCGAGCACCGTGAAAAAGGAACAGGGCAAACGTGAAGGCAAAGGCGAACACTAGCGGCACGCCAAGCCACGGCCACAGAAAATGGCCTGGCATTCCATAAGCTATAAAAACCACCGCAATCGCGATAACGCTACTCAGAAGACCGTAGCGCTTCGACGCTCTGATGCTTTCTGAACGATAGATGGCTATTTGATCCTCCGTGCTTATGATTGGCGTTGCGGGGTCTTTGCGGCGAATCATGAGGTTGTCAGCTATTGCAAGCTGCCCGTTCCATTTGCCATCGTGCGCTTGCCCAAAGTGACTTTCGAGCCGCTGGCTTGGGCGGAGGCGATGCATTCGGAGATGGGCCGACCGGATCGTTTCGGCGAACGGATCAGGGATTTGGCGGCGAAGTTGCTAGAGACGTCGCTATCCATTATGTGAGACGTTTATGTGAGACGTTCCCATCTCCTCAATCATAAATGGAGCGATCATAACTGACCGATCTTGGTGGGACAGGCGGTTAGGCGGAGGCGGTTTTAAATTTGGCGATTTGTTCGGATGATTTTTCCATCGCCAGAAAATGCAGCTTGGCCAGCAGCTCTCGTTCCAGCTCAAAATGCGTGTTGCCGCGCGGCAGGGCGTATTGGGCGCGCAGGACGTGGGCGGGGGCTCGGCCAGGGCGTCCGCGGGCGATTTGGCGGGCGGCGCGGGCGCGGTGGGCGAAGCAGGTGGGGAAGAGCGCGTCGCAATCCACCTGGTCGAACTTGCTGCGCGCGGCTTCCGGGTCATCGCGGAACAGGACGTCGAAGCAGGCCGAGGCGGCCAGGGCGCTGTTGCGGAGGGGCGCGGCGCATTGCTGGGCGAGTGCGAGGGCGCGCCGGTCCCAGGCGTCGGCCAGCTCGATTTCTTCGGCATCGATGGCCCATTGCGAGAGGGCTTGCGCGAACAGGGCTTCGGCTTCGGGCCGGCCGCGAAAATTGGCCAGGCAGTAGAGAAGCACAACGGGATAATCCTGCGGGCGAACGCCGTTGAGCACCAGCAGCTTCAGGCGGACTTTCAGCTCCAGTTCTTCCGCGCCGGCGTTGCGGCGCAGCAGGTCGAAGAGCAGCCGCGCGTCGTTGTGGCGGCGGGCGTGGCGCGGGCTGGGGATGAGGCCGAGCACGAAGAGCAGAATGCTGACTTGCACGAAGTAGATTTGAAAGACGGCTGCGGGGTGGCCGCCGGGATGGCCGGTGGCGGCGGCGATCCCGGTGGCCAGCGTGACGGCGGGGCCGGCGCAGATGACGGCGAGCATGGCGGGACGCCAGTGGTCCAGGCTGCGCGGCACGGCTGAGATGGAAGCGCCGAACAGCGTCGTCCAGGACCAGGAGACTTTCACGTCTTCAGCCAGAATTTGAATTTGCAGCGGGCCAATGACGCCGCCCAGGATTTCGAACTGCAGCAGCAGCGAAGCCAGCAGATGGCCCGCTTCATGCAGGAACATGGCGCCGAGCACGGCCGCGCAGAGCAGCAGGAAGTCCAGCGGATTTTCGAAGGGGGCTTGCCCGAAAAAGTGGCGGATGGGCTGCGGGCTGGCCGTGCGGCAGAGCCAGAGAAAGGCCACGGCCAGCAGGAGCAGGAAGAGGGAGAAGGCGAGGTCGCGGCGCTTGGCTGTTGACAGCAAGTTTCAGTATTCATCGTTTCGCGAAAAGGCGGTAGGGTGAGCGGTTTGGTTCTACGCCTTACGGAATATTGCCTTGCTAAACTGAAGCCAAATTCTCTAGACCATGGCCATTCAAACCTTATTTGGAACGGTTCCGCAAGAGCCGAACCTGCTGGACAAGCTGAAGGCCGGCATTCAGAAGACGCGTTCGGGCTTGGTGGACCGGCTGGAGGATGTGCTTTCCGGCAAGAAGGAGATTGATGCCGATCTTCTGGAAGAGCTGGAGTATTCCCTCATCACGGCCGACCTGGGCGTGCGCACGGTGCAGGAGATTCTGGAGGCCATTCGCCAGCGCGTGGACCGGAAGCTGACCAGCGATGCGGGCGAGATTCGCGGCTTGATTCGCGAGCAGTTGCTGGAGATTTTGCGCGCTTCCGAAAGGCCGGTGCAGGCGGTGAGCGCGCCGCCGGCGGTGGTGATGGTGGTGGGCGTGAATGGGGCCGGCAAGACGACCACCATTGGCAAGCTGGCGAACCGCTTTCTGGGCGAAGGGCGCAAGGTGCTGCTGTGCGCGGCGGACACGTTTCGCGCGGCCGCCATTGAGCAACTGGAAGTTTGGGCGCAGCGCGCGAATGTGGATTTGATCCGGCAGAAGACGGGCGCGGACCCCAGCGCCGTGGTGTTTGACGCCTTGCAGGCGGCGAAAGCGCGCGGCGTCGATTATGTGATTGTGGACACAGCCGGGCGGCTGCACACCAAAGACAACCTGATGGCGGAGCTGGACAAGATGCGGCGCACGTGCCAGCGCGTGATTCCCGGCTCGCCGCATGAAGTGTGGCTGGTGCTGGACGCGACCACGGGACAGAACGGTTTGGAGCAGGCGCGCAAGTTTACCGAAGCGTCGGGCGTGACGGGAATTGTTTTGACGAAGCTGGACGGCACGGCCAAGGGCGGCGTGGTGGTGGCGATTGCGCGCGAGCTGAATTTGCCCATACGGTTTATCGGCGTAGGGGAAAAGATGGATGATCTGCTGCCGTTTGAGCCGGAGAAATTTGTAGGGTCGCTCTTTGATTAACTTCATGCAGCAGGCGCTGGAACTGGCGCGGCAGGGCCTGGGTCGCACCAGCCCGAATCCGGCGGTGGGGTGCGTGATTCAGCGCGATGGCGAAGTGGTGGGCAGCGGGTTTCACACCTGGGCAGGCGTGGAGCACGCGGAAACGGTTGCGCTGAAACAGGCGGAAGAGCGGGCGCGCGGGGCCACGCTGTATTGCACGCTGGAGCCTTGCTCGCATCAGGGGCGGACGGGGCCTTGCGCGCAGGCGATTATTGAGGCGGGCGTGGCGCGCGTGGTGGCGGCGATGGAAGATCCGAATCCGCGCGTGAGCGGCAGCGGTCTGGCCATGCTGCGCGCGGCGGGGATTGAGGCGAGCCTGGACATGGACGCGAAGGCGGCTGCGGAAAAATTGAATGAGCCGTTTATTCATTTCATGAAGAGCGGGCGGCCGCTGGTGACCATTAAGGCGGCGCTGACGCTGGACGGCAAAATTGCCGCGCCGCAGGATAATTTTGGCTGGATCACCAGCGAAGTGGCACGCGCCGATGTGCAGCGGGTGCGGCATTATTCGGACGCGATTTTGACCGGGCTGGGAACGGTTTTGGAAGACGATTGCCTGCTGACAGACCGCAGCGGGCTGGAGCGCAGCCGTCCGCTGCTGCGCATTGTTTTGGATTCGCAGTTTCGCATTCCGCTGAGCATGAAGATGATTGCCAGCGCGCAGAACGACGTGCTGGTGGTGGGAACGTCGGCCGGCCCGGCTGACCGGCGCAAGGCGTTGGAGGCGGCGGGCATTCAGACCTTGATTGCCGATGGGCCGTCGGGGCGCACGGACCCGCGCAAGGTGGTGGAGTATCTGGCGCGGGAGCGGTATCTGTCGCTGATGGTGGAAGCGGGCAGCCACGTGAATTGGAGCATGCTGGACACCCAGATTGCCGACAAGGTTTTGTTTTATTACGCGCCGAAAATTTTGGGCGGGTTTAAGAGCTTGCCGGTGGCGGGCGGGCAAGGCCGCCAGCGGCGGATTGACGCGATTTTATTGGAGCGCGTCAGCGTGAAGGCGGTTTCGACGGACGAGTTTTCGGTGGAGGCTTTCGTGGTGAAGCAGCAGAAGGCGGCGGTTTAAGTGTTCACCGGAATTGTTGAGGAACTGGGCCAGGTGCTGGCGTTTGAGAAGAAGGCGGCGGGGGCTCGCCTGGTGGTGGGGTGCTCCGGGATTTTGCACGATGCCTCGGTGGGCGCAAGCATTGCCGTGAATGGGGCGTGCTTGACGGCGGTGGAGCTAGGCGAGCAGCAGTTTGCGGCCGATCTGGCCCCGGAGACTTTAGCGCGCACGAATCTGGGCAGGTTGCAGGCGGGTTCGCTGGTGAATCTGGAGAGGCCGCTGCGCGCCAACGCCCGGCTGGACGGGCATTTTGTGCTGGGCCATGTGGATGCGACGGCCGAGATTACCAAGCTGGAGGTGTTAGGGCCGGAGTTATTAGAGCAGCGCCACTGGTGGCTGACGATCCGCGTGCCGGAAGGGCTGACCAAGTATGTTGTGGAGAAGGGTTCGCTGGCGGTGGATGGGATTAGCTTAACGGTGGCTGGCGTGGAGGATGAGTTTGTGAGTTTCACGATTATTCCGCATACTTATTCGCACACGACGTTGAAGAGTTATGGGGCGGGTTCGCGGGTGAATGTGGAAGTGGATATTTTGGCGAAGCATTTGGAGAAGCTGAGTTTGGGCCACTCGTAGTGGGGCGTCTTTCGCTGCGCCTAATGCGGCTTGTGATCGTTTCCGCTTTGTGCGCGTTTGCGCAGAGATCCACCGATATACAGGAGTTATCTATCGTCATCAGTACGGCAGCCAGTTCCTTCGCCGCCGGCGCAGAAATTGATGTGACCTTGGACGTGACTAACCATTCAGATCACACGATTCTAATTCCTACCGCGCTACGGACACCCGAACACGGGGGATTCTTATTTTCCGTAACGCCATCTGGATCGCCTCTTTCCTCCCAGGTCAAGATGACACCGTATCTATGGGAAGCCTTGGGAACGCGAAATGTTCCCAAAGAAAGCATCAAGGATCCAGATGAGGCCACCACGTGGGTAGGCGGAATGGGAGCGGGGACACGCATAAAGGCGGGCGGCACCGCTCGCTTCTCTGCCCTGCTAAACGACTTGTACGATATGACTAACCCCGGGGTCTATACGATCCGAGTCCGCAAAATAGCGTCTGGGGTTGATCCTACGGCAGGGGTTGATCCTACGCAAGTGGTTGAATCAAACACGATCACAATCACAGTCACTGACCCGCCGCCGCCAACCATTTCCATAGATCTCTCCACAGCCGCACAGAAGTTTTCGGCGGGTTCAGAGATAAACGCCGACCTTGCGGTGACAAATATCTCAAATGATGCAATTAGCCTGCCTTTTGATCCAAAACACCCATCGGCCGAAGAAAATGGATTTAAGCTCACCGGCTTCGTTGGGGCCGTCTCACCCAATCATGCAGTCCGTTCGAAAGGGCTCTACTGGTGGAAGGGATTCAGCTACCAATACCAGCTTTACAAGACCCTCCAGTCCGGCCAAACAATTCATTATTCGGTTCCTCTCTCGACGATTCTAGACATCGGTGCCGCCGGCAGATACACGCTAGAAGCCAGGGGCATAGATCCGGTCACCCATCTCAGTGTCATGTCGAATCCGCTAACTATCGTGATACAGTAGCAACCTTCATCGATCACGGGCGGGCGAAATTTTCTAACCCGCAACGGAAAGACTGATTTCGCTTTTTTCCGCCCGTCCAATGCCACGTTCTACGTAATTTACAACCGCAATCCAGGCACGACGGTGGTAATTCCGTTTGGCGATCCAGGGGACTTGCCGGCGGTGGGCGATTATGATGGCGACGGCAAAACGGACTTCGCGGTCTGGCGTCCCTCGACGCAAACCTGGTACGTCATCCTCAGCAGCAATCTGGGCACCAATATGGTTTTGAATTGGGCGCAGCTTCTCCCGTGACGGCGACACCGCTCAGCCTGGCCACCCGCCAGGCGCCGGGCTTCGTCATACCCATCATGGACAGTGACTGCGCATTAAACGTATCGAACGAGATAAATTTAACTTGGCTCGAGTCAACCGAAGAGGCTTCTTAACGATGACGAAATCAGGAATAATATCAGCGTTCGCCCACATAGTTGCTGCGCTTTGTTCAGGCCAAAGCGCACAGTCCCCATTCTCGCTTACAGTCTCGATTGCACAGCAAAACCCGCGAGATATTCGATTAAATGTGACGTTGACAAACGTTTCTGGCTCAGATTTTCATATCGCCACCAAAGCCTCCCACGTTGATGCGGATCTGGATTACGAAGTGACGGTATTAGACGACCATGGCGAACCGGCGCGTTATTCCGACTACGGCAAAAAAGTGCATGGCAAGAATTCTGATCGAAGTGGCAGCATAATTGCTCGCGTGATAAAGCCTGGGCGTGCGCTTCAGGAGTCTGCGGATCTCTCTAGAATTTTCGATCTCAGCAAGCCCGGCAATTATGCTGTTTCAGTCAAAAAATTTGACGCTGTCAGCAAAACTGTCGTCATCTCGAACACGGTCATCTTAAGTGTAAGCCCGTGATGTAGCCTACCAAGCCCTCACCTAAACACTAGCTTCGCTCAGCCGCTTGACCTTCCGCCGCACGATCATATCGATCACGGGCGGATGAAATTTTCTAACCCGCCTGGATTGAACCACTTCCGCGCTTTTCGAAACCCCGCCCTTCACCCTATCCTTCGTAGGGCCTCCTACGCCTGGAGTTCGCCGCACACGCAAACAACTTCAGAAACTCCGCAAAAAAACAGAAAATTACGATTTGAAACTCACTTTTCCTTTTAAATGCATACACTTAGCAAATTTAAACCTGGGTTTTTAGGGGCAAGTTTCCCCTCACTTTCGCCCCGAAAACGCGGCGGAAAGGCGTCAAACACCCTCCGCCCGCACGTCGCGGTACCATACGGAAACTAACTGATGCGGCGCGATTATGTGAAGTGGCACAGCCCCTCGCTCCACCGTGATATGGAGCTGCTGGCGTATGGGCATGGCGGATTTCCGGTGGTGGTGTTTCCCACGTCCGGCGGGCGGTTTCATGAGTATGAAGACCGGGGCATGATTCATGCGCTGTCGGCGAAGATCGATCGCGGCGAGCTGCAGGTGTTCTGCGTGGATTCGGTCGACCAGAGTTCGTGGTACAACGGCTGGGCGCAGCCGGCCGACAAGCTGCACACGCAGAACGCCTTTGACGCTTACCTGACGCTGGAATTTGCGCCGTTTGTGAAAAACCGCACGTCGTGGCCGCAGATGGGCGCGACGGGATGCAGTTTTGGCGGCTATCATGCCATGAATTTTGGGCTTCGGCATCCAGATCTGGTCACCTATGTGGTCAGCATGTCGGGCGCGTTTGATATTCCCAAGCGCTTTCTGCGCGGCTTTTACAATGACGACGCGTATTTCAATTCGCCGCTGGATTATTTGCCGCAAACGGGCGGCTGGCGGCTGGACAAGATGCGCGGGAATTATTATGTTCTGGTGACCGGCAATGGCGATCCGCTGCTGGACCAGAGCGTGCAAATGGCGCGGCTGATGGGCGCCAAGGGCATTCCGAAGCTGCTGGATATCTGGGACGGCTTTGGGCACGACTGGCCGTGGTGGCAGAAAATGGCGCGCAAGTTTTTCGCTTAAAGGAGAGTGGCGATGGCGACAATCGGGGTTCTTTATGGGATGGAAGAATCGTTCCCGCCGGCTTTGGTGGACCGCATCAATGCGATGAATTTGGCGGGCGTGCGGGCGGAGCATTTGAAGGTGGGCGGCGTGTTCATGGCGGAGCCGTCGGGCTATGACGTGATTGTGGACCGCATTTCGCACGATATTCCGTTTTACCGGTCGTTCTTGAAGAACGCGGTTTTGAAGGGCGCGCGCGTGATTAACAACCCGTTCTGGTGGAGCGCCGACGACAAGTTTTTCAACTACGCGCTGGCGCATGAGCTGGGCGTGGCTGCGCCGCGCACGGTGCTGCTCCCGCATAAGGAGTTTCCGCCCGGGACCACGGCCAAGTCGATGCGGAATTTGCATTATCCGCTGGACTGGAACGGGATTTTTGAGTACATCGGATTTCCGGCGTTTTTGAAGCCGCATGACGGCGGCGGCTGGCGAGACGTTTATAAGGTAAACAGTCCGGCCGAGCTGTTTGCCGCTTATGACCAGAGCCGCGATTTGTGCATGACTTTGCAGGCGGGCGTGAAGTTTCAGGAGTATTTTCGCTGCTACGTGGTGGACCAGGAAAAGGTGCATATTATGCGCTATGACCCGGGCCAGCCGCATCATTTGCGCTATGTGCCGGGCAATCCCGCGCCGGAAGAAAAGCTGGGCGCGCGCATGACTCGGGACGCGCTGGCGCTGTGCCGCGCGCTGGGGTACGACTTGAACACGGTGGAGTTCGCGGTGGAAGACGGCATTCCTTACGCCATTGATTTCATGAACCCCGCGCCGGATGCGGGCTTGGAATCGGTGGGCTTGGACAACTTCGAATGGATTGTGGACGCGGTGGCGCGCATGGCCATTGAGCGGGCGCTGGAGCCGGCCAAAGTTCCGGCGTATCAATGGTCGGCGTTTTTGGGAAACAAGAATGCCAAGGCGGCGGGAGGCGAATTGTCATGAGCGACCGTCCCAGTTTCAACATTGGAATTGAAGAAGAGTATCAGACGATTGATCCGGAGACGCGCGATCTGCGGTCGCATATCAACGCGGAGATTGTCCAGAAGGGCAAGACGCTTCTGGCTGAGCGCGTGAAGCCGGAGATGCACCAATCGGTGATTGAAATTGGGACGGGCGTTTGCGCCGATATTAAAGAGGCGGGCGCGGAAATACGGTCGCTGCGGCGCGCCATTATCGGGCTGGCGAAGCAAAACGGGCTGCGGCTGGCGGCGGCGGGCAGCCATCCGTTTGCGCAGTGGCACAAGCAGGAGATTTATCCGGATGACCGGTACCGCACCATTGTCGAAGACATGAAAATGGTGGCGCGCGCGAATTTGATTTTCGGCTTGCATGTGCATATCGGCGTGGAAGACCGCGAGACGGCGATTCAGATTATGAACGGCGCGCGCTATTTTCTGCCGCATATTCTGGCGCTGTCGTCCAATTCTCCGTTTTGGGAAGGGATGGACACCGGGTTCAAGAGTTACCGCTGCAAGGTGTTTGAGCGGTTTCCGCGCACCAATATTCCGGACCTTTACACAAGCTGGTCGGAGTTTGAGAATTACGTGAACTTGCTGATTCACACCAACTGCATTGACAACGCGAAGAAGATCTGGTGGGACATTCGGCCGCATCCGCACTTCCCAACGCTGGAGTTTCGGGTGTGCGATGTTCCCATGCGCGCCGATGAAACGGTGGCGATTGCGGCGCTGTGCCAGGCGGTGATTGCCAAGCTTTACCGCCTGCATGAGAAGAACCAGAGTTACCGCCATTACAGCCGCGCCCTGATTATGGAGAACAAGTGGCGCGGCGCGCGCTATGGGCTGGACGGCAAGATGATTGACTTCGGCAAGCAGACCGAAGTGCCGGTGCGCGATTTGATGAATGAGATGCTGGATTTCGTCGCCGATGTGGTGCCGCAGTTGGGCAGCGAAGCAGAGATTGACCATATCAGAACGATGGTGGCCGAAGGCACGGGCGCGGACCGGCAGTTGAAAGTGTTTGCCGAGACCGGAGACCTGAAGGCGGTGATGGATTACATCATTCAGCAGACCGAAGCGGGCGTGCCTGAGGTGCCGGAGAAAGCGTTTGCGGGAATAGGATGACGGATGCGACGAGTCTGCTGAGACTCACTGAATTTAACAGCGATTTGACGCCGGGGGCGCGCAATGCGGTGCGCTGCTGCTTGCGGATTCAGCCGGGCGAAAAGGTGACGCTGATCAATGACCGGGCCTGTTTGGAGATTGGCGCCAGCCTGGTGCGCGAGCTGGATGAGCTGGGAGTGCCGTTTCAGGCTTGGGTCTTGGAGGAGCTGGCGGCGCGGCCCTTGGTTGACATGCCTGCCGCGATTCTGGAAGACATGGAATCGAGCGCGGTGAGCATTTTCGCGGTCAAGGCCCAGCGCAACGAATTGCGCACGCGCATGCAGATGACCGACGTGGTGAACCGGCGCAAGATGCGGCATGCGCATATGGTCAACATTGACAGCCGCATCATGCTGGAAGGCATGCGCGCGGATTTTGATGAGGTGGACCGCATTAGCACGCAGGTTTGGAAAATGGCCAGCACAGCCACGAAGATTCGCGCCACCACGCCGGCGGGAACCGATATCACGGGCCAGTTTTCGCCGAATTTGAAATGGCTGAAGACCAGCGGGATTATCAGCCCGAACAAGTGGGGAAATCTGCCGGGAGGCGAGACTTTCACCGCGCCGGAGCGCGTGGATGGAACGTTTGTGGTGGACGGCGTGGTGGGCGATTATTTGTGCGAGAAGTATGGCGATTTGCGCGAATATCCGCTGACGATTGAGGTGAAAGCGAACCGCTTGACGCGCGCGACATCGGCGAATAAAGAGCTGGAGCAGGATTTTTGGAATTACTGCCACACGGATGAAAACAGCGACCGCGTGGGTGAGTTTGCCATTGGCACCAACATTGCGGTGCGGGACGTGATTGGCAACATTTTGCAGGACGAGAAGATTCCCGGCATTCACATTGCGTTTGGAAACCCCTACGCGGCGCACACGGGAGCAGACTGGTATTCGGCCACCCATATTGATGTGGTGGGCCGGCAGTTTGATATCTGGATTGACGATTGTCAGATTATGCACAACGGAGCTTTCCTGCTTGATTCCCTCCCTTCGCTCGGAATTTAACGCTCGGTGGTCGGATGAAAAATATGCGCGGTTCTTAGGCGTGCTGGAGCGGCGCTTTGGCGAGCCTGCGCCGTTTCGGTTGTCGGAGACGCCGATTTTTCTGTCCAAGGCGCTGGTGGATGCGGCCGCGCTTGCTGGGCGTGATTTGCTAAGTCAGGTAGTGGGGAACGCGGAGTATCTGGCGGCTTCGCGGAAGGCGATTCCGGAGAAGTATCGGGCTCCTGGTGAGGCGGCGCTGCCGCTGTTTGTGCAGGCGGATTTTGGCTTAGATGCAGCGCGCCAGTTGAAGCTGGTGGAGATTCAAGGGTTTCCTTCCTTGTATGGGTATCAGCCGGTCTTGGCGGATGCGTATCGCCAAGGGTATGGGCTGGAGTGGTCGCTGGGATTGCTGGAGGCGGGGCCGCTGTTGCGCCAGGCGATTGTGGGCGAGCATGACCCCGAAAACGTCGCGCTGCTGGAGATTGATCCGATGCAGCAGAAGACGCGGCATGATTTTGTGGCAACTCGCGATGCGCTGGGGATTGCCATTGTGGATGCGCGCGCGGTGGTCAAGCAGGGCAACCGCTTGTTTTATGAGCGCGGCGGAACGCTGGTTCCGATTGAGCGCATTTATAACCGCGTGATTGCCGATGAACTGGAGCGCAAGCA
>Ga0209208_10008274_pt1 | contig 13899 bp, 8 predicted proteins | sample S1TSphfallax_3_FD_187694 | JGI IMG/M metagenome (GOLD analysis project Ga0209208, IMG submission 187694) | Host-associated microbial communities from peat moss isolated from Minnesota, USA - S1T2_Fd - Sphagnum fallax MG (SPAdes) (version 2) | ecosystem: Host-associated > Plants > Peat moss >...
GCACAATCTAATACCTCCTCTTGATTGACCAGATATATTGATTGGTCTAGATGGTTTGCTATTAGTAAGTTCTGACCTTTCTGAGCCTTAGTTTCTGTGTTTATGGGTGGGGCTTGAGAAACAATGAATAAGTAATATTGGATGTGAAATACTATTGGAGGGCCAAACGTCGTGTATGGGTGGAGCTGCTGTAAGACCTGAAAATAATTCAGCTAACTCAGTGAAAAACTGTATGATAAAAGGTTGCAGGTGCTGCCAATGGATTTCCTAGTGGTTCCTCCTTTATCAGATGAGATAGGTTTATAGAGTCATTCTGTCAACTTCAGTAGGAACTTTTGATTTGAGACTTCCTCAGATGCATATGACTTTCTTCAAGTCAAATTGGCTCTTGAAGATAGAACAACACTTTCGTTTCCCAAGAGTACTCATGCATTGGTGGAAGGAATGCCACCAAAGAGGTGGGGAGATGTGCCCTGTATGATCCAAGTACAATACTAGTACATTTGAAGCAATTGAAGCTTGAGTTTGAGCACAAACTGTGTTCAGAGTACTTCTTCACTTGGGGATATCTAGTGTGAGTTTGAGTTGAGCCCCACATAATTCTCAGCCAGAATGTGTAATACCCACTTCAACTCAAGTTTCAGCGAAACTTCTCAATTGCACATCCTTCCAGGCCTGCTTCCTTGACACCACAATTTCCTTGCCCTTCCAGCCAACTCAAATTCTATCATGCCAGATCCTGAAACAATACCTTAGGAGTTGATTCCATCATCAACAACACTTTCTATGTTACCTAATTAACCAACATTGATTTGCTTATACCATGGATTACAATCATTGAGACAAGATTTCCTGTGAACTCCTCATTCTTTAGAACAGTCTTTTGCTCTTGTTCCACCAAGCTTGACAACTGAAATGGCGTCAGCATAGGGGAAGCTTGTCAGATGGAGGCTGCCCCAACTTCATCATAGAAACTGGACACAAATTATGTGCAACAAAATGCCTTTGAAGCTTAAATTTGGAAGAAATTTTTATCACCATTATCTCATACTGCTTACAATCAAACCATAGAGCCATCTTGCCAATTTTGCTTCCACAGACTATAACACAATTTCTTGATGAAGAATTCAATTAGCTCCTCAGTTTGGTCTTTATTTATGATGTCACTCCTGTGCCAATCTCAGCCTTTCATGATGGTATCTGCAGCTTCACTCTTGATCTCCATGCTACATTTGTACACACCAGTGTTGGGTGGTTCTTTTATTTTGTTAATAATTTTTTTTTCCAAGTACTTGAAAAAAAGATCAGAATTAAGGAATCGCCAGTTCTGCATATTTGAGAAAATCACGAGTCAAAGAACCACCAGCTTCAGGTATTTCAAAAAATTCAGAATAAAGGCCAGTTCCATTTATTCCAAAAACCTCAAAGAACCACTGGGTTTCATGAAAGAACCAGCAGATCTTTGGGTGGATATTTTCACTTTTTTCATGAAAATCGGGAGCTGTGGTTATACAGTAGAGCACAGTATGGTCACATAAAAACAAACACCTATCTCACAAACCTCCCCAACCATGGCATCCCCTGGTCCGCCTTTGGTAATGCTGAACAATCCTCAACAAGTCAGTGTGCACTTTTGTCATTTCACAGGTGGCTTTGATCTCTGAAAATTAATTTCAAATTAATTTTAGCAAGTTTCCAGGAGAATTCTGAAGTTCAGCCCACTTGCATCAGAATAGCATTGGGATGGCTGACTTCAGAGGAGGTTTAATATCCTTATGCCATCAGCCCAGGACCAGGTTGAAGTTAGGGGCATACTTGAATGTTAGCTCTAGTGCTGATGGATGACCTGCTCAGTAAGCTATAATGTTAATGCTGTAGATACAGCACACAAGAACATTCAATTCAACACAACTGTTGATAAGGAAAATAGTTGTAAGTGATAGGCCTGTCTCCACCATAGCAGTTGCTGCTGCCAAGTTTTCTCATCATGTTAACATGGTTCAAGTATGGTGCATTCTGTCCTTGGAAGAATTCCTGAAAGAAAAGCTCCAAGTAATCAAGGGCATCCCTACCTAGCTTATGAACACGAGAAGAATGAGTGCAGCCATGACTCACAAAGTACCAGACCATGATCTGCATCATGAACAGCATACTTCACTAACAGCGGGATCCAGTTGCTAGTAGTAATTCTTTTTGTTTCCTGACCTATCTATCTTCAACTGCACAAGGTTCACTATTTATACACCAAGTTCCCCAAACATGTATCTGAATATGTGTATGTCTACTCTTACACAATCAAAACTTGTCATCAACAGCAGTCAGTGTCAAATTTCACATAGGTATCTTGATACAATATTGTATTGTATAACAAATAGGTACATACTGTGCACACACTTCTTTGTAAATTCATTATTGACAAAAGAAAAAAAAATTCTCATATTTAGGTCATATGTGTTCTCCTGCCATTGCAATACATCAACTTTCATCACTGTGTATCTGCTTTGCATGGAGGGTGGTAGCTGATTTCTATAAATTAATGAGAAATCTAGTTGAGTGCCACAATAGGTTACCTGCTCACTGATTGATTGTTTGTACACGATTGGTCAATAGATCTGCAGTGTAGATCTATACATTTAAAAAAACTGAGAAAGAATTGAGTTTCAGACAGCAGTGTTACCGTCTGTCAAAACTGTTGAGCTTTGGTAATGGCTTCATTTGTAGACCTTCTGGATCAGTCTCCACAACAAGGGGATCATAACCACCCCGTCGATGTCCCTGCAGCTTTGCAACTAATGCAAATAGCAGCACCGACAACACCACTACTGCAATCACATGACAGTTGAATGCTAAATTGATGAGTGCCACAGCACGAATCCGTGCCTGCTCAACCTCACACAATGTGGCACCATCAATTCCAGTTGGAAGATCCAGCCTATAATGGCAACCCTGGGGAATGAACTGCTCGACGTAGAGAAAGAGTGAAATCTGAAACAACCATGTCCCCTGCAGGATAATCCCCATGCACAGCAACACATCCACCAAAAATGTTTTCGGTCGCAGTGCAAGAAAACCTGCATCACAATCAAATTGCACCCACAAGGGTCAATGCACACACATCAGAACGTATCCTAGAGGAAGAGTACAATCTGAAACAACCATGTGCTCTGCAGGATGATTCCCACGCACAGCAACATGTCCACCAAAACAGTTTTTGGTTGCAGTTTAAGAAAACATAGATCAGTGTAATCAAACTGCACTCACAAAGTCAATGCACACATATCAGAATGAAATAATTCTCACATTCAAACTGCAGCAATCTTCACATCTACATGAGTCACAGAAAAGGCCAAAACCTAAACCCCTGGTGCTAGTTGCTTGCAGGGCACAAGATTAGGGTTACAGGGAAGCAGAAGAAAGCAGCTAGAACAAAAGATTAGGGTTACAGGGAGGGCGAGAGACCTGCACTTGCTGCACAGAGCCCTGAGGTGTAAGCAAGGAGCAAATTGCACTGACTCTCCAAACCCGAAGTCCGCCCAGCTTCATGTGCAAGTGAAATCCACTCGAGTGCAAAGGCCAGGCCAGCAAACAAGAAAGACGCCTCAGCGGGAAGTGGTAGAAACGCTGTGGTATCGCTGAACAACACAATGACGGCAAACAACCAGAACATGAAGAGGGTGGTAGTATGCTCGAAGCTCGCCACGCGGTTCAACGGAATCATGGAATCCACCAAAGGTCGAAAGCTTGTAGAAACTCCCAGCTCGTAGAAAATGGCAAAAGGAATGAGCACCACCATCAGGTGAAGTTCGATATGCTTTAACCCGTATGGAAACCAACCGATCGCATGCCATGCCTTGGAGGTGTACTCTCTTCCCTGTCTCACATAATTGCAAAACGCACACACGAGGTGCCAGAAACCCACCAGCACAAAAACCACCGATGGAACTATATGCCCTACTAGGGTACCCATTTCTCTCAACTTCTTTCTCTTCTCTGCTCTCTCTTTGTCTCTGTGTGTCCTTTCTGTCTCTCTATCTGTCTTCACTACTGCTCCTTCATTAGGGTTTAAGGAACCCTAATGATCACCATGATTTAAGGAACTCAGGGAGCGCAGTCTCTCTTCAGTTTGTGATACTTCTTCCATGCAACCTGCGAATGCAAAGTCTGAAGATATGAATGTGAAATTGTGAATACTTTTTGAGCGCTTTCCACAAGGTTGTGACTGTACTCTTTCTTTTGTCGTGAAAGCTTGAACTTCTTGTTGTGGAGATTTCTTCTGAAATTTTATGCATATGCCTGAAGGGGAATTAGACGTTCAAACTCATTGCTTTCTCGCCACAGAGAACGCTCGGATGTAGTTTTTTTGATGACTTGAGGATTTCGAACTTTAGAAGAAGAGGAAGGAAGGGAGAATAGCAGTTAGCAAAGCAGGAGCCATGGCCAATGTTACAGTAAGTGAGATTGCAGGCTTCGGCGTTGGTGCACTGCTCCTAATTGCTGCCTCGGCTGCTCCCAAAGTCGACTCTTTCGTTGCGCGCTCCCAACGCAGGTTCAGTAAATCTAGCCTCCTTATCTCTTTCTCTTTTTCTTTCTGTCTCTGTCTCTCTCATCTGTATTTCTACACCTTGCGAGATTACCTTCCAAGCAAGAGTGCTAGTGGCAATTTGAATCTGTTACGGCTGCAAGGTGAAAATTGTGGCCATTGCTTGTGCTTCATGCTTCTAAAGAGTCTTCACAAATACTGAAAAGATATACAAGAGGAGGCTCCACAGATAGATACTGGGCTATATTGCTATCCTCTTCTTCATCTCTTGTTTTCTTGCTCAGATCACTGGTGTTCTGATGAGGTTTTGAGAGTTTTGCTTGGTGAGCAACTGCTGCAGGTCTTTGAAATTATGTGAGGAATGTGGAGGTGTGACAAAACTGCCATGCCTAAAGTGCAAAGGACGTGGTCAAGTGACTGAGGGGTTTTTTAGTGCTCTTTCCTCAGAACCAAGAGAGAGCACTCCTTGTCCCGATTGCAAGGGCAGAGGCCAGTTCCGATGTCCTTCTTGCAGTAAACAATAGAGCTGGTTCATCTGAGCAAACTCCTTTTTAACCAGCTTGTTGGCTTCAGTTCATTGATGTGGTTCTCTCTTTCCTTTCCCATGCATAATGCTAGGGTTTCCTTCAGGGTGTCAAGCACCATCACAGAACACATCAAGCGAGACAGTTAACAGGTCAATTTTTCCAGTAGAGACTCTTGTGTATTTAGACAAAATTAGATGCCATGCCTTGGCACCTTGAAGTGGTATGTCAACCTGGTGTTTCATCAAAACAGGAGCACCAGTAGTACTTAATACTGCGAATGAAGCATGCAAGCAAATAATCCAATAAACACAGCTCAGGCACTCTTGCAAGTTGCATTTGGACAGTAATGATCTCTGGCAATCTCTTGCCTTCACACTTTGAAGAGGGTTTGGTTTTATCTTTTTCTTTGCAGACTAGTCTGTCTTTTCCTCTTTGTCATTCTTTATTGTTTGGTGTCTGATACATTGCATCTGTGAACTGGAATTATGGACCTGCTTTTGCTTACCAAACAACATTTTGTGAAATTTTGAAGGTTTCCTCAAAACTTTTGATCATCATGCTGGAGGACTTCTTTTTCTGAACCTGCGTAGTGCGAGGAAGATGATGTTTTAAAGACAAATGATGTTCTGACATTTTTGGTCTAAGGTTCTTTTTTGTTATGCATCTATCTGTCTTCTCTACTGCTCCATCATTAGGGTTTAGGGAACCCAGGAATCACAAAACCTGGGGAATTGAAACCAGATTGGGAGGGGGATTTTTGAGCCCAACTTAGCTTTGTGAGTGGCAAATGGTGTGTGCATCTGAAAGGGAAACCTCCTGGGTAAATTTTCAAGGCAAAAGACCTGAGGAGGAAGGGCAGATTGAGAGGGAGAAGAGGCAGATGGCGACCAAGGCGATGGTGATCCTGGAGCTTGACCATATGCATACAGAAATATGCCAATCGATATATGTACAGGTAGCAATAAATGTATACCATACACACGCATGGATACTATACCTGCCACTCCTCACAAAACCACATAGAAATTTCAAGAGTTGAACTCAAGACCTCCTCTTAAACACCTGCTCTGATCTTTTAGTGTAATTAAAGGGCATGTTACCCAGAGTATTTCTTCATTCACTAGTTGGGGCCATTTCAAAATACAGAATGCTCTCTCTGGCAGTCATTCCGCTTATTGGAACATCCCCAAATTTTTTTGGTTTTCTCCCCATGGTACCTACACCCACTGGGTACCACAAATAATAATTATGATGATGATGATGATGATGATATAAAAACTGAAGCAGTTCTTAGGCTTTGTAAAAGTTACGGCCTTGGGCTTTACCCATTGAAGGATAGCTTCTACCTATGGTCTGATGAAAGATCCCCCCACCAGGGTTAACAAACATTGTAGGCCAGAAGCAAGTGCCAAGGCTGAAAGGGAACATTGAGAAGTTGGATCAGAGCAAACTGTGAGCAGTGAGCACCAGGAAGCCACAGGAACTAACGACAGGCAGAAGCAGAACTAGTACCAAAACTACAAAAGGAGAGTGAAGCTTTTGTATTTTGATGTTCCCGAAGTGTTTCCTAAAAGTTCCCAATGTGTTCCGAATATTTTGCTGATGACCAAATTGACCAAATTAGAGGTAGAGTAAGATAGAAGATTTTCTCCTCAGATTTATGGTTTTAGTTATATGGGCATCCTCTGAAAATTCCCAATTTTCCACAACCAAAAATCCTTTGGCCATTCCAGCAAAAACCAGGCATTTGTGTAAAAAGTGTCAACAGATTCAATTTTTTGTGCAATTGACAAACCATGATAAAAAAACCATGGAACAGAAAACTCCCAATTCTTCCAAACTTCGGATATGAATCATTAAACAAAACAATTGATAAACTTGCACAAGCAAGAAACTTGCAAGCAGGTCTAAAATTCATAGACAAGTTGTGAAATTGACTTTCATTGCTGCACCTTTAAATTTATCTTCACACACTAGGTACCAAAATGCTACAATGTTTCCAATCTAAGCTCTTTTGTTGACACCCCATTTGTACCCAAGCATGATATAACCAGATAACCATGAATTCACTCATGATAGCTAAACAGAGAAGAGTTTTTAATTTTGGGTGTAGTATATGTTAAACCTCAAGCCCAATCATCTTATTATTTTCTTTGCCTAATATTGAGAGTTGATTATTTACCAGGGATAAACTAATTACAATTAAATCTGCTAATGCAATAACAACCCAGACCAAGGGTTTTTAAGAAAGTATCCCAAATATAGCTGCAAATGAAAACGCCAGAGACCATTCTTTAGGACTCCTGGTGCATATGGTGACCCAAGTGGTACCCAAATGGTCTACATCTGGTGACTTTCCTTTGCAAAAAATTATCCAAAAAAAACATTATTAAAGAACCTCAAAACATTTTTCCCTTTTTTCTTTTTTTGACTGTTTTGAAAAAAAAATCACCACAGTGCAAACATTTGGCAAAAAATGACACTACCTCATACTTTGGCTTCACCCACAGTTCACAAGGCATTATGCCTTGCTGCTAGGGCCCTAAGCAAAACATGTCATTGTTGCAATGGTTTTCCATCACTCAATGCCCTCATACCAATATTTTGCTTGGAACTGCAACAACAACCTTTGATTTCACTTGCCACAAAAGACTTTGATGGCCTATTCAGGCTTTTTTCCAGGGTTCTTGCATTGCAGAATTTGAGTGTTTTGAGAGAAGTGCCAATTCCACCTTATTCCAGAGAAGGTGGCTCCTCAGGCCATGTTCTGTCACCTGGTGTGCCTTGATGGGTTGGCCCCATGGACTTCAACATGAAAGCAGAGGGACAAGAACATATCCTACAGGAGATTTCACTAGTACAAAGTCAAATCAAAATCGTGAAAGCCTGCTCATTTGGTGGCTCACTCTTCCATCCCCCTCACTTATGATTAATGTCCAGATTGCACATTCCTGACCCTTGCATCTTTTGCCCCAGGACCACTATATCTCAAGAAACAAGGGCTCTAAGATCTCAAAATCACTGGAAAACAAGAGGGGGGGTGAAGAAGGTGCGATTCTAAAGAAACTATTGCCCCCAAGAAGTGGCCAGTTCTCTGAATGTCCAACATGAATGCCAGCCACAACATGAAGATCAGTTTACAAGGTCAGAGTTGGCATCCTTTGTGACCTTAATCAGTCAATTTCTAAACTTGGGACCGAGGGTTAGGCAGGGCACCCTAAAATCAGCCCTTAACCAATCAACCTCTTACATGTGTTGTTGGTGTAGCATATGTCTGGCAAATTGCAGCCCTTAGGAAAGGTCCTTGTAGATGATATTCTCTTTGTCCACAACATGTGAGACTCGGGAAAGGTCCTTTGGTTCAATGCAGTACTCATTTGTCTCTGTAAATTTGCCATCTCCCCTTAAGGATTCTGCACAACAAAACAACAACCACAATCGCATTACTTGATAGTTACATCATTCAAACATCCTGTTGTTTTATTTCCTAAGTAAACTCACAAGCTCCTCCTGACCAGATCTATCAATTCCAAGATCAAGCAAGGATATTGCTTTTGTCTACACTGAAATTCTTGATTGTGATTGGTAATGCCAGCAGACTTTACAGACTGTACAGTAAACTCTGTTTTCTGCCTTATTCTGCAATGGTACAATTGAAGGTTGAGAAAATAAATTAAGTGCATTATAACACAATCAGCTTAAGCATTTTACCTCTCTTGGAGTTTGTGCATGACTTGAGCACCGATCTCCTGTGCTGAATCCCATTCATGACCAATGAAGACTGTAGTTGTGACTTCTCCCCCATTTGGTATAGTTCTTCACTGTAATCTTCATTTTGGGTAACTTCCTCTTCATATCTACCAACATTCTTGTGGACATCAGTTTCAGATTCACACCAAAAGAAAGCTCTCTTCAGAGCTTCGCTCTCTGAAGAATTTCCATATGATGATGACCTTGCATCATCATCATCAAGCTGTTCCTGCTTCTGCTGCTTCATTGCTGGGGACTTCTCCTCAAAGCTTGACATGCACAGCTCATTTGAGATGTGGACATCATTCATATTTTGTAATGCTTCTATTGCATCTGAATACCAGTTCTGATCATTTGCTTTTGGTGAAGGATTCCATGTCAAGATGTTTCCAGTGAATGAACCCTCAGATGATGACTCTACTGCAACCATGTGATCCTTCCCCACAGCATCCTCAGCTGAATCCACCACAGAATGAAACTCACCCTTGACTGATAGACGAGTTGCAGTTATTGGGGTCTTCTTCTTCTTCTTTGGAGAAAAAGACGGTGAGCTGCACTCTATTAACTGCATGTCAATCGAAGCACCCTCATCAGACCCACAGGTCTCATCCCAGTCTACACTATCCCCAACTTCCATCCTGTCAAACTCTTGACTATCTGGGAGGAGAGGTGATGAAATAGCCAAAGTGCAGACGGAACCAATTCCCATGGAAGCTGCTCTCTTCTGAGACAGAGTTGGGGAGGCGCATTGGATTGGCTCCAAATCAATGCTGTCAAGGAACAAATGAGGTTCCGTCTCCAAGGAGTTCAGGTCTCCATTCTTTTTCCCTATACAACAATCTATTTCCTGATCACCAGTCCCATTAACAGGAGTGACATCAGCATCATATCCTGTATGGCTTTCAAGACTGTGATGATTCTTTTCGACAGAGTTTACTGCATCAAGTGCATGACAATTTCTTTGATGGCTTTGTACATGGCCAGAATCACATGCAGCAGAAGCCTCACTGTTGCCACTCTCTCTACTGCAAGATTTTTCTTCAACAGACAAGCATTCTCTGACAGGTGATAAAGGAGTTTGAAATCCTCGCAACCACAAGCCCAGATGTCTCTTTCTTGATGTTCGAAATGTGTTGTTCCCAGTCAAGGAATAGTGTCCAGGAATTAGCTGCTGCTGGGCCTGTTTGAATTTTGCAAGAGCACCCATTGTCAGTTGGGATCCAGGATGGTCAGCTATTCCAACATGGCTTGAGCTTGTCACAGCAAAATTGTGATCTCCAGGCCAATTCTCTGCCCGAGCACCTGATCTTTTCTGCTGCCTTCTCGCTGCTCTTTGAGAACGCCTAGTGACATCATTAGCCCCCACTGATATGGCTCGCATGTGTGCTGATGATTTACCATGAAATTTGGTTTTATCTTTCACATTTGATGAGGAGCTACTTGAAATTGGACTCGCTCGCACTTCAATCCACTGGACTACCTCCAAAGCTTCTGTATTTGATTTTCCCTTCAGGGTCTTCAAATCTTCAACTTGATGTTCCCCCTGAAAGTATGATCATCCCCAAGAAGGATCAGATCATGCATATTATATAAACAACCAAGACATGTATAGCTTAGTCTGAATAACATAGATACCTGCTGTGCTCCAGCATTCTGCATGTCTTGAACAGGTTTTGCCCCAAAGTTCACATTATGTGCCCATGACACAAGTTGGGGCTTTGAATCAAGCTCTGTCAAGTTTATCTGACTCCCATTGATTGTTGAGGCCTGTGGAACTGATCTTCCATGCAAACCTGCATCTCCCTCTTCACTTCCATGGTTTAACATACCCCTGTCATCTTGACAATCATGCACTTTCTGATGGCAGAATTGGAGCTTGGGAGTCAGACTTGCTCTCTGGGCTGATAATCTTGCATGCTCCGTCTGCATGCACTTTGCTATTTTCTCTGCAGCAGCTGCAGACCTGTGCATAACAGCAAGAGGGGTTAATGTCTGAATTCCTTGAGATACAGTAAAATTCAATTTACTATTTGCCCATAGCAGAACACAATTACATGATTTTTTATAGAAGAACTCACAAAACGGGGGAGCACTTGGGCAAGCTTGAGGATTTGATTGAACTGGTGTTCCAATTCATAGGTCCTGAGTAGCATTTATAAAGCTGCTTGACACTGCTGCCTCCTTCACGTTGATGCTTTTTTAATTTATGATTGTGGCCTTCATCAGAATGGCCTGAAAATGAGTGCCCGTCATCTGGAGACGCAAGATCCTCACTTTCTAGGCCTTTTCTCTCAAAATCCTTTTGAAGGACACCACATGAGCGCAGAAAGTTCACCTGTTGACCGAGTACAAATGCCTTAGTATCATGCATTGGCTTCCATACTGTGCAAGCAAATAAATTGCCTGATGAAACTCAACACATCCTCAACAAGAGCACTGGTCTTTCATGATAAATACTTTGCTCTGCTGTATCATGTGGTGTGCTGCTTGTATTCCCAGTTCTGGAAGCTTAACTAGTTTGAAACTGGAAGTGTACCATATGGTTGAATCATATGAGCTTGCAGATGTTCTGTATTGAAAGGCAGGGGTTAGATACCTCACCTCTTCCTTGAGTTTCCTGGTTTGGTCTGCTTCCACTGCCAGAATCTGGCGGAGTGTGGCCAATTCCTCCTTCATTTCATGCACATCTGATTGTAAGCTTATCTCTGTATCAATTTCCCCTTCAATGTGTATATTCAGCATTGTGCTGCTGGTTGATTTTCTTTGCCTACTCACATCAACCTTACGCAGATCACGACATGTGGAACTTGTTGGTGGAGGAGCTGCAGTCTTCTTCAAAGTATGGTCCACTGATTCATGCCCTAGATACCAGAGAAAGGATGAGCATTATTATATGTTATAAACAAATCAAGAGGAATCTTCAGGCCGAAGTGTTGATCAAGGGACTCCTCTTGATTGAGAGAAGTTCAGAATAGGGAAGCAGCAGCAAATTCTAACAAAAATATCTTTCACAAAATTAACACAGGTGCACACATACCTTCTCTTGCTGCTTGAGGAAGCTTCAGATGATTCGGAAGGCTACTCAATCTTCCCTGAAAAAGAAAAGGCAAAGAATAAGCAGAGACTTTAAACAGTAAGTTCCCCCTTGTGCTGCAGGAAACAGGAGCTCCCCAGAACATACATCATACATATTCTTCTGAAGGGCTGAATAGGAGGTTGTGTTTGGACTCAAGATGTGACAACTTTTGCACTGGGCTCTGCAATGGACCTTCAAAGGCAGTGCAAAACAAGGGAGGGGGACTCTAAGTTAAGAAGAAAAAGGCGAAGCTGGGAATGAGATAGGTCATTTGCAATGTCTTACCCTGCTGCTATGGTGAGGAACGAATGCTTTGGAACAATGTCTCTGCTGTTTGGTTGTATGTCCTCCTCCAAGACATGCCGAGAGCCACCCCATTTTCTTCTTCAAACTGTGCACCTGCTGCTGCTGCTGCTACTACTCTGCCTCCTTCCTTTCCCCTCTTCCCCTCACAAGCCTGGAGATAATATGAAATGTTGAACAGCAAGGCTTGATTTTCTTGCTGCCATTTCTGTAAAAATACTCCGGTGCTTCTATAACAACAACACGATTCCCGCAAACCAAAAAAACTCAATCATCGTACTCAAAACAAAAGAGAATCAGAAATATGAGAATTCGTGGTGGCGTCACAATGAACTGCAAGAAGTGGATGTAGAGGCAAAAAAACTCACGCTTCGGAAACTGCAAAAGTGTACACTCTCGCGCGCGGACAACTTGGTTGTCGACAAAGAGCAACTCTTGTTTCCACAGTAGTATTATATCTCCATGTCTGCAATAACAACAACGACGACAAGAGCAACAAGCAGCTGGAAATCGTCGTCAATCGACTGACCAGCTTCAAAGGAATCCTCGAGGATGTTGATTGCGCAAAAATCCTCACATTCTTTGTGATCGCGCAGAAACGAAGAGCAGAGTTTCCCGTCACACCGACGAGGGGGTGGGTACAAACAACACGACACGACGGAAACGGTCGCAAAAACACGTCGTCCAAAATGTAAGCAATAAATGCCACTAGACCGTTGCCAGTTCTCCTTACACTTCCATCCCATTTGAAAACTCTGTTGTAGTGAAATGAATGTATACGCTAAAGCCTAAGGATGGACGGCTGGACGGACGGATGGATGGGGGATGGATGGCGGGGTCTCCAAAGGACGGTCCCAGGACCCCAAACCAGGGTTTTTTTTTTCTTTTAATTTTTTTTATTAAATTTCTCCACAAAGTGATATCGAAAAATTTGCCAAAAAATAAGAAAAATTAGTCGAATTTTCAATTTTCAAAAAAAAAATTCCAAATTTCTTTCAGAAAAAAGTTTGTCAACAAAAAAAAATTCTCTTTTGTTTGCGATAAGTTTTGTGAATTTTTCAAGTGTTGGTGTAATATATAGGCCTGGGCCTGATATCAAGATTGGTATCAAGAATCGAGACTGGTAGGTAGCAAGGACCCTACTGGTCTGGTATATGAGCTTAGGCAATACCAGCCTTATACCAATACCAGTTCCATACGTACTTGAGGTAATACCAGCCTTATACCAATACCAGACTGATACATACTTGAGGTTATACGAGCTTTATACCAATACCAGTCTGATACATACTTGAGGTAATACCATCCTTATACCAATACCAGTCTGATACGTACTTGAGCTCGTACCAGCCTTATACCGATACCAGTCTGAAAACATACTTGAGGTAATACCAGCCTTATACCAATACCAGACTGATACATACTTGAGGTTATACGAGATTTATACCAATACCAGTCTCATACGTACTTGAGGTAGTACCAGCCTTATACCAATACCGGTTTCATACGTACTTGAGGTAATACCAACTTTATGCCAATACCAGTCTGATACGTACTTGAAGATCATGTTTTTCTAATGTGAATTTGACAAAAATAAAAATAAAATTAAACTTTTCCAAATATTTTTAATTGAAATTTTGAAAGAAAAAAAACCCAGGTCCCCAAAGTGAGAAGTTGAAACAAATGGGGGTTTTTTTTTTTTT
>Ga0209208_10008275_pt1 | contig 13898 bp, 11 predicted proteins | sample S1TSphfallax_3_FD_187694 | JGI IMG/M metagenome (GOLD analysis project Ga0209208, IMG submission 187694) | Host-associated microbial communities from peat moss isolated from Minnesota, USA - S1T2_Fd - Sphagnum fallax MG (SPAdes) (version 2) | ecosystem: Host-associated > Plants > Peat moss >...
AAAAGTGCTACAGCCCACTTAGGACAATCACCATTTGATGCTATAATTAGTACTGGGGATCCTGGCCGGTGCACCTAATCTAGGAAATTGTTTTTAAAAAAAAAACCCTGGTTCTAGTTCTTTATTATTTTCAAATCTAATTTTTAAAGTTTTTTTTTCATGCCTGGGGCTAGACATGTTGTTAGTTTGAAAAACAATTCAAGGCTTTGAATAATAACAACATTTTTATGAATCATAATTTGGGGTTGGGCTGGGCTTGGGTGGCTTTACTATCCATGTAATTCTTACTTTTGGAACATGTTTCAAATATGCAATTTTTTAAAAACATTATTATTTTTGGGTTAAGGCAAGTAGTTGATATAGGTGTTGACATTTTGTTGGTGGTACATTGTTAACTAACTAGAAAAAATGCAGTTTGGGGATATCCATAAGTATGTAGAACTAAATTCGGTTTTGAACCAAACCCATATAGGAATTATTTTAAAAGAATTGGGAATTGAGGGCTTTGAAATGTGAAAAACTAGGTCTAGACCAAAGGTTCTATAAAAAATTTCAAAAAAATTATTGAACCAAAACCAAGGGTTCTTTCAAATTTTATAAAAAGTTGGAAATGGGACCAAAAGTTCTCTTAAAAATAAGAACAGGCTGACACTAGAAGAAATAAGCAAATCCCCAAGGAACCTCCACCCTCTACATCACAAGAGGTTGGTTCTATTTTTTCTTTCTTTCAAAATTCAAGCATTCTTTTGGTGTGTTGAATTGTTTTATAAAGCCGTTTCATGAAGTGGTATTACATTCACAAATTATATGCTCAATTTTTTTAAAACATTGAATGAGATAAATGATTACATATTGTCAAATGCATTATGAGTTTTATAACTTTGGAGATTCATAGTTTTTTTAGTTTAATTTTCATTTGAGAGCTATCAAATATAAAGCTGTAAACTTTGAAAAAGGTTTTCCAAAAATATAACACAATTTTAAATTAAAGCTTATTTGATTTTTTGTCAAATGATTAAGTGATTGAAAATTATTTTCACAATTCCTCAAATGGCCATAACTTGTGCTTTAGGTTTTTGTTTTAGGATTGCAACTTCATCTTGGTATAATAATTTTAAATATTTTTCTCTAATGATTTTAAAAGGGCACAATTTGGACAAGATTTGTTCCCTTAACCTTGATCCAAAGATTTCGAACACCTTGAAATATCAAAACTTGTTCCCTTGCACTTGGTCACACTCAATATAGTAATGTGTTTGAGGCGATGGAAATATTGACCTCATTTTTCATCCATTTCTTTTGTCACGCCCCAACCTTGACACAAGCTCACAAGGTCATGACATCAAAAGTAATGAGGAGTTGAAATCAATATCAATTACTCACAATTTGACTATTTATAATAAAAAAATAATAATCAAAGCCCTTCTAAAGTCACAAGTTTTGATGTTTGATACTAAATACCTACCTTTTGAAGGCCCTTTAATGGAAAAAGTTCATTATCACTCAACTTGAATAGAAGTCCCGAACCATGATCCATCACCATATTGTCCCCTTCACGAATTTGTTATTTTTATAGCCTCAAACCCAAGATAGATATAAGTTTCAAGTTTTTTAACATTTTCCTTTTATCATTTCTGCTACAAAATTGGTGTAGAAAGAAAGTTATTAGCTTCGTTACCTTTTGAACTTTGATAGTGTTTTAAATCATATTTAAGCACCTTGGACTATTCCAAGTTGCAAGTGAAAAAAATAGTTGTTGAGAAGCAAATTGATCCTGATTTGAACATAACTTTGTTGCGAATTGGGTTTTCAATTGAGTACAGATGAATGCACTTTAACACCCTCACACCTCAGACGTGATCAAACATTCAAAAGAAACATGCTATTAATTATAGAAATACCTTGACCTCAAGGTGAACCTTAAAGTGTGTGAGGTTTTTACTACTAGAATGTTTAGATAATTTGTTAATCTTTTTAGATGAAGAGCAGCTCCTCCAGGTACTCTTGCTTCTAATAATTCAAATGTTATCAATTTTGGCAAACATCTCTTTGCTTTTAATCATAAAGCTAATTATCACATTTCAATGCATGTTCAAATCATTATAAATGACACAATATGCTTCTCCTTTTAATAAACCTTTGGATTATATATAGCAAGCCAAAACCCTTGGATCAGAAATGACAAATATGATTAAAGTGATGTATCATAATGAGATCAATATGGAACTATATGAATGTATTTCTCTACAGCTTTTTCTTAAGAAGTTGATTGTTTGAGGATCGGACAAAGTCTCCAAACTAGTCTAGCAATTTTGAAATCCAGGTTTTGGTCTTACCCATAAACAATAAAGCACTTGGAGAAATTTCCTAGTGTATTTAAGGGGTACACCTTATATTCATTAATATCCCTCCAAAAACAGAATAGTGATCTTAGATCTACTCCAAAAGACAGGGATGAAAATTAATATGCCTAGATCTCTCCCACTCTCAAGTACTAGGTGTAAGAAGCCTCCTACTCTATGTCTGATGATTTATGTATATTTAAGTTCAGTGAGTAAAGCCCACATAACTGTTTTTGGCTTTACTCTACACACATTAAAATGTGTAATATGCCTCATAACTTAATGTTGAATAATAATTTTAATAAAATATATGTGACAATGAACACCAGATTTGTACATGTAATGGATGAAATCACAAAGTTTACTTATACACATGTGTCATGAGGACTTCCCTTTGCGGGAGAAAAATCACACTCTCTTGTAAGGACATAACACTAGGGTTACCAAGGGTGTAATGAAATTACTAGCACTAGATTTTTTGTCACATGGTTTCACCATTTGTGAAGGTAGTCTTCATACCAATGGGAGTCATTTTACACATGTGCAGTTGAGAAAGCTCTTGCGGGTTTCTCTACATATAAGGTAGCACAGCTCATCACCAAACATGTACCTATCATCGAACAATTTCCAATATTTTCCTTCTTTAACCAAATTGAACAATTCTCATGTCTTTAGACTTCCAAACTGAAGGGCTACAAATGTTCTTGGAGCCTCAAAAGTAGCCTCAAAAGTAAAGGAGCAACACAGAAAAACACAAGAGGAAGAGAATGAGTGATAGTTTGCTTCAATTTTTTTGAAAAAACAGCCCTAGACTCTTCTCTAGTTGCAGCCCATATCTTCCTCATATTTAGTCCATTTTGAGTGACTTAAAACCTGATGGGTGCCCCAACTAAGGCTTTACAAAATTCCTGTGTATTCCTAAGGCAAAGATCAAAGATTTTAAGCTTGAAATGCTAATCTGTTTTAATTCACCCATCCTCGAACACTGAACCCCCTTACACCAAACATTCCATATCTTCCCCATTCCTTTACCTAAGGACCTTGATGTTTGTTGCTAATGTTGGATTGCAGCTAGGGTTGATCTCGGTTGAGGAGACGTATGTGAAACTGACATTCATTATGAATTACACCCAAAGATTGCCTTGCAGCATTGGTCTGATCTGTACGTGACGGCATGCAGAGACTACAGACCCAGCCACCCATGCATCACAGACGGCTTTGAGGTTTTCTGAAACAAAGCTATGGGGTAGTATGGGATGTTCCTTGGTGATCATCATTGATGTCGACTTACCCTAGTTTTCCTCATACAATTCTCCTCTTTGAACAATCCAGTAGCACACTGATCTCAAGTCTGGATCAGATCTTAATGTGATGTCAAGACTCTTGAGAAGACAGACTGGATTAGAGCTGAGAAGGGCCCAGGAAATCTGTCATACGTAAACAACTGCAATGTCTGCAGTATGAACGGAAAACATGATCTGTGTATGGCCGTTTGTCTCAGGAAAGTTTTGTTCTTTCCAACCCGGAATTATGAATCATATAAGCAATTCTGTGAGATCTGAAATGTAGCAATGCGGAATTGAGGACAAAAATTGATGAAGTATGGAAGCCCTCTGAGATGATGTAAGAACGTAGAAATCGGGACTTGAGAAAGAGAAACACGGAATCCAGAATCGTATATAAGCAAGTATGAGATCTGAAATGTAGCAATGCGGATTTGAGGAAGAGAAACGATGGATCATGAATCTATAATTACTATGAGATGATATAAGAATGCAGCAATCGGATTTTCAAAGGAGATTCTGAAACACGGAATCATGAATCGTAGAAGAAGTCTGAGATGTAGCAATAGGGTTTGAGAAAGAGAAACACGAGATCACGAATGGTATAAGCATTAATTCTACGCGATGCAAAACAGAGCAATACTGCAGATTTGGGGAAGAGAAGCGATGATGCAAAATATATACCTAGCAACGCGGATTTGAGAAAGAGATACCGGCGCACTGGAGTCGTGATTCATATAAGCACTATGAGAGCAGGCGTGCAGGGATGTTTGGTTTCCCACAGCTTGCTTTGCCAGACCAGCTGCGATGGCGGAAGAACTCGTCTCGATTGTGCAGGTTTGCAGTAGTCGGCTGTGAATTGACGCTGCAAGCTTGATGATCTGCTCACCAGTACTGCCGTGGCCCAGTACTCGCGCAATGCCACTAAACGGCCCTGTTCCACAGTCCAAATGTGTGCCCACGAGACTCCTGATGCTGCTGCTCTCGACGGCGCGGGGCCTTGACCCTCCACGAACACACGGTCGCGGTTGGCGTGGATGCTAGCGGGAATGAGCGACACGGACCGGAACGATGTGCTACCCGTGAGTAGCTTGCTCATGTACTGGTGGCAGCGTGGTCCGTGAAACCACAGCTCCAGATCCGGAGCTAGTAACGCCTTCACCAGTACCACGTTGCCGGCTGCAAGCGCATTGTAGAAGGCACGGAGAAGGCTCTCGTTTTGTTCCTGGTAGATCAGGGAGTGATCGTAATTGTCTTCCAAGTCGACGTCTAGTAGCAGCCTCGAGTGATCATCCGATGCAGCGGGGCTGAGAGAATTGCTGGAGCCGCGGTAGGATGGTGATGATGATTGTGAGTTGAAGCTGTCAGTAGTGCCGCCTGGAGCAACAGCTGATCGAGAGTACTCCTTGCATTCAGCCTCGTCTTCCTCCGAGTCGGAATCTGTTTTCTTGAGTGCAGCAGTTGATCTGGACTCGCGGCGGCTGCTACTAACAGTTCTGCAGCTACTTATTATGGACATCTCTAGCTAGATTGCCGCAGCAATGAATTGATCGATGATGGGTGAGAATGTGTAGCTCAGGCTCTACTGTCTCAGCTTGGTGGAGAGCGTAACGGCCACAAGGCTAGGTCTGAAGTTATTCCTGAGCATTTACTTTTCTTCCTGCAACTCTATCAAGAACAATGTAGCATTAGAAAACACTAGTCCGCGCCAGGAAATCGTAATATTCAACTTTGGTTTCAATCTGTGAAACTTAGATTTCCAGGATCTCTTCTAGCTGCGTGGTGGAGAGCGTCCAGGATTTCCACAATATTCCTATTGCATTATTTTTCCTCAATGATGCATTCTTTATACTAGACATTTTAGAGATCCGAATTCAAGTAAACATTTTTCTGTCGCTGTAAGCACATCAAAAAGCTGCGATCGTAGTTCGATAGGTTGCAAAGAAAAGATCTGCTATTAGCCTCGCAATGACTTCAAGAAGACCTGTTCCACTCTCTAATAAGTAGGATCTCTCAGTTAGGCATTGCCAAAAATCTGGCATCCAGAACAACTACAGGTGCGTCTGATCACGTATAAAGGTGGACGTGGGTAGCTAGACAAAGTTGCTAGAATGCTCACGATGGAGTCCGGGAAATGAAAGACAAATCCCCGCAAGATGGATATTCACACCTACATGTTCTATGATTTCAGAGAGGGGGTTTTGGTACACCGTAGACCTCAGCCTTATTTGCCAACAACCACAGGCTACGATGAAGCCAGAAAAGCTCTACAGGTCTGAGGATGGACTTCCTGGAAGGACAAATCGATCTTGCAAAAGGACACGGAGTCTACTCTCTAATTGGGCCATGTGTTCTGATCTGCGGGAAAAAAACAAAAAACAAAAAAAAAAATCTTCAATGTAAAGAGACCGCTGCAGGTGAGGAGATTGTGGGAATTGTGGTAGGTGTGATAGAAAGAGAGTATGTAGTACAGAGGTGTGGGCAGTAGATGATGACCATGTGCTCCGCGCCCTCTTGTGTGACAAGGCCAGTGCCTGCGAGGGGAGCGTGATGATGCAGGAGGGGAGGTCACGTCCCGTCCTGGCAGGTAGACCTTCCCCTCCTGCTGCCGTGCACCCACCACCACGGCTTACCTTCCCCCCTGCACAAACGGTTACAACAACACCCCAGAAGAATTGCCTGGATTTGGTTATCAATCAAGCAATCAACAACAGCAACAATGGGGAAACTAGTCAGCTTTACCATGAAAGCCACCACTGCAATTTCTTCATGGATCATTAATTTTGAGCAGGATCAAACAAAGATAGTTTTCCTTGAAGAAAAAGGACCAGCTTAATATTTACCAAGGACCAAGTAGTACTAGAACAGCTCTAGAGTTTGGAAGCTGCTTTGAACATACAAATCAACTTGCAAATATGTTAGATACTATGCACCTGGTTTCGAACATACAATCCAAATGCCAAATTCTCTTATAGTGCATGATCTGCACACTGAACATACAATCAACTTGCAAACATCTATACTATGCACCTGCTGCTTTGAACATACAGTAATATTCAATTTGCAAGCATTCTGTATATTGCTGTCAACATACAATTACAAACATATTACTTAATTGTGTTCCAAGTGCTTGATCTCAAGTTGAAGCTCAGATGCATGAGTTTCTGGTCAATCAATTCTGGAAGAACCAAGGCAAAAAAAATTATGATTTTATTCATGTTCATTTCAGCTTTGTGCTTATTATGCTACAATCCCAAGAGGTTTTGCTGGCTCACCACAGTATCCCCTTTTGGCTCCTTCACTCAAACACCTCTCCATTTCTAAATCCAATTAGTGACAGTTGGGGTGGTGACTAGCTTTGTGAAAAGTCGACAAATTGAAGTGTATAATTATCACAAGCTTATTCACTTCAACAACGAACTTCATAAAATGACAATTTTTACTATTATCACTGCTGAACTCTTTCCTCAAAAGAGACAGAAGGAAGGCAGTTAACAAACAAAGGGTTTTTCTTGGACTTTTTCCTTCTTGCACTTCTCCCATGCCTCCATGCACCAATAAATCAAAATGATAGTTTCTTCACCCCCAAATGACAGAACAGTCAATTCCCTTCTTGCACCCAGATTTCTATCCAAGAAATTTGAGACATATCCAGAAAGAAGCTGCCTCCTGGTTTGGCAGTCAACTTGCACTCAAGAGTGACCTGTCATCTTCTTCTCTCCCTTGACAATAAGTGTCAAGACTCAAACTAAAAAAATGTAAGGGAGAACCACATTCCTACAGTTTTCAGGTTGTGAAGCCCAGTAGTTCTGTGGGTTATTACAGTTGCTGTGGAACCTGCTGAGGCACTTGACCAATGCTTGGGGGACAGTGAATTGCTGTTGAATCTGCATCAGCATGGGTACTTGTGATTCCACCTGCAAAATCCCCAATTGCGGAAAGACATACCAGCCTGCGGAATTGACATGACATCAACCTGCTGTTGCATCTGATGATTCCAAACACCCCCAAAAGAACCATAAGCACTAGTGATAGAATGTTGCTCACCCTGGCAATGCCACAAATCTAGGTAGATAATGTTATTGAAGTGTCTCTTTTTTCTTCAGTTTCAGTTTATTTTCTGTTGATTTGGTTGAGCTAGGCATCATCATGACCGAATTTTCCCATTCCTGGCAATCTTGTGACAGAAACTAAGTCAATGCCTTGGGTTCATTTTGACAATACCTTGCACTTGTTGTTGGGAGCTGATGAATTTGGTGGGGTGTTATGGTGGTTGGTCAATGCTGTACATGTTGCTGTGGAAGGTCCCTAAACATGTGTTTAATTGTTGCTATCATTGAAACTGCTCCTTAGTTTTGTTTTTCCTTTGGAGTTGGGTTTCCTCTTTTTTATGTTGGTCAATTGGTTGCTCTTATGTTGTCAGATCTAAAATATCCAGACCCTTATTATCAGGGTCATCTTTCAATTCTTTTTCAGGTTGACTCAAATTGTTAAGTATGGAGATTTAATTTTCAGTACTAATGAAGATATATTTAGGGACTATAGGTAAGTGATACTGCTTAGAGTCTGTCGCTGCAGTGTCTTGGTCTAGGAGTGCTGCAACTCATGAAATAGATTTGACTCTGGAATGGTGCTTAGTATTAAAGAAACAATATATATCTAACAAGAATTTGACTGCTAGGTGAAGGGATTCTAGTCTGTAGAAGACTAGGGTGCTACTTTCTGTGTCTTCAAAATATAATATGAAATCAGTGTGTCTTAAGCTGTGTAGATGCGCAGTGACTGCTCATTTACATGTAGATACCGCATGTGGTGTTTGGTGATCCACTGTAGGGTGGTGATTGCTAAGAGCAGAGTGATCCTAGAGGCTAAACCCTTAACAGTCATCACTCTAACCCTGTATAATTACTGCTTGGCAATGCTTCCTGCACAAGAGCTTGCTATCATGGAGCTCATTTTGAGCTGATTGAGTTGTTTCATTGAGCTCATGTATGGTAAACAGTGGATGGGGGTTTGGTGCAGGAAATCTGGAACCTTTTGGCCAACTGGACGCAGTACTTAAGGGCAGCATCCCATCTCTTTGTGCATGCCCCTTCAAGCAATACTCAAGCTATTTTGGTGGTGAACCTGCTTTGTTGAACCATGGTGACCATCACATACACCGGATTCCTTTCACCACCAGTAGACCAACAATGAAGGAAGCAAAACGAATATGTCACTTGCTCGGTAACATACACTATGTAAACGAGAGTTGCACTGCCCTGGGAACTAAAGCATCTGTGAACATTGATGGTGCTGCAGCTGTTGGGATCTGAATTCCAAGCAATGAGTCCAATGTGTTGCTGGAAAGTGAGAAGACTGGTAGAAGTATAAAAGTGAAACCACCAAAAGGGAAGCTCAATTGATGTTACATTATCAGCTTCTGCTGTAGCAGTGACATCTGTACCTCCAGCAGCAGATGAAGATCCTGTAACATATATGACTCCTCTGCATGTGGCAGTGAGGGATGGAAACAATGACAAAGTGTTGAAACTCTTAGAGAAAGGAGTAGATCCTTGCATATGAGAAAGAGGGGGAAGAACTCCTTATGCTGTTGCAATGGACAAAGGGCACGTAATGGTCTTCGTTGCTTTGTGGCTAGCCATCCTAATATGTGGGATTGGCACACAGCTGCAAAACATTTCATATGCAAGCAGGATCCTTCTATCATCATGTCATCGAGATTTTGTTTGGAAGATTGACCACACCACTCTACCTGCAGGTAGACATTCCTTGTGTGATGCAGTTTTCTCAGTGTGATTGACTTTCTGCTAGTGGAGAAAGGTATCATTGTTTTCCAGCTGGGAAGTGGAGGTTTAATGAGAAGAGTATGTGGCAGCCTCTGAATAAGGTGGCATGCTTTGTGCATGGGCAAGTGCTGCCTGGGGCAGTAGCAGAGGCCAGCTTCCTTTGCACAGCTGCAGTTTATGCCACTCCTGCAGATGCTGTCCCCCAGCTGCTGGGACCTCTGATGGACTCAATCCTTTCAGCAGTTGCTGACACACCAGTTACAGGGCTAAGTGGTGATGGACCCTGGGCTGAGTTCAAGGTCAGTAAATTGACACTAGAGGTCTCTTCTGCCATTTTGCCTGCATTTGTCTGCATGAGGTCCTGTTAAGCAGAGTGATCCTAGAGGCATGAGGTCCTGTTAAGCAAATTGAGCAGGGTGTTGATATATTTTCTTCTTTTGCACATTTGATTTTCTTTGCCTTGCTGGGCAGTTTCATCTTGTCTAAAGATGGAAGAGATGAAAATGCTGTGCTCTCCATCCCCAATGCTACAAGTGTTAGATCTTATTGTGGTGGGAGAAGCGCTCTGGAAGAAAGAAGTAGCTACAAAGTCAACTTTGTTGGCAAGTGAAAGGTGAAAGTGGCTTTCTAGGTCTACTTCTCCTCTGATCAAAAAGCTTCTGAATGATGTTCTTGGCTTCCTCCTTGCTCTTCTTAGAAAAACATGAGGCATTATATGTTGATTACATAATATAAGCCAATTTCATTTAGTCAATTAGGAAGATGGTATAGAAACATGGTATACCTTCTACTGATGCTTTGTGCTAGATGACAAGAAAAGTAGTAACATATATGTCTTTTCATTTTTCAGTCAAAATGAAAAGAATTCACTTTGATGGAGGAACTCAATTGGCTTCTGTGCAGATGGGACTGTCACCAGGTTTGGAGTTATCAATGACCTACCAACTCAATGTGCTAGCAATTGCTGTGATGTGTGGTGGGCCTGCCCTGCTTCAATATGAAAAACTCCTTATCCGAGTCATAGGAGCTGCATTTGATACTCCATTGTCTAAGGTTATACTCAGTCTTGATTTTGTTTACATTGTGAGTGTGGTGGACTTGTGTATTCTCGGCATGATCTCTTCCTGTTGCTTGAGAAGGCTTGTGGGGTGGTTCTTTGATTGTCTTGAAAATTTACCATACAGATGGCCATGGACTGTGCCAGTAGACTATGGGGTCAATGGTCCTATTCAAATGGAGTAGGTCGTAGGAAGCCAGCCTACCAGTTTGACTATGAGCCCCTCGAGCTCCCCTCTGACCCTGGTGAAGGAACATGTTTTAAATTCTTCATCAGAGTAGTAGATTATCTGAGAAACAAAATTGCACAATGTGATGAGATCAATGTTGGTCAAAAGCATGTGAAGATTCTGATGTCCCTTTTCTGTTGCACTGGACTCTACCTTTCCAGTATGGATCATGAGGGCAACTGCATGAATAAGATCCATGGGTTTGATGGTGAAGTCAAATCAAAGTTCAATGAGACTATGGCAGATCTTTTTGCAAAGGTCTTTGGGACTTGCCAATGTTTTGAACAAGAAAATATCTGTCATCCATCGAGGTTTGTTCAGCAGTGATGATCTCAAGCTATCAGATATCAGAGCCATTGATGACCACTTTCGAGAGCCCAACTAAGAAAAGGGAGCGTGTTGAAAGTGTCAGTCACCCAATTTGCCATGGTTTGGGAGGAAGACGATTGTCTTGAACATGTGCCAACCTTTTGGTTTTGAAATTGAGGGGAGATTTTAGATAAATGGGCTGTTCATGAGGGTGCTTTGCTGAGGGAGGCACATGATCAAGCTGTCTGGTCAATGATATGGAGCCACAATTAAGAATTGGATGGTGACTGGTGATGATGGTGGCTGCATTAAGTTTGTGACTCCATCCTTGTGCATGATTCACACACTGCTGTGGCTGTTGTTTGAGATAGATATGTCTGCATGCTTGCTTTTTTTGTTCTCTCTTGGGAACTGGAAGTAGAGCAGAGGTAATAAAACTATTTGAAAATAACAAAACTTATGTTTCCCCAAAAAAAAAACCATCCTTCATACTAAATTTTTTTCCTTACAACTTTAGACTTAGTATTTCACCTTTTGATTTTTGAAACTTATAATAACATCTTTTTAAGGAATAATAGAGAGGGGTGAATGCATGTTATAGTGTACACAAAAAAAGTCACAATTTGACAATTTTCAATACCTATTTGAGTTTCATGTATCAATCATGGTGGAAATTTGGAAAATAATTTGCATTAAAATTTTATAATAGATGATGGTTTATGTTGTTTGTCATTGACTAAATCAGTATTCCTGGTTATGCATACATATACATACTGGCAAACCAAAATGAATAATGTGAAGGCCAACAAAACTGCTCACAAGGAGGCAGTCTGTGACCTGAGACACACTTGTATCTGACAAATCTGCAGTTTTTGCTTATGTGAATTGTTCTATTCTCTTGCTCAGGAAATTCAAAGGGCTCTTAATGAATTCAATCAATTTTGCTGGAACTTAGCAGTGGAAGAATGGCAAGTTCAACAGTGTTGTTGCTACATAGTTGAGCAGTCTTCATATGAAGATGGTTTGCTGAGGATAGTAACATAAAACAGTGAGACTCATCAAGAGACTTTAGTTGTGTGCTACACATAGGGTTGAGTACTAGGAGTGACAGTGTTCCATTCTACATCTTTTAAGTTGCAGCAGAGGGAAGAGAGGAGAGGTTTAAATCCAAAAGGTTATGCTACTAGACCTTCCAAATGGGGCTCTGTTCTTTTGTACCATATTTTGTGCTAACAAGTTTGCAGATGCTGGAGCAAATTGCTCGTGTTCGTTCAATTTCTGCAGGAAATCACTTGTCTGCATGGAGTGGCCTGACTATTCGAACTGGAGTGATGTCTCTAAATTTCTTTGATGAATGGTCTGGTAAGGATTTACACTGAAGTTGACTAGTTGTTATTGTTTCTGCTGATGCTTGCAACACTGAAGTAAGAGGATGATTTTATCACTCTTGTAGTAGAGACATTTGGAGGATTGATATTTGAAGCTTCACCATTTGAAGTTTCCTTCGAGGTCGCGTTTGCCTGGTTATGAGAGAGTTTTCGAAAGCTTGAGCGTTCGTGTGGGATTGTGAAAGTTTGAGCTTTCGTGGGAGTCTGAGAGCTTGAGGAGGGTGTGAGCTTCTGCTACAGCTCGTCACCATTTTGTGTTGCATTGCTCATCGTAATCGGGTGCCGCTAATGTTCTTCTTGACCGTGTGTCGCCGCCGCTCTTCATCGTCGTATGGTACTATTTTTTTCTCTTCCCGATCGGGTGCCGCTGCTGTCCTCTGCGATCGGGTGTTGGTAGTCCTTCATGTTGCTTCTCCTCGCTATCGCCTTGTACCTTAGTGTCGTTATTTTCGATTGGTGATGCTATAGTTCTTTCCCATTGTGTGCAACGCAGACACCTGAATCTGCGCGTCTCTATTCTGTATTGGCACCCGGGAAGAGCGTTATAACAATTGGCTTCCTTCAGGAGGCAAAAGATCTAATTAATCAAATCTCACACTTGAAGGATTTTGCTTTGGAGAAAGATGATTCAATTGCTCAAATCAAGGAAGAAATGAAATCCGCGAAGGTGCATCTCCATATGCGGTTCCAGGCGCAGTCCGCCCACATGACAAATAATCACCAAAATCTCACTAGAAAGCACTCTGAATGTGTGGAAGAGAATAAAGGGCGTTTTGGACAAATGGAGGAGATGATTTTACATCTCAATCAGCAAGTTTCAGTTCTCATAGCTGAAAGTAATGATTTGAAGAGGCTTTTTAAGAAAGGGATTGATCTGGCAAACAATGTGAAAAGGATGGTAGCTTTGACGGCAGCAAGTGAAGAGGTAGAAAAGATACTTTGAAGGAAGGAGGAGGAGAAAGAATTGTGGAGTTTTTTTTTTAGGGGACTGAGTGGGGATAAGTGGGCGAGATTGGGTGTCAACAATGCCAAGGTGAGAGAATTGCTAGGAGCAGGTGCATATGAATTCAATGAATTAATCCACAACACTCCACCACAAGATGTGGTGGAAAGCATAGTGTGCATTCCTCCAGGCTTGGAGCGAACAGTCTGGGAGGAATTTTTTTTCTTGGCCTTCAAGAGAAAAATCTTAGAAGTCTACTTGTTCTCAGAAGAGACTCTTTATGCAGAAGAATAGTACATGAAGCTAAGTGTAAAGTAGAACATTCTTCTTTTTTTGTTTAGGGAATCAATTTTGGAGCAAATGTCTCACAATTTTCAATCCTTTTTGTATGCTCACAATCATGTCCTGTGAAATGTTTTTTTTAATAGACAGAAAACTTATTTGAGTGGGCAAGAGAGTCCACATTCCTGGATCCAAGTCTAAGTTGTTAAACAATGGGATGTTGTGTGTTTTGCTTATGCTTGTCAAGCAGATGAAACAGGAATGGCTGATCAGATC
>Ga0209208_10008276_pt1 | contig 13896 bp, 3 predicted proteins | sample S1TSphfallax_3_FD_187694 | JGI IMG/M metagenome (GOLD analysis project Ga0209208, IMG submission 187694) | Host-associated microbial communities from peat moss isolated from Minnesota, USA - S1T2_Fd - Sphagnum fallax MG (SPAdes) (version 2) | ecosystem: Host-associated > Plants > Peat moss >...
CCAAGTATTTTACACCTTTTTTTTTAGGAACGTGTAATAATATTTATTTTCGACCCCAATTCCAAGTCTTTAGGTGATTAACAACCCATATTGTTACTGATTTTCCTTGATTGATCTTAGCCTTGTATATGGAAGAAAGATGATGCATATTCGATTATGTCAAGTTTCTATTAATAATAACAAAACCAAGTATGATTTTTGGAATTAGTACTAGAATCACAATTGGAACTTAAACTTATTAGCGAATTGGACCCATAATTGGGTTCCTTTGTTCTATTATATGTGGAATTGAAACCAAAAATGGGACCAAGAATTTTAAAAAAGGAAACTAAAACCATAATTTGATTTTTGAAGAATTACAACAAAAACCAAATTTCCAATTTTATTTAGGTGTGGAACCAAAACCATTTTAATTTTTTTTTTTAAATCAAAATCTCTTTTGACAAATCCATGTTGTTTTATTTTGGGGTTTCCATTAGTTTATTTGTGATTTTGACTGTTGTCCCTTGGTACAAGCCTTGGTACAAGGTTTGTCCTCTCCTTTTGTACATCCTTTTCTTTTCAAATGGGAGTTTGCTATTTGCTAAGTTATGTAAGGTTTGGTCATCATTCATAAAAATAAATAACAACCCAGCATTGACAAAAATTATCGTTGGTTAGTTATTGAGTTTTGACCTAGTTATTAACCTAGCCAATTAATATTAAAATTTCAAAATCTAATAACTTACTTGAATGACTTGGTTATCATCTAGATAGGTTATCTTTAAACACATAACATTGTTATGATGTAAAACCAAAAAATAGGGGGAAACTTTCATTTAAATAATAAATTTTGTTAAAAGTTGTAAAATAATCTAACTTGGGCTCCATGTTACTACACACTACCAATGACGATGAAACAACAAAACGAAAATAAGGGTTTACATTTGAACTTTTTAAATTTTCAGATATATATAGAAATGACATTGTACAAAATATTGTCCAATTACCATCCGAAGGGAAATTTAATTAACCACCCTTGTTTTTAATTCATTGAAAATTTGGAGCAATTAGGGTGGATAAATATTAAATTGGCTAAACAAGTGAGGATTAAATCCTTGAACTAGGTATTTAAGGGAAATTGTTTATTGGAAACTAGTTTAATCTCAAAGAAAAAAAACATGTTAATCTCTTGAAATAATTTCAACATATTCAAATGAAACATATTCATACATATTTACATTTGTATGAAATTTCATGTAAACATGTGTATGAAATTGGAAGGACGCAAATATATATATTTTTTAAAAATGACACAAAGATTCCAAAAGACATTGAAATTTTTAAATTTTTTTTTCAATATCTTAGAATCCATAAGGACATTTTGAAACGTTACAACTAGTAAATTTTTTTTGTTAAAAATAATTTTAGTTTAGAATCAACCTCTAATAAATTTACCATTTAAAATTGTCTTTTTGTATGACCTACAACTATAGCCCATCCCACAGAAACCAATTCTAATGAAATCATTGTCAGTGAAATAATTGACAAGAGAACCAATGGTTATCAGTCGAATATTTAATACCTTGCCTTTATACATAATCAACACTTCATACTTTCAAAATATTGATAATTTAATTATCATTCAACCTTTTTGTGATATTAATACCCTAATTAACATTTTTAAAAATTCAAATAAATAACCTACCTAATGACCATGAAAAAAACCCAATAAAAACCAATGTTTGGGTAAGTATAAAAAATATGGCACCTAATAACCAACAATTGTTGATTCTCAATGTTGCCTTCAAGGATATCTAATCATGGTCTTTTTTAAAAAACCAAATTGTCATATATTTGTCCATGGTTTTCAAAAATATGAGAATTGATTTTGATATATGACCATAGGTCTAAGAACTAGTAGGATAATAAACTATTGGTTTTTTCAAGCTTTTGAAAACATTAGAATTAGAGGTTCTTTGATTTTGGAAATTTTCAAATAACTAGCATCGAAGGTTTTTTGATTTCCAATTTTTTACAAAACAAAACCAAAGGTTATTTTCAAAACTAATTGCCCAACATTAAAGTGTTAAGTGGGTATTGGAAATGGCACCAAGACCCTCTTGGTTCTAATTCTTTAATTGCATATTTGTGATTCTCAAACAATAAAAAAACACTACATTAATTATAATAGAGTTATTTATGAAGTAACCTTCTCTTCACATTGTTTTGAAGCTTTCCTTTAGCCCCTCTCCCCTCTTTTAGTGGTATTTGCAAAGTAAGGAAATTTTATTAATCTCAATATAAAATGCAAAAATTTATCATCTAATGCACAAGCTTCGAGAATAATTATATTAGTTCTATAAGTAGGAAAAATGAAAGGAAAGATAGAACAAAATTCAATTTATCGCCACAATTGATGGTTTTCTGAATTTCCAGCTCCCTTGAATGCTAATGTTTGCAAAGTTTTTTTTAATATCACCCATGTATGACCAAACTCAAGGTTCTAGTGTTGTGTTTTATTTACTTTCCAAATAACTCTAATGTATAAATCTTAGATCTTCAAACAATGAATGAACCAAATTTCATACACATATTTTTATCATAGTTTAAAAAGTTATATACTTGTGATCCTTCAAACAATCAAAGAACCAATTTTACCATTTGATATATAAATCACAATTTTGAAAAAAAACTACAAACATTGAATTCTAACAAATAGTTCCCATTTTCAAGAATCAAAGAACCAATCAAAGGAGTCAATTACATACCTATAATAAAACTATTCATTTTTTCATGAAAGCATCAAATTCTTTTATGAGGGGGTTCAAGGATAAATGAAACCAAAGGTTCTTCAAAAAAAAATTTAATTCAAAATACTAAAACTTGAAGTTCTTATATTTTATTTTGAAAGGATTCAATAAAATTGGACTCATTTCTTTTATTTTGCAAATTTACAAAAAATTGAATTGGAGGCTATTAAAAAATTCAAATCTCCACCCAAGACTAGTAAAACCCCATGATTGGCACATATGATAAAAGTGTGAGAACCAACTAAGGTTTCTTGAGCTAGTTTTCAAATTGAATATATCATAGTCAATGATATCCACCATGATATTTGTTTCGACAATTTTTGTTGGAAAGAAAATTGTTGAAACAAATATTGACTTAGGAATCAATACCATGATACTAGTTTTTCAAAAAATGATACCCACATAAAGCAATGGAATATACTAAATCTAATTTACATGTATAGGGGTCTATAGGTGTAGTTTAGATAGTAAGCAAGACTTAGGGTCTAGGATGGTTGGCATAGTCCAAGAATGGGTATTTAGACTAAAGTTTTTAGGTTTATTAAGCTAAAGTTTTTAGAAATTGTAGATTAGGGTTTAGAGTGGTGATTGCACACCAGTTGTTTTGTTATCTTTCATTTGTTTTTCTTTGTTCCAACTTCAAGTACTTGGATTAATCTATGCTTTTACATTTCTAGTTTTCATTCTTTCAACTTCACCCTATCCAATTGTTCTTTTGCATGTACTTCCTCACACCATTGGCCTCTTCCATTGTGCACGTTCAGATTTTGGCTATTAGCCATCATCAAGTTGCAACTTCAAACCCAAAGTAATTTTTTTTTAGTTTTCATGTTTTATTTGTTTGGATACTTTATGTTGTTTTTTTAAAAAAAAACTTCAATTTTGTATTTTTCATTTGTTCTAAATGTTGGTTTATTATTCTTAGATTTCATTCTATGATTTTTTTTGTTTGTAATGATTTTTTTTCTATTTCTGGTTGCGGTTTATTTCTTTCTCTCTTTATATATCATAAATGAAAGAAAATGTAACATAAAAAGAATCTAAAGAAATTTTAAAATATCAAATAGAATCATGTAGGCTATCACAAAATGAAGAGGGAAAATAAAACTGAATATTAACAAATTACATCTTCAAAGAAAGAATTGTACACCCCATAATGAAAATGCTTTATGTTGGGTTTTGTTTTTGCGTCAATGATAATAGGGATGTCAATGGTGCTAGTGTTCAAGTCATGTGATGTATATTATGTTGTATATAATGTTATAATAGTTTAATTACTCATTTCAGTCCTATAATGAAATCAAGGAAATGTTGATATCATTTAAAGAAACAATGAAATAATAAAATTGAAAACATATGTGGATGCAAAACATTTAATCATTGCAAAAAAGTTTGGAGAGGCATGGAATTGTTCATTAAAAGGAAGTTTGGGAAAATAACCTACAAAAAAGAAGACAAAACGTGTTTCGAACCTCAATATATAAAAAAAAGTGCAAAAGATCCTTTCAAAAACGATAATGTACAACGATTTTTTTTTCAAACCCATGGCATTTTCAAAATGAAAATTTTATTACTTTTGTAGTTTGTGAAAAATGTATGGTGAATGCACTTGTGTTTTTGAATGGTGTTCCTTTCACAAAAACATTTTTCATAAAAAATGTTGCTTAACTTGGTGGAGAATTAAATTAAACAAATATGTTTTACCAATTTTAACATACTGTAATTCTACAACTCCCAATTTTTATTTCAAGGTGTTTAAAGGAGTTCAAGATATTTTTGTTGTTTTTATTTATTTCTTGGGAGCAATCTGAACACCATACTATTTTTCGATGTTAAAAAAAACTACAAGGCATGTAATGGCAAAAACATTTACTAAGCATATTGGATCAATATGGTTTGAGGAAAAACATGATGGCATGCATGAAAAATGAAAGGTCAAATTTGAATGTTATGATCATTGCACTAAAATATTTTGGGAGTTGTGATGTTTTGGAGTTGGAAGAAAGTTTTCAAGAGACTTGTTTTCGCCATGTTTTTTCTAAAGCTTGTCATATTCCACTAGAGATGAAAAAGTTTTAAAATGGCTCAAATATGTGGACCATGAACAACATTTCTCACATGACTAGTTCGAAAGTTCTATGGATTTGGCGTGGTTAAAATTTGATGCGTCGTTGATAGTTCAATACCTTGAACTTGTCACACAAATGGATTATGTTGGTTTTTGCTTGAAAGAAAAATGTTTCATGTTACACAAAACTGACAAATGCACTAGAATTATGTCATGTTCACTAAAGAAGATTAGTTAACTATGAGCCAAGATGTAAATAATCAATGCATTTTTGTTGCAAAAGGTTTGACCATTGAACTTAATAAAAACACAACAGTTCATGATTGTTATTAACATTATTTACCTTCAATATTGGGTATGATTAAAATTTGTTTTGACATTCCTTAAACATCTACAAATTATAAAATCATGTTATTTTCATGGCAAGATGACTCAATGAGATGGTAAATCACACGTGCTCTTACTAGATTATGTTTTACTTGAATATCAATCTAGTTTATTTATGATCGCCATAGAGTCCAATAATGAGGTTACCATGAATCCACCACATGACTACAATCCAACCACTCGAATGTGAAAAAAGGTTTGCTTTTAGTGTAAATTTGAAAGATAATTTTTTAAAAATATTTTAAACTTGTTGAACTTGCAATTGTTTATTTTCAAAGGAAATGAACCTACTTTTCTACCATCACTTTCATGAAGTTGAAATTGAAAAACCATTCAACAACTAATTTGGATTTGGTTTTTATGATGTATGCTTAAGATTTTTTAGTTTTGTAGATGTTTCAATTTCATGTTACCATCACAAATGAGAATGAAGCAAAATCTTGGTATAGGTTCAAGTTATAAAATTTTGGAGCAACTTTATGAGAAGGCAATCTACTTGGCGTTTTAATGAATCTTACCTCTTGCATTGAAACAAGCTCATAAGTCCTAAATCTTATTTATTCTCCTATTCAATAATGAATTTAGATATGGATGTCAATACTAGTGTTTTCTATTTCTATGTCTTCCATTCAAGAGGGCAATGTCCTTTTTTGGATTAAGGTTCAATTCCCTTGGAAGACATTGCATTAAATTCGAAACCACAAAAACTTTATGACAAATGCACTTCAACTATGGTTTTTGTTCAAAACATAGCTCATTTCCAAGTTCTTATAATCTATTTTTAATTTACTCATACTTAATTATTAGTTTTGTCTTAGATAAATCCTAATTAACTTGTAATTCATTTGTAGTTAGGAAGCTTATTAAAAAACTTCTTTAGTTAATGAACACATAAAAACATTCATAGAAGCTTTTTTGAATTAAGTTCTCAAAGGGGTATAAATAAAAGTAAGACCCTCCATTACTTTAAAATTGTTCAACATTAATTTGAGATATGATTTTACACCATAATCTTATTCTATTTTTTTCATGTCTATATTTTATTACTTTATCAAAATAAAGATCTATTTGAACCTTGGTTTTGCACACTTTGTGTTTTTAATTCTAACATTTTAATTCTTAATTTGGTTTCTTTAATTTTGATTTTGATTCAGACCTATTCTTTCATCATTTGTCTTTGTAATTTTCATGCCCACGATAGTCATAATGTATTTCAAATCATTCCCATTTTTATAATTATGATCAAAATTATGATTATGTGATTACAAATACGACTATTAATATTTATAATTAAATTATGAATAATTAAATTATCAATTTAATTTAATGTGTTTTAGCCCAATTTAGCTTAATTTAATATACTTTAAAATAATGGATTATAATTTAACCTAATTTAATTTAATTTTTTTCATTTTAAAAATTTATTTAAATTTAACCTAGCTTAATTAAATTTAGCCAAAATTAGTATCATTTATTTGTAATCTAACCTAATTTATTTAATTTAAACCTATTTTACTGTAATTTAGCCTATAAAACCTATTTTACTATATTTTAACATAACTTAACATCACTACCCTAGTTTAGTAAAGTGTATCCAAATTAAACTTAATTTAATAAAATTTAATTAAGTTTAACTAAAGTTAGGCTAATTTATTTTAGTTAGCGAAAGTTACTTAAAATTAACCAATCTTAGCCCAAGTACTTTAGTTTAACCTAATTTAACCGAATTTAGCCTATGTAGCCTAGTTTAAATTATTTTATCTTAGTTTTAACTAAATTTAACCTTAGTATTTTAATTTAGCCTAGTTGTTGAAACCCCTAGTGAAATTCCAATTTTTTGGTATTGAAATGAAATAGGATCAAAAAATGAATATTTTAGTTTTGCAACTTTAACTAACAAATAGTCACAATTAGTTTATGAAACAAGTATTACAAACAAACTATAGGTTTCTATCATGCAAAAATTTCTAACTTGTGAAAAAATATACAACTTTAAAAATGAAGTACAAAAAGCAAAAAAATCAATAAGGAATGTTCAAAGAAACTTGTTTACTTCCAAGCAAATTTGAAAGATCATTACACAAAAAGGAATACATAAACTTCCTAAAAACATTCTTTTGAAGGGGTCAAAAGCAATGGATTACCTTAGAAAATAGAGAAATCCCCCAAAATTATAAGATTCATAATAAATCTTAATTATTTTTCCTTGTCAAAAATAAAATAAAATAGTTAACTTTTCAATTTCCGAAAATATACATTTCAAAAACTAATGATAAGTTTTTGATAATAATGAATCATGTAACCAAATTTGGTAATCAAATATAAAACTATAGAAATAGGTAATTATAGTTTTGAAAAAATGTTTTTTTTTACAATTTTATGTCCAAAACTAAGTTAAAATCTAATCTACCCTTTAACATTAATTTAACCTAGTTTAACCTAAGTAACTTAATTTAACATATTTTATCCCAATTTAGCCCAAGTAGCCAAATTAATCCATGTCTAACCATATGCATGTTTAGCCAAGTTTAACCTAAATAGTCAAATTTATCATATGTTACCATAATTTAACCAAGTTTAATCAAATTCATCATAGTTTAACCTAATTTAACTTTTTTTTTTCAAGTTTAATTTCATTGAACCTACTTAAACCTATTTTATTTTAGTTTATGTTTTGATTAGTTTAATGTACGTAGCCCTAGGTTACCTAGGTTTAGTGTAGAATGGCCTAAGTTACCCTAGGTTAATTTAGGCTAAGATATTAGGTAATTTAGGTTAACTTAGGGTGACCTAAATTAATTTAGGTTAAAAACTTTGATGTTTAAAGTTTGGTGGTAATTAATTTTGTTACCAAAAAAAAATGTGGTGTAATGGTTAAGGACTTGAACCCCCAAACTTGAAGTGAAGGGTTCAAGTCCTTTCATTTACAACCTATATACAACCCATGTGTGTAGTTTATAAGGCTACACATACTTGGATGACGTTAAGTTGTTTAGCTTTATTTGACTCACCTTTGACTGCCATGTGGCTCTACATTATTGGATCAAAAAAATTAGATTTCTAACTTCTTAATGCCACATGGCATGTTGTAGGTTGTTGGATGTGTTTTCATGACTATCCATTACAATTATAGTCATAAGGGATGTAATCACAAATGGTGTTCATAATTAAACCACATATATACTTAGCCTTGTTTGACTCACCTTTGATTGCCATGTGGCTCCACATTATTGGATCAAAAAACTTAAGTTTCTAACTTCTTGGTGCCACATGGCATGTTGTAGGTTGTTAGATGTGTTTTCATGACTATCCATTACAATTACAATCATAAGGGATGTAATCACAAATGATGTTTATAATTAAACCACATATATGACTCATTGTAAATATGATGTGGATGTTTAGATTACATAGTCATGTGGACATTTTTCAATCTTTAATTAGGGTTTTTAGCTCTAAAATTAGGGTTTAGGTTTAATATTAAAGTTTTGGTTTGAAATTATAGGTTAGGTTTGAACTTAGGGTTTAACACCAACATTAATGTTAAAGTTTGAAATTTGGGGAAATGGAGACAATTTAAGAAAATAATGAATTTCATAAAAACAATTTATTTCACATCAAAATATTGCTTACAATTCTAGAATTGCCCTAACTTTTATTCTAAACTCTTCCTCTTAAATAAGACTTAAATCTCTAGCCATTTTCAAATTACTAATTTTTACTTTTTTTTTCTTTCATTATTGATATCCATTTTACCTAGCAAGAAAACATCACATACATTGGATGATGAAGAAAAATGGTTTAACATGGTTGCCATGTTCTTGGAATTCACTATCATTATGTCCCCCCTTGGATACTTTTGTAATTGGGGTAAGGTTTGAAGAAACATGACAAGTGGATAGTTCATCTAACTTTGTCATCTCTTTAAAACATTCTAGTTAACATGACTATTTGCGGCTTTCAATCATTCCAAAACACCATTGTATTTGCAATGTGGCTTGGTTTGAACTTCCTTCATTATAATTGCTTGTCTTCAACTCCTTCAAAGTCTCCCATATATGGTTCTTTAATGTCTCCTTAACAAATGGAACCTTAGGGCACACATTGAAATAATCTTGGTAGACACATTTCCACACAACGTTTGGGATAAATTGAATAAAATGTTTTTTGCCAATGTTATAAGCTGCAAGGTGGTTGTTGTACATGGTTACAAGTGTGTTTAATTGCATAAACTCCACAATTTGTCAAGGCCCCTTGTTTCAAGGGGTTGCCAAGGCAATGCTTTTCTAATTGAAAACATAGTTTTTTGTAACCCACTTCTAAAAACATACCATTTGTAAATCCAAACATGCACACACAAGTCACACTCAGTTTAAATTATAAATGATTGTTATGGCTAAAAATGTATGGGATTACAAAAACTAGTAGAATTTGTAACTAGAAATGTGTGTTAGTCACTAGAAAACATTCAAGGGAAAAAAATGGTTAGGTTCCAATCATTGGAAATCATAAAAAAAAATCGAAAGGTTGGGTGTAAAAATCATTAAAAATAAAAGAAAGGTTGCGTTTCAATCACTAGAATTCATCAAAGGGGGTTTGGGGACATAGGGTACGATTATTAGATTTGAAAATAATAAGACCAATATAATTTTAAATCCATAAGAAACCACCAAATTCCTAAATAAAAAAACCCAAAATTCACACATTATGCCAAAACATGGAATCCATGACTGAACATATATGACTACATCTAGATGATGGCACCATTTGGACTACATAGTCCATAAGGATAACTATAAAAACCATGTTTTGGTGTAATGACAACAAATCACCATAATCCATAAGAAACCATTAGATTTTTAAATCTAAAATCCAAAAGCACTAGAAAACCATTAGATTCATAAATCTATAATCCAAAATTTAGAACCCATAAGATTGCAATAGATTCCAAAATAAAACACCAAAATCTAGAATAAACCACTAGAATGAAGAAAAATAAAAATAAAAATTGTGAAGTCATGGTTTAAAATTTACAATCTAATATCCACCAAAATCCATTAGAAAAAAGGGCATTGAAAAGATGAACATAATCTTGAAATGGTAGAAAAACATTAGAATCATGAACTGACTTACATGGCCAATGAGGGTTTAAGGATGTATAAATTCATTAACCAAGGTTTGGGATTCAAAAAATCACTAGAATCCAAAAAGTGCCAAAAACACATTAGAATCTAGAAAAACATATCTAAATGAAAAATTTAAAATCCAAAATAAAACAAAATAAGAAACCCTTATAATCCCCCAAAAAAGAAAGCATTGGAATTCAAGATCCAAAACCACCATAATCATGAACACCCATGGTTAGTTAGGAAACTCGAAATAAATGGGAAAAAAATATTAAATATTAAATCTAAAATCCTTAATCCTAAAATGATGAACAATGAGAAAAGCTCTAAATACATCATTATTAAAATAACACCATTATCACGAACAAATTGACAAGCTATTAGGTACAACTAGAAATCAAAATGTAGATTGCAACCAAAATGATGAAAAAATAAGATTTTATCAAAATTTGGAACCTTTAATCATGACCACCCATGGTTAGTTAAGGAAAGCCAATAATGTTCAAAACATAATTAAATCCAAAATTGAAATCAATTAGAATCCATGTACATCATTTAAAATTCCAATATGTAGAATTACCATAAGATCATTATTATCATGAACAAATTGAAAATCCAAAAACCCACTAGAATTTAAAAAGAACATGACACCATCATATAATCCACAAAGTGATCACAATCATGAATAAACCTGAATATGGCCAATGGGGGTTCAAGGATGGACTATTACATTGACCAAATTTATGCTGGAGAAAACCACCATAATCCATCTAAAAATTAAAAAAACACTTGAATCCAAAAAAACATGATTAAATCATTAGAATCATGAGCGTTAGGAATAAGACCACTGAAATCATGGAAAATTAAAAATACCATCATATTGATGACCAATAAAATCATCAACACGAAGAAGATTTATTATAGGGTTTGAAAGTTTGAATATGTACGTAAGTTGATTACACAAAATTCAATTTTAGTTTGTATCTAGGTATTGCAATTCATCTATTTGAAAATAACAATTCAAACATTTTAGTTCAAATTGTTAGCAAGCTTTAAGAAGATGTTTTGGAAATTGGTGAACTTGAATTATTTTATGATAAGATGTATTGTCAATCTTTACAATTTCAAGTGCATTCCAAACCGTGGTATTGTTGACAACCTTGTACCAAGATTTATTAACTTTTCGAAGTCAATAGTACATCATTGAAGGGTCCATGGGAAGTTGAATAAAAATATGTTCAATGACGAATGCATTCGGGAAAGGAGGAAGTTTAGATGGTTAGGATTATTGTTGTATTCATGTTTCCAATCTATGGAGGCTTGGAGTTGAAGGACTTAAAAATTAAGTTTCTATTAACAATTTTTGGGTAGAAGGAACCTTAGTTTCTAATTTGGTTAGAGGTAAAGGTTAAACTATTTTCAAAGTTTTTCAAGCCATGAAATTGTTAGGATTTGCATGATCTCACAAAGCTTATGAGCAAACATACAATGTGACCACAATGTAAAGGAAGAAACATTTTGAAAGGGTCAAGTCCTCAATAAAAGAATCATAAAATATGTCTTCTTCCTTATTGGTGGAGATGAACACAATCTTTTTTGGGCAATCTAGACTAAACCCCACCTCACACCAAAAGTTGTTCTTGCTTAAGGAATCTTGGGCATTGAAGTCTCTTCCCCTCCTTTTTCTTCCTAAACTTGAACTTGACTTACAAAAGTTGTAGCATAGGTCCTTTCACTTTGAGCACTACACACCTTCACTTGGTTGTGTTCACAAATTGTACAACTCAAAAAGAAAGCGATAGAAAACTCTTTAAAAAATGGCATAAAATTCCAAAAGAAATGTGGTGTTCAACAAAAATGGGCAAAAAGCTAATCAAAATGACAAAAAGGTTATGAAACATGCCAATGCTTATGCTCACAAAAACATGGCAAAAAGCTCCTCTCATTCAACAAGAACAAAAAAAAACACAAAAAAAATGGTGAAGACCTTCATGCACATGAGCTTCATGGGACAATGAATTTCTTGCACACAAATATTGATAGATGCGCTCCTTGTGTGGTGAACAACAACACAACACCAAACTCGATTGATGTCAAGTTGAGGACCAAAATCATGTTTCATGTCCCATTTCGATGCAATGTAAAAAATTGGTGCCATGTCAAGCATTATGACCAGAGAATTGGGCAAACATGAGCTTCTCATCCCATGTCTATTCAACTTTATAAATTGCTCTATTGCCATAGAGTTATCCATAAAGTCATCCTATCTTTGAACCTGTGTTCGGGTTGCATTCAAGGTAGATGTTTTTTTACATAAAATTTATGTGAAAAAAAATCTTCATTTTCCAGTCACTTCTCACAATTGTTAACTCACACAAGTGTGAATTTCAAGTCGAAACTGGAGATGAAATTGGAGAGCTGTTCACACCTTTGAAATTGGACTGTAATTGGTCAGCTGCTTACACTTGTGAAGTAATTACACTTGTGGAATTGGAGTGTAATTGTGCAAATCAAAAGTGGGAGATGAAATCGGAGAGCTCCTCACACTTCTGAAATTCAAGTTGAAAGTGGAGATGGAATCAGAGAAGTACAACCAAACAAAAATTGACAACTCAAAGGATCTAGAGAAAGTGGAGATGAGATTGGAGAAGTACAACCAAACCAAAAAGAAAAGAAAAGAAAGGGCACAAAGGTTCTAGGTTCTAGAGTTGCTTGATTTTAGAACTTGTTGAGAGGAAATATAGAGAACTACAATTCAATTTTAGGTTTTCATTGATTCTGGTGGGATAGATAGATAGATAGATAGGTGTACCTTGTGACCATTGTTGATAACCAGTTCATTTTTTCCAATAACTGGCCAACACTGGTTTGTTGGCCTTGCCTCCCAAGGCAAGGATATTGTGTTTAGATTCCATATTGAGTAAAGTAGCTTAAGGGATTTTGGCCCATAGGTAAAAGGTATATTTTTATTGAGGATTTTTGAAAGATGATAATTTGGCTTGTGTTGAGACTTGAGAATAGTTATAGAGTTATAATATCTTGAAGGATTTTGGTTTCTTTTGGAGGATTTTTTGAAGATTATATGTTTACATGGTGAAATATTTGAATATCCATAATTTTTCTTTTGCCTTAAGATACTTTTTAATGTAAATGACAAGGCCACAGTGCGATACACCCCTTGTTCTTTGTACCTACCAATACTTTCACCACAACCTTCTCAAAATTTGTTCACATCTGAGTTCAAGATTAATGCGCTTGGATGCAAATTTTTCAGGGTTGCAGAAAATCACAAAACAGTTATGAATAGGTATAACTTAGATCCAACTTCAAAAATATATTCATATTAAACCCTTCACATGTAAGAAGGGAATTGTTGATGTTTCAAGGTGATATTTCCTTGCCCAAAAGCCCTTTTAGAAAGGCCCCAAAAGAAGTGGTGGTTTTGCATGGGAAACCCTCTCTTTAGATCCATACAATTGGAAAACCAAAATAATTTTTCAAATCTCTGTCAATTTTTTTTTGC
>Ga0209208_10008277_pt1 | contig 13895 bp, 10 predicted proteins | sample S1TSphfallax_3_FD_187694 | JGI IMG/M metagenome (GOLD analysis project Ga0209208, IMG submission 187694) | Host-associated microbial communities from peat moss isolated from Minnesota, USA - S1T2_Fd - Sphagnum fallax MG (SPAdes) (version 2) | ecosystem: Host-associated > Plants > Peat moss >...
GTAGTAATAGTAGCAATAACAACAATAATTCAATAACTTATAAGCAAAAGAAATATGTGGCTTTCAACATGAAGCATAAAAAGTGGAGTTTTTCTAGAATTGAATTGAATTGCAAAGAAGGAATGAAGATGTATGTAGACGGTGGCCGTGTAGTAACCACCGTGAGCATCTAGAAAATCCAAGTAGACTATGGAGGCAACTCTCATACAGAGGAATTTTAGAAAAACTAAAAGGAAAAAGAAAGAATTGGGCCTTTTATACTGTGGCCAACAAACTAAAACCCTAAGTACCTAATAACGTACAGTTGCCTAAGACCGTACATTAACCCTAAAAGCACACATGGGCATGGGCATGCCCCTAGCTGGCCATCATGTATGAGGCTATGTACGGGCATGACATTTTCCACTTCCCTTGCCTTTGCACGAAATTATTCCTTCACATAGATTTGTTCAAAGCTTGATTAATGCGAAATAAATTGGCTTGTCGAGCAACATACTGAAACAATGTCTCATTTTAAAGATACAAGGCATAAACCAATTGGCTTCTTTAGTTTCAAATGGGCATGGTGCAATGTTGTAGCCATGCAGATCGGAACAATATGAGGGTCCCATGTCGAGTTTGGAAGAACATCTTGTAGATAGGAAATACAAATTGCCCTCTAGATTTTATTTCTTTTGTCTAATTCTAATTAGGTTCATAATTGTGATGTTAACATAAATTTTTGCCATTTTCTTTCCCACATAGCTTGAAGTGTTCAAAATGGACAAATGTGGCAATGAGTATTTACTTTTCCAAGAACCATGAAATGATGGAATTAAATAAGTCCATGTCTATATGTAGAGTGGATTGGTAGTTTTTAGTAATTACCATAGCTGTAAAACAACTTCTCCTAACTTGAAAAATTGTAAATGGAAATTCTTTGGGGAAGAAACTTATTTTTGGAACCATGATGTTAGCTACAGACGTATATTTGCCTACATGAATTCAATCACCTAAATATTTACGAAGTGTTTAAAGTTTTTTGTAACCAAATGTTTTTGTTTTTGACATTTTTGGTATTGTGCTAGACGTGAAGAAAAGGAAAACCAAACATCATGAAAAAAAATATTATAAATGAACATTCATGCGCAAGTTTGGGTTGTTCAAGGATACTAACCTGTTCACAGTAAGATTGTTGTGACAGACCTTATGCCGAAACAACATCATTTTGGTTTCTCAAAAACAAAACCGTAGTGTAGTGGCACCGTGTTGAAACAGACTTCCAAATGTTTAAACATGATCTGATGTTTTTGTCGGTGGAACAAATTCGTGCAAGATGATGGGCATTATCTCCCCATGGTGAATCAAGATGGAATCTTCAAAAATCTCGTGAAAATCATCGAGAGTTGGATAACTTCCCTTATTTTGCCCCTCATGTGACGTTGTGAGTTCGAACCTTATTACTTTCTACACTAAGTCAACGACACTATGCCTTTTGGTCACGGAAATGTCAGATTATCTAAGCACAATCGTCTAGACCCCAATGTTTGCTAGTAATTTGGTGTTTTTGTGAGTAATTCACATTTGATTAGATGTCATCAAATGTAAGAAATGTGTGTTGAATTATGGGATGAAAATGAAGACGAATTCATAAGCGAAAGTTCAAGATGAGATTAACTTGCAAAACTGAAAAAAAGGCAATTAATGCAAGTTGAATGGAAGTGGTGTGACAAATTTAATAATGACAACTTCAAGCACAAGCTTTACACAACTCATAATCTTTGGGAAAATGCACCATTCCCCTCCTTATAATGTATTTTATGTTTCTCCACAGGGATTACATCCAAATGTCATTTTTCCCTACGACTCCTAAAACTAGGACTCTTGTTGGCCCAAAATTTATATATTTCCCAAATCAATTTTTTTTGAGAATATGAGGACAATATCTTATATCTTTCAAAATGATTATTTCAACGATGTATAACTTGCCCCAATTAGATTTCATTTGACTCGTACTATTTAGGGATTAGTGGTCGAGAGTTCTTATTTGATTCACTCTTTTTTTTAATCATGATTCATGTCAATCAAGTCTAAATGAATAATGCAAGGGCATTTTAAGCATTCACATTTCAAGGCCTTTTTAATGATGTCTTAAAAACCTAATTTGGCAGTAGTTTGCCCTTTCAACCAAGGTTCTGAACATTCATAATTCTTGCATGAATGCATTTCCCAAAGTGAAAGTGCACTTGGGAGTCATTAGGCTTCATCCTTTGCCCTTTTTTTCTATTTGTGAGAGTGTGTTTCACACCTAAACACATTTTCAGTCTCATGGGCCCTTGCATTGGTTGTAGACATAATATTAAGGTTGTAACACAAATAGTCATGTTTTGTAATGGAATAATTTTTTTTTTACATTAATGAATTGTTTATTAAGAAAGGTTATGGGGTGGTCCCTTTTTATCACCAATGAGTTTAAACAATGCACTCTTTATTGACATTTTTAAAGTGTCATAATACACATGTAAAAGTAAATCTCGATTAAAAAACATTAAGCAATGATAAGTTGTGAGTTTAACTTTTAAGACATAAAAGTTTTTTTAACATTTAAAGGTTCAATTAAATGGAACTCATTTCTTTGTAAGGTTGGTTAAGGATGTGACAGATGTTGCATGATCATGGATGATGTCCTTATATTGCCCAATGTGACCTGAAACTTTTTACATCATTTTAACATTGATGAGGGGGTTGTAAGTTGATAATGATTTTTATATTTTTTGAATCGAATTATTTGTTGTCGTTTGATATCACATAACTAAGTAATGTACCATGTTGCATTGTAAAATAAATCTTATTTAGGTAGAAAGCTATTGCATAATGATTAAAACATGCTTTAAACATGATTATATGGTGATCCTTGGACCTTTGTGCTAAAATCATCAATAAATATAAATATGTAGTTGTGCAAAAGGTTAGCAAATGCATATTTCATTGAAATACAACTGGTGCAATACATAATTCAAAAGGTATCATCACATATATGAATGTGCCTTCCTAAAGTGTGGTGAAAATAGTCTTTTGATAATTTTAAAAAATTATTGAAACATGGTTATATCTTGAGTAACCATCTATGAAAATGTATAGTTTATGACCTATCACTTCATCCAATGTGATATTAATGAATGGAAGAGGAAAATGATTCTTTTGAATGTTTTTATTCAATATTTGATAATTGATGCACATTTGAAATTTTTTATTATTCTTTTTCACTAAAGCCTTAAGGAATACCCAATTAATAATCTCTATTGGTTTAATGAAACCAACTTGTAATAATTTTTTTTAAAAAAAATTCTTTAATTAATAATCAAAGGTTCATTTAACAATCCTTAGGACGAATATGCTTAACACTTAAAACAAGAGGATTGGTATGACTTCATAAGGATTTCCTTTGAAATCATCATAATATTAAACAAAAATATCGTAGTATTCCATTATGAGTTTTTTGTATTAGATAATTTTTTTATTGGACAATTGTGTATTTCAATGTTGAGATCAATAATTTTTTGAAAAACTAATTTATCTTTTATTGCCTAAGACTAGCGTGCCCCAATGTAGTTTTACACAATCTTATTTCTTATTTTCTTCCTACTAAATGAACTAAAGTATAAAATGATTACAATTATAATTGTATTCATAAAAAACACACAAAACTTATGTAATAAAGTAAAGCAAAACAAACATAAAAATAAATCTAAAAGATAAGTGGTTAAAATAATATCAAATTTAATTAAATTACTTAACAACACTACATATCAAAGTGAATAACGAAAACAAAATAGACCTTAAAGGTACATTACCAAAATCTCACATCAATTACCAAAACATGTAATTTGAACAACTAAAATTTCACCCCTTTACAAAAGACTCACTTTTTTTTAAGGTGTGAAACAAGGATTGTTTTAAAATAATGACAAGACTTCACACTTTAAAAAAAGAAAGTGAAAAAAGAAATGTCAAGTCTCATTATTTATATATTGTGGTCCATTCTTTTCAATTACATACTTATTAAAATGATGAACTTTAATGACCTCAAAAAATAATAATATATAGAATACATTAAATTTTATTACAAAAGAAAATTATTTTTTCACATGTAATCACAATTTGTGCACAACAATCACAACCCACAAAAATAACCAAATTATTTTTCTTGAATATCTTTTAATAATTGATTAAAAAAACCCATGATCATAATTTCTACCCAAAACAAAATAAATAATAAAAAATAATAAAATTGATTATTTTTAATAATTGGAATTAATTCTCAGAGGTGAGAATAATTTTTGTAAACATAACCATAACCCAATATATATATATATATATATTTCAAATTATTGAAAATTTTCTTTACAAGCAACCATAATTTATGCAAATGCAACCACTACCCAAGAAAACCAAAATATAAATAAAAAATTCATTTCCTTTTTAATAATTGAAATTGTAGTTTTTACAAGTGACCACAATTTGAACAAACATGACCACAACCCCAACAAAACCAAAATAAAATTCTGAAAATTTTGAATTGTCATTTAATAATTAAAATGTGTTTTACAAACAAGCAAAATTTGTGCAAACCTTAACCAAAACCAAAAATAAAAACTTGATTTTAAAAAAGAATTGAATTTCTTTTCACAAGCAACCACAACTTGTGTACCCATGACCATAACCCCAAAAAAAACCAAAAAACCAATATTATTTTAAAAATAATTGAAATTAATTTTTACATGCAACCATAATTTATGCACACATGATCACAACAAAGAAAAAACTTGAATAGTTCTCTTGGAAATTAATTTTTTTTTTACATATGACCACAATTTGTGGAAATTTCAACCATAACCCAAATTTTATTTTATTTTTTTAATAACCAAAATTTGTGTAAACCCAACCACATCCTAAATATAAGAAAAAAAAAAACTTGAATTCTTTTTAGTAATTGAATTTTTTTTTTCAAGCATCCATAATTTGTGGGGATTACCACTACAATTGGGGGAGGAAAAAGAAGAAACTTCATTTGTTTTAATAACTAAAATTTAATATATGCAACCCTAATTTGTGCACATACAACCATAAGTAAAAAGGAAACAAAACTTCATTTTTTTTAATAACGCAAATTGTTTGTACATGTGACTATGACTAAGGGCAATCTATGATTAAAAGGATTAATTTTTACAAAATTCCTTCTAACATATGAATAGACTATACAACCATATTATATCATAACATTTATAATATTTTCACTCACATAATCCCTACATATGAAACCTTACATTTTTTTGAAATAGGATGACACACATATTTGAAATTAACCCTAAACTATACACCAAAAAGAAATTCATCACATACACCTAAAGAATCTCCTTTATTGGATTATTCACCAAAGACCATAACATTTTCATAGTATATTGACAATAATCTTCACATTATATTTACTTTTTCAAAACTTTTTTCTCACATATGATATTTCTATAAGTCTTGATAATAATGGACAACATCAAATTATTTATTTCAAAATATAAACTTAAAACTACAATCAATATTTATCATATATACTGAAAGAATGAAGTGATTGAATAATTAATCACATTCATTTACATTTAATCCCAATTTATTATCCCTTTATATCAAGCCAAGCATCACATGACATTTCTAATTTTTTTCATCATTCTATGAATAGAAGAACTTACATTATTTGAAGTCTAAAATTTGATCAATTCTATATACTTCATCTCTGGTTATTACTAACCTAAAACAGTTATCTAAATTAATCATGAATCAAGTTTTATGCTTTTAATCAAAAGATTATCATTGTAGCTCCTATGAGGCTTAATATTTTAATTTTCATGTTTATTGATATTATTACCCCAAGTAATAATACTATTATTTACAATTATAACTTTTAATAATTAATTTGTTATTACATGACCACAATTTGTTAACACACAATCACAACCCAGAAACAAAAAAACAAAAGAAAGGTTGAATATTATTTATTGGATTATTTTTACAAGCAACCACTATTTGTGAAGACAACAACCACAACCCAAAAAGAAACCAAAAAAAAGTAAAAAATTATTTTTTGTAATAACTAAATTGTTTTATAGGCAACCTCAACCCCAAAAGAAACCAAAAAAGAAAAGCTTTATTTTTTTTAATATCTCATTTTTTTTACATGGGACTACAATTTATGAACACACGACCACAAACCAAGAAAAACTGAAAAAAAAAAGGGTTGAAAATTTTGAAGCTCCTTGATGATTCTATGGAGTCCAAAATCTACCAAGACATATGTCCCCTTTCCTTCCTTGAAAACCAAAAACAAAAACCACATATTTTATGCCATTTTGATAAAAAATTACCCAAGTGGCAAAATTTAGCCAGAAAAAAGAACATTTTCCTGTCCAAAACAAGGATTGCTATTAAACTTGAATTGAACAAAGAAAATTATGATCTTCATGTGAATAGTTTCCTGCCCTTGATTACCTTAAATAATGGCTATTACTTGCTATATAACATAATGCTATATAACCATACACACTCTTGTCATGATTGCTTTGATTTCACTTATGCTTATCGCAACAAAACTAACATAACATTGGTTTGGTTACCTTACACTCACATGTTTTGTTCTCTCTGCAATCATGTTCACATACTTTGGAATAGTCGATGAAAGTTCTGAAGTCACTTACAAGATATTTAGCACCACTGCTCCTTCGCATCGCCAAGTGTTGCTAATGGAGTGATTCTACCCAAAAACACCCGATGCACTAAAAGCACTGAATCAGATTTCACCAGATCAGATTTACAGTGTACCAGATCAGTTTTTGAAAGCAATAAAGTTTGCAAGCTAAAACTTTCAACCCTGCAAGGATCTCCACAACATGTGATCTGAACCCACCCATCTATCTGGTACAGAAAAATTTCAGTAAGCTTTATTTATTTGTATTCAGAGGGAATTGCACTTACAATAGATACCCTTCCAACTGGAAAGAATGATAGTTCTAGACCAAATTCCAGCAGGGAAAATTACCCGATTGAAAGCACTTTCCAGTCCGGAATTTCCTGGGGTATTGCCTGGTCTTCCCTTCTGGACTTCAGACTTGCCTTGCTTGCTCATCACATCACTCACACAGCTTAGATTACTATGTGCACACAGGAAGCTCTGCACCATAGTAGTCTGTCAATCCCCTGGCCTACAACACTCTCTTCTAGTACTGGTCCTCAACAACAAGGAAGCAGTTGTTGCTGCGATAGTATTAGATGAATTCAGTCCCTTTCCATTAAGGGTGTATGAGGGTCGTTTTACACTTGGTCAATTTTCTGTTGTGTGGATGGTTGGAGCATTGGAGAGGCTTTGTTGAAATATAAGACAAAGCCAAGAGGGCAGAAGTTTGGGCTTTGGCACTTTTGCAATAGAAAGCAATCATGTAGCACGAATGGCAGAATTTTCCTCATGATGTGTGCTTTCCATTTCTGGGCTGCTTTGAATCTAAAAATCCCAGTTCTTAGCAGTGATCAAAATCCAAGTATCTTCTTCACCACATATACAAATAGCATAAAAGCACAGAGTGCAATAAGCACCATCACACAGAGCACCATGCTTCCCTTTTTCTGAGTTTCCTCTGCCTGCAGTCATTAGCACAGCAACATAAGACTCAACAACATTGGAAAGCTGCTACATTGTGTCAACTCAAGGTCCAGTTTGACTATGGAAGTGACCAAATCATGTTCCTTCATATTTGACTTTCCTTACCTATTCACAAACATGCAAGACCATCAGAGATGTGTGCAAAACCACTTCAAGGGAACTAATGGCATCGATCTAATATGGGTGGTAAGCATACCTTTACTAGCTCTTTCACTCCCTTTTCCACCGATGTTGCAACATTTGTGATGTTGTAGTCAATCCGATCCACAATTGTCCCCTGTATGATCCATTTTCAAGTATTTGTCACTTCCCTTTCAAACTATTCAGGTCTCATCCAGTCAAATCTGTAGAAATGCTCCATCCAGCATATCTGTCCTCAGAAGTTCTGACAAGACACTATCTCAAGATCTGACTGCAGCTAAACCAAGAAAATAATAGTTGCAAATAATATTTACAGGAAATACAAGTGAAATACCTGATCAATCACAAGGACAGAAAGGTCCTTCATGATTTGTGCAAGGTCATTCACTGACTCCACAATCTGATCATTCCCCAAAAGAAATAATTATTATTTTCCCAACAGACAACTACTTAAGTTGCACATGTAAACTAGAAGTTTTTGTACAGACTTGGCAAATGTGTCCTGCACCTCTGAGGACAGGCAAGCCTGACATCAGAGAACTAGTACATACAATCTCTCAAATTGCCAGGAGGTGCATCCAGGGTACTCCCATGATTGTTTCCAGTCCTCAACTTCGCAGTTAAAACCAACCTCTGTAATCTCCTTTTCCCGCTCTACTGACAGAGCTTCAGTTTGCCTCAGCTGTGCCATTTGCTGAACTTTCAAACCCTGTCAGTAGTCACCCATAATGGCCTTTCAGTCCACAGAAAAGAACTCCTCAACAACCACAGTAGAATGTGCCAAACCTCACACCAGCACTCTCTCGAACCAGTAGAAGGACCATTCAATATGTCAACTGACCAATCAGCACATCCTTGCGAAACAAACCATCCTGTAAGTTTTTGGTTTGAGATTCCCTGATGCATGTCACTTAACTCCTCTTGCACTATTATATTCTGTATTCACAAGCATTTTAAACTGACAACATTGGTAATGGCTGACTACATCAAAAGTCAAATATGAGCCACCATCATCCATTACCATGCAAATAGTCCACAGACCTGGGATAGGTACAACCTCAGAAAAGCCATCATCATCATCTTGTCGTACTTTCTTCCCCATGCCAATTCCATCATCAACAGACTGGCCCTGCTTATGTGACAGCGACAGCAAACATAACATGTACTGTCAGCTAAATAACAAACATGATTGTAGGGGTGTGTTTCACCCCACAGCAGGATTCAATTCAGAGTAACAATATGATCAATGCCAAGACTAATGAAACAAACAGCAAATTCTCCATAGAAAATAGATCAGAAATTTCAAGAAACAGGTGAAAATTTCTGTAACAAAATAGATGAAAGTACAGTACTCAGATTCTTGCATCAGGACCACTCTCTACTGGCAATGCAAGTTACTCTGACATCAACAATGATGACTCAAGTGCTCATTAAGCTTAACGCTGAAGCTCCAAGCTCCTACCATCAGAATGCCAGACCCACAGCAACACTCACTTATGTGGACCAGCACAAAGAAAAGCTGTTTTCCTAGTGTAGAAGTCCAATGTTAGTGATGAGCACCTCTTGCTGCCGTTGCAACTTCTGCAAGTAGCCTTTTTGCTGCTTGCGATAATCCATGGACAAGGCTTGAAGATCTGTTGCCAATGATCTCTGCATGAGAACAAATTGGATGATCATAAGCACAAAACAAGTGGCTTACAACTCTCATAGACAAACGAAAGACATTGTTGTCTTGAAACCTACAAACCTAGACAGAGAGCTCAGTGTGGCAAAATTTAAGGAGGTACATGATTCTCTTAATACCATGACTCATTAGGACTTTGCATTGAAGTGCATTCATTCATGATCTCACTTGCACATTCTTGCGAATGTTTGCATCTTGCTGACTGGCAGCAGTCCCTGTTGAGAGCTGCTGTAGCCTCTGTTCAGCCTTCTTTAGCAATCTAGTGATTTCTCGAGAGAGCAGCTCAATTGTATGCTCCTCACCAGAAGTGTCATCAAAAGTAGGCATAAGTGCTCGACTGTGTGCTTTGGTGAGCTCCACCATCTTCCCCTGCACCCGTTGCATGTCTGCGGAGACCTGGTCTGATATATCCACCCAAGCTGGGGGAGGATTCATCGTTGCCATCCCTCCTGCCCTACAACAACATGCCCCACCCATTCATGCCACATGATTTGCTTACTGCATAACAAGCTCCACAGCCATACAACAACTTCTGTACCTTGCTTTGTCCTACGTCTCAACAATTTCAAATGCCATGAATTCTCCAAGAAGAAACTATGCAAGAGAACATTGACTGATGCAGTTCTTCTCCATCCTACAGAAGCTCAGCATGCAGGAGTGTATCAGATCTATGTATATGCCATGATATTCACAGTTGAGAATTGTGAAAGAAAATTACTGAGAACCTGACAGAGCTGGAGTCCAAATGCCTGCAAATTCTTTATAAATGTAGCCACAAATTGTAGAAACCCTAACCCAAACCTTGACTCACTGTAGCAGGCTTTCAAATGTGCTGTGCGTTATGGCTTTAGATCCTTTCTCCGGAGAACGAAAGATAGCTATCTTTCTCTCTACGGGTTTCTGTGGTCTTGAGTCCAGCAGTGTCGGATTCGGATTAGGTCTTCATGCTCCGGAGACGAGATTGGCATTGTCAAGAGGGATGGAAGTCGGGAGGATCTAAGAAAGGATCTGTACCGGGAGGAATTGGAGCCGGGTCATCGCCTACAATTGCATTGTATCCTCGCGGACCACCTTGATTAAGCAATGGCGCTTCCACCAGCTCGATCGAACCTCCTCCACCAGGACCTCCGGTAGCTACAAACGGACGACGCGCATTCTGTAATGACTCTCTATAGCGCTTGAACAATGCAGTCTGGTTCCGGGTTGCCATCGCCTCTCAGAATCGTCAACTTTTCCTCGCTTCTCCCTTCTTTTACTCTCAATGCTTCTGCATTTATTTCTAAAGCTTTTTCTTTCTGTTTCTTCCGTTTTCCTGCACTTCTTCTTTGTTTTTTTGCTAAACACGCTCCAGCACTAATGAAAGGAAAACTGTTGAAACCATCTTACTGCTCTTCCTATTGCTGCAACACAACTATCTACTTCTTTTCGTTTTTTTTTGGTTCCTTCTCGTTGAAGAAACAACAACAGTACGAACACATAGTATTGAAGAAAAAGAGAGTCAAAAACAAGTGAGATGCTTGAGAATCGTGATGCGAAGCTCCATGATTGCATCAGATCCGCTACGCAGCAACACAACGACGCAGCCAGCCAGCCAGCCAGCCAGCAAATGGCAGCAAATCTGAAGTCCGTGAAAGGAACAAGGAAGGACATTCCGGTGGGAGATTCCGGATTGGAAAATGCCATTCACCTGGCAAGTTCCAACCTCAGAATATGAAACTAGAGAACAAAGAGAAGGACATTCCACCAAGAGGTGACACAATTTTCTGAAAATGGAACATTTTGTCACAAACTCTTTTTTTAATTAATTAATTAATTATTTATTTATTTATAAACAATTTGCCTAAAATTGATATGTGTCCTCAAATTTTATATTAGCAACAATTTTAGGAGTTATTTTTTAAAAATAATAATGTGACCACTTTAGTCAAAATCTATCTAGCAATGCTCATCACTCTAATTCCATCAAGATGTTGAAAAATAGAACTTTAATTTAATTAGGCCTCTATCAACTTGAAAAATATAAAATTTCAATTAATGTCTTATTTTCATATATAACTGTAACCCTAATTTGTAAAAATGAGATATATATATTTTCTTGTACTTGCATCTTTGAAAATGAATTTAAATACCATATTAAAACATGTGATTCTTCAATAAATCACATGTGACCCAATGAAATTTATAAAAAAAAAAATTAGATCTTACTAATCATTGAAATAAATAATATTTATAAATTTAATTTATTAAGAATTATTTTTATGAATGTTTTTCAAAAGCTCAAAAAGTGTCTCCAATTGGCATACTTTAAGATGCTTGAACCCACCCAATGAAAGATATCTCACAACATCAACCCTAAACCCTACATGAAGTGTAGAAATGATGCACAAAATTGTTTTTTTCAAGTTCAAAGTTCTTTACCCATTTGCATCCTTTTAGTGGAACTATTTTGATCTCTTGTCCCATAATTGATGTAATCACATCAATCTTGTTTGTTATGCTATAAACATTTAGTAAAAATACTTGCAATTCTTTTCGCAAAACTTAATTGTATCCTCTTATTACAATCTAAAAATTGAAAAGATTTTCTTTTATAAAGAGCCTAGATCAAGTTTAAGTTGATGCAATTATATACTAATGTTTTTTTATGTATTTTCAAAACATCTACTTAAGTTTGAAATGAATCTAATAAAGGTAGAATGCCCAAAAGGTCTTATAAAGCAATGTAACAAATATTTTCATTGTTTAATGAACTTTTAAAATAACTTTAAATGATTTGAAGATGACATATTTATTTATGGGAAACTTTTCATTAATAATTAACAAAATATAATATAAATTCAACGTTGTGTATGGTTTTTAAAACAATCAACTTGTAAAACACATTTGTAAAAACACTCTTTTTGAATAGCCAATCCAATGTTGTTGCATCATTTTAACTAATTAAATCCATTGCTTATAAGCATTACACAACGAAGTTGTACATACAATGTTTTTTCTTATAACATGGATTCAACTAAATGCTCTTTAACTTACATTTTACAAAATTTATTTATTGGTGTCTCACACAAAACATCATTCACATCTTCTAAACAAACTTGAAAAAATGAGCTTAATGAAGAAAAATAAGACATGATTTGCAAGCATATACAATTAACCTACACATCACATAAATTCATTAAACTTATTCACAATAAATAAGGGCACTTTATCATTTCAAACCTTAATGCCACTAAGATGTCAATTTGCAAGATGTAAAAACTAATAAACCAAGAAAAATGAAATTATCCTTTGAAAATATGTTCTTATGCCTTAGACTCCTAACCTTACCCAATGAAAAGAAACTAAAACACATAATCAAAAAACATAAATATATATGAGAAAAAAACCCTCCAAACATTAACATGAACAAATAACATGATTTTTTTCACATAACTAATGTGTTAAACAATGGAACACACTCCCAACAACTTAACAAACATGATTTATAATTTTCCACGACTTCTTTCCTTTTATAAATGAATTTAAAATAATTTCACAAGGATTTATTTCAAAATTCAAAATTAAACACAACAAGGTATGTAGTAAAAAAGTTATTCCCAAATGCACTTTTATTGAAGGGTTTTTAATGACAAAATATATGACAAAATGCCACATTTAAAACAACTCCAACACAAAAATATGACCACATGATACTAAATGAATAATAAAATAATAATTTTCTTTGCAAATGTTAGGAACCTTAGCAAGGGGTTACAATTCCTTACCCTACATATACACATCCCCATTTATATATTTCACATTAAATTGATTGGGAATAACACTAAAGAGTCAAAATGTGTCTTTGAGTACGTACCATGGAATTTTCTCCATTGGAAAAAAATACCTTTATTGATTTTGAGGAATTATTTATTGTTGAGAGTTTTTCTCTATTAATTCTATCATCAATATTTCATCATTTTTTCAAATGAAAAAAAATCTTAAAATTTTAGTTGAATTAATTTTTTCTCAAATGTGGAATTTAGTTAAACAATTAGTTCAAATTTTTTTTTCACAAGTGAAAAATTCTTACAAACTTAGGTGATTAGTTTGCTTCAAATTTGATTTTTTTGGTGAATTTAGTTCAATTTTGTTTACCGAATGAGAAATGTCCTAAGAATTCAAGTCAAATATGATATCTCAAATGAAATTACTTGAAAACCCACATCAATGTTTTTTTATTTTTCTCACATGAGAAATTTCTTTATTAGGAACCTCAAGCATATGTTCTCAATTGAAATTTTTTCTTAAAATTTGAACTTAATGATTTTTTCTCAAAATTTAAATGTTTTTATTTTTAGAAATTTCACATTGATGATACTTTCCTTAATGAATTTTTTTTCCTAAAAT
>Ga0209208_10008278_pt1 | contig 13894 bp, 11 predicted proteins | sample S1TSphfallax_3_FD_187694 | JGI IMG/M metagenome (GOLD analysis project Ga0209208, IMG submission 187694) | Host-associated microbial communities from peat moss isolated from Minnesota, USA - S1T2_Fd - Sphagnum fallax MG (SPAdes) (version 2) | ecosystem: Host-associated > Plants > Peat moss >...
CAAAAGAAGGGGCTGTGTGAGGCAGTAGCTGAGTACAGACCTGCTTCTGGTAATGCCCTCAACCTCAGGCCTTCTTACCCCACTTAAAGACCTGCCTAATATCTGTTCAACACTTTTCGTCTTATTCAAATCAACCTTCAAACTCCCCTAAATCCTTCTCAATTGATTCCACCAAATTGGTTTACAACCATCTCTAAGATTAGTTGCCCAATTTTTGTTATTAAAAATCAAATCCTCTAATTTTTTTGAATGTAAATAATATCTCCTTAGGTTTATAAGTATGACCACTGAAAAAAAATCTTTTCAATTTCCATTTGCAATCTTATAATGCCTAAGATTTGATAGATTAAAAAAATCAACAATACGAAACATGGTTTCATGCTCCCCCCCCCGGCCTTTGATTTCCTTGTGATTCACTTAAAAATCAACAATTCCTTGGTGACAAGTATTTTTCACTAGTTCATTTGCATCGACAATTTGTTCAAAAATATTCAAATTTGAATCTTTGTCAATTGTTTGTTTTGCAAATCCATTTTCAGATTTTGTTACTGGATGCAAATGATGATAACACTTCATAAACATAGGACATAAAGATATCTATCATTCCTCAGCAATATTCACACCTTACCCATGGCCAATAAAAGAAGATAGTAGATGGAGGCTTTTAAATCTAGGGTACGTATCTAACATCAAAGACAACATGTTGTGAAACTTTTTTTTTTTTAATTTTATAATAAAAAAAAGAAAAGATTCCAAAACATCACAAACTTCCTTTTTGATTTTGGCAAATGAAAACAACTCATTAATAATCCCATAATTATCATCAATCAAATTGACTTGGGTTGGTGGATTTGTATTTTAAACACGTATTAATGGTATATTGCAATGCATCAAAAAGCAACCAATGGTTATTAGACTAGTTCAAAACATAAGCACTCGCAACAAGAAAAACAAAATCACAATTATTTTAAAAATCTGTCATGTAAAAAGAAATGGCACTTTCACACTAATTTTAATAATAATTTTTTTGTTGTAATAAAGGATAATAACATCCTTGAATTACAAAACCTCTTAGAACATACATCATAAGCTTACCAATTTCATTGGTTCATTTGAAATTTACATGAAATCTATTATTTCATGGGTTTTTATTTTTTGTGCATGAATGTTGTGGGTTTAAAACATGTATGATGCATGGATAAATAAGATGAAATATTTTCAAAAGACTAAAAATATTTCATCCTACTTATATGTGCATCATGTGTTTTAGACGAATGATGTTTCAATGCAAAAAATACAAACCCAAGTGAAATAACGATTTTCCCCCAATTTTCATTATCAAATCATGAGATGGAAAGTTTGTGATGTATAATGATTTTGCTAAAAAACTTGCAAAAACATTTAATCATTTTATGTTAATATATGCAACCAACAAGATTTAATAAAACAAAAGGGAAAAAAAAGTTGTAAAAGATAAACAAAAAATTCATTTTGTTTTCATTGGAATATTCAATTTTCTTGGGCAAAGTTTAAAATTTGAACAAACCATATTCTATTCCTATTTGCTCTTCCCCAAAAAATAAACCAAGTTATACATTTCTACAAATTGATTAGGTAAATTTGATGGAAACAACTTTTAAAATTTTGCATAACTTTTTGTCAATAGTAGCATATTGACACACCTTAGAAAAAACATGGCCAAAACAAATACCTTAAAAACTTTCATCCAAACCTAGGATTTTGATATAGTATTCAAATTTGACCCTTCATTTATAACAATGATTCTTCTTTTCAACTCATATTGATCAAACAATTTTATTAACTTGTTGGCCAAAGTTTGGTCAATTGTTTTTATTATTTCAAACAAACTAATAGTCACTTGTTTAGGTTGCCAATCAGATCCCACAAAGTTAATAACAAAAATGAATATATCATGTGCCCCCTTGAACATCCATAAGTCAAGGCTTGCTACAAAAATCTAATTTGTCAATTTTGGCAATAGATAATCTTGTTTTTTTTCCTCCACCAAGTTAGGCAATATTTTTCAAAAACATATCTTTTTGGAAGGGAGAACATTTCAAGACACAAGTGTGAAACCAAACATTTTCCACAAACTATAAAGGTAAGTGATTTTTCACAATCAAAAGATCAAGGGCTTGTAAAAAAAAAATTGCTACTTATCATCCTTTTTGAAAATTTTCTTAACAAAACAAAAAAGATATTATACTCCTTAACAAATTAAACCTTTTTTTGTTGGTTGTTTTTCAATAAGACCCAACATGTATTTAATTAATTTTGGACTAAAATGTTAATTTATGACTTAATTCAACATGGTGAATGTAAGGAAGGCCACTTGGTGGCCACCAAATTCAAACAATTTTGAATAAATCTTGCTAAATTATTGCCATTTCTTATATTCTCTATAATCTTATGTGTTACATTTGGGTGAGTTTAAGAACTTGAAGTGTATATGTTTATGCCAACCACAATATAATCACATATACACAAAAAAAATCATCAATATACAATCTTGGTCTAACATACATATTCATAATTTGCAAAAACAAACCAACTATAAAACCAATGACCAAAAACTTGTTATTTTAAATTTTGACATTTCAAAGCAATTTTCATACATTTCATGGGAATACTTGGTGGCCACCTAGTACAACTTGTAAAAGCTTTAATTTATCAAAACATTAACATATAACACAATTTGGACTTTGTAAAATAAAAGGACTAAAAAGGTTGGTGGGCACAAGGTCATAATTATATACCAAATAGAATAAAATCATGAAAATTTATGAGTTGGACTACTTTCACATGACATAGGTCCATATTGATATGACAAAGTTAACATATTAAAAATAAGCATAAACTAATTCCACTAACAATAATATTCTTCTTTCAAAATAAACAACAAACAAATTGCATTTTGAAAAATGAACAAGTAGAAATCAAAATAATAACTATATTCCAATAGTCTCATTAGCTACATCGAAGTTTTGTTTGGCCTTGGTTGCATGATTGACACTAATAATTATAATGTTATTGATTGTGACATTACTTGTAGCAAGAAATGAAAATGAAATAAATGAGATGTCAACCCATTGTTGGATCTACCAAATTGTATTTCCATTTGTTCGCCCAACAATTTTGATACAATTTTTTTTCATTCCTTGCTCCTTTTTCATTGGCACACACCATTAAATATGAACATGTTTAAAATTTGCAAATTCTTCATCCTTCATAACCTCATTTTTTGTCCTTTCCATCCACACAAGATATAATTCCACATTTGCAAACCTCACTGGAATGAAATCTCCAAGGCCCAAGTCTTGAAACGGAGTGTCAACAAATGTTTTCAATAATGGTCACATGTTTTTAGGACCACAATATGGAGTGATAAATGGGCTTTTAGGATCAACATCAATAATGGGAGGAATGGCACTTGGCAAATGATTAAATCTCCAATTGCTTGAAGGCTAAAAGCCTTCCAACAATTTGAATTTTGAGTTAGCAAAGGTTTGGACAACAATTCAAAGATGTTTTCGAAATAATCCATGTATGGACCAAGCTTTATGGCATAAGTTTCATCCTTGCATATCCCCATTTTCCAAAATTCCAAATATTTAGAAAGCCCACTGTTGATCATTTTTCCATCTCAATGGATTTAATGGCATCATCCCCCCATACATTAAAAGGCAAACCCCTCTTTTCCAATTACATTCCCAACTCCTTTTCAATTACAATTTGTAATTAAAATTTATTATTTGCAATTGAAAACCATGGTAATCAACAAGTACAAGTTGAAAATGACATTCTAGTTGAAAATGTCACCCACATGTTAGCACCGCATGAACTATTATCGTTGAAAATTATTTTCGACTTGAGCAATAGGGTGGATGAACTTCATATAATGACATTTCATGATGTCACGAATTTTTCATTTCAATATTCAATATCAAAATAAAAATTGAATTATATGAACTATCCAATTTAAAGAAGGAGGATATTTTGACACATGGATTAAGGAGATGGTGACATGTGGTAGTGTGACATGTGGCATGCGATTGACTATTTTAATATTAAATATTTTTTATAAATGGCATTAATCTAGGGTTATGCACTCTAAAATGGCTCATTTTTGGCAAATGATCCACTCCCTAAAAGTCCATATCGTAGTGTTAAAATGGCAATCTATTTTTATATCATTAATTTAATGAGGAATTACATGGTGGTTAGTGAACTAAAAAGACCCATATGAAAATAAGCCATTCTAAAAAATAAATAAATGTACATGTTTTTAAAAAATTGAAATCCACCCCAAATGATTATGACATGGACTTATGAAAATATGGTTCATTTTAGGCCATTCAAAAATTCGTGACTAATTTTTGGTTTTCTTTTTCTAGCAATATTTTTGCACATACGTTTTATTTTTATTTTTAAATATCATATATTGAGTCCCTATAATATATCCCAAATAAAATTCATACACAAAAATGCATGTATATAGAGGCACAAAAAGCAAACCAATCCATATTTTTCAATTTCAAAAGTCCATTACTATATATTTGATGTATATATGTTGTAATTTTTTTAAATACATTTTTATTTCTTCAAGTTGACAATCTAAATCTAGGCACAAATTTGGAAAATTATAGTTTTTATGCCATGTTAATAGCATGTAAATGCACACCACTCTACAAAAAATTGGACTACGACATAAAAAGTGAGCCACCCTACCTTGCAACCACCCTCTAGATTCATCAATCTTGCATCCAATAAGATTTTGCCATGTGGACATACATTTTATATCTAATTTTAAGCCTAGGTACCTACCTACTTAATTAGACTTAGGTACTTATGTAGGTATGTAGGTAACATATTTATTAACCTACCTAAGCTTGGCTAAGTAGGTAGTTAAATAGGCATAGGTAGCTAAACTACCTACCCATCAAAACCTATTTACTAAATAAACTAATTTAAGATAATCTTATTTTATTTTTGGTTTGGTTTTTAGGGTTGAACCATTTTAATTGGTTCATATTGAGTGTACCATTTGTTTTTGAAAAATGATTAGTGCATCTATTTATATAGTTTGCGAACTTGAAACATATGACCAAAAAATGTGGGACAAACATTTTTGTTGTAATTTAGTTGCAATCTAATTGCAACTATTAATATAAACATGTTGATAACTTAAGGACAAAGACTTATAAATCTTTGTACATTACTATGTTGCCTTTGAAGTTCAAAATGATTTTGTAGCCCTTCACCTAATGTATCCAAAGTAACAAAAATATCTTAAATCGATGAAGGAATGAGCAAATTATGCCCTTTGCAAATGAAAGGAGTCATGGGCATGTGGGTTGGCACATATGAACAATTTGTGTTTTTTAACTTAAGATCTTTGGATGTTGTTTTATTGGCTTTGCACTTCAAAAACATTTTGTAAAGCTTTAAATGACATTCTCATAACTTTTAACATTGTTCAAAACAAGTTTAAAATGAAGAAAATATGAAATTTGAATGTAAGGGGGTCAAAATGTTTTTTTTTTTTTTGAACAAACCCATCCTTTTTTTCATATTTTGTTGTTGTTTATTTGTTTTTGGAATTCCAAGAAGTATTGTAAATCTTCATTTGGCTTGCCCATGGTCATGAAAATCTTTCCAAACAGACAAGAAACTTCAATTATATGATAGGTGTTTGGTGATAGGTATGTCTGCCCTATTTATTAATTATGTTATACTAATTTAATATGCCTATTAGTAATACTTAGTATTAAAAATTGAAATATCTAACAAAAAAAATCGTTATTAACAAATATTTCTAATTATTAATAATAATTATTACTAAAATTGGTTTTAATATAAATTAATACTTAATAATAACATTTTAAAATTTTCATTATATTTTTCTTGATGGATATTAATTATAATTGTATTACTTTAAAAATAAAAATAATATGATTAATATTGATAGTTAAAATTTATCAATACTTAATAATTATTTTATTCAATATTATATTACATTTAATTGTAATTTAATTCATTGTTTATAGTTAATTATATAATTGACAGTAATAATAATATAAGATAATACATAATTATATTTATAAATAAATATTCATTTTACAATATATTGCCAAATTTTTTATTATAATTACTAATTTTAATATTTAAATACATTATTACATCATGGTATAATACATATAATCCATTCTAATATTAATATACATAATATTAATATTTGAATATTAGTCATATGAAATAATTTTATTAATCAATAATGGTTGATAATATTATTATTATTGATAATAACTTATGATTTATACATAATAGCAATATAGTTATATTAATTCAAGTGAAATATAATAAAACATGTGCTTGCATGCACGCATGCACACATATAATATGTATTAATTTAAACTAGGCATGTTATTTAACATAGGTAATTATAATCTTTTGAAGGTTTTGAAATATTGTACTACCTTTTTTCCCCCAAAATCCCTTAGTAAGGGGTGAAATCATGGTTAAAGGAATTAGGGGCACCAAGATAAAAAAAGTCCTTTTCTGAGGATTGCACATAATATGTGTCATTTCTACATTGGTTTAAAGTTTAAAATTTATAATATATTCTGGATACCCCATTTAACATTACATTTTAAATATAAATACCTTTTGATTACAATTTGATTTTATATTATATATGTATATCATACATTCATGCCTTCTATTACATATATATTAACAACTTTTGTTAAAATCACATTTTCAAAATTCATAATTTTCAAGGTCAAAAGCACTTTTGAACCAAATGTGCTCAAATAGGTTATAAAAATAAAATTCATCATCACAAGTCCTTTGGTAAAAAAAAAGCAACACTTGAAAAAAATAAGGATTATCCATTTTCAAGATTTGAGTGTTTTGAACATGCAAAAACATTTTTTATTTGCGTCAAGCTTTGAGCATGTAAAATTTGTAATTGATTAGAAATATTCCCAATATATTTATGATAATCCAAACTATTATGTTTCCCTTGTGATCTTTCAAACATATAAAAATGCAATTTTAAGGAGTGTCCACTCACTTGGGTGGCTTTTAAATTATGATTTTACCCTAAGGTTGTTGTGATGTTCTTAAAATCTCCAACTTTGAATGAATTGTGAATGACTTAAAAAAACAAATCACCCCATTGTGAAACTATGAATTAATTGTAATAAAATGAATAAATGCCCAAACTTACAAATGTACCTAACATTTCATTCAATAATGTAAATTATCATTTAACCAAAATTCATATTACTAAAATAGTCAAAGGCCCAAACATCACAAACTTAACATCTCATGACTTAGAAATGAAAACCGTGTAAGATTAATTCATTCATAATTCATACGTATCACACATTGATATCATGCATTGAAAACACATTTGACACATAGATTTATTGGAAGATACAAAATTCATGTGACATTTGTTCATTCATAGGTTCGTATTTCATTCATCAACACATTTATCCATGTGTCGAATGTGTTTTCAATTCATCATATTTGTGTGTAAAATGCATAAACCTATGAATGAACGAACTTCACACAATTTTCATTATTAATTCATCACATGTTTAATTTGTGATGAACTTGTGATAATGCAACATCACCCAAGGGTAGAATAACTAATAAGATGAAGAAAAAATTCAAAACACAAGGCGGTTAAGAACTACATTGTCTAGTAGATCTTTCTGCAACAATCTAGTGTTTGGAATGTTATTCAAATTTCCTTGTAAGACTCAAATGAAAACCCTTTAATTAGGGAAGTTCTAACAAAAGTGTTGTTCAAAATAAAAAAGCCTCTAAAGCAATTTCAAATAAACTACCTACCAAGGAATCAAGCCCTTATAAATTAAAAATGTAGCTAAATAAAAAATTGAAGATTCTTTCTTTTGTATAATTGATTTAATCTCAATATTTGAACAACATGTCTATGATTGGAGAAAAAAATGATGTATTCATGAGTCAAAGATTAATCAATTCTTGTTCATAAAATTATGCCAATACCCATAATAGTTATTTAGTCTACTCAATTCTCATTTGGGTTGCAATAAATTGATCTGGTTCGTTACTTATTTGTTTGATATATCTCCACATGGTGGCCACTAGGTATTTCAGTATGTATATGTAAGAAATATATCTCCCATTGGTGGCCACCAAGTTTTTTCTCTTTATGTGTAATAATTTTTTTTCCACCTTGTGGCCACCAAGTGGAGAAAAAAACAACGAACTAAATTGATCTATTACAACCCAAATGAAAACCAAATAGGCTTTTATTTATTTGAAGTTATTCCACTTGATGACCACCAAGAGGTTTGTTGCTTATCTTTTTGAGGTTATTTCCGCCTAACGACCACTAGGTGGTTTGCTATTTCTATATTTGAAGTTATCTCCACATGGTGGCACCAAGTGGTCCATTGCTTTTCTATTTGATGTTATCTTTGCTTGGCAGCCACTACATTGTTCATTCCTCTTTATTAGAAATTTGTGTCCACCTAATGGCCACCAAGTGGTTTGATCCTTTTTTGTTAGAAATTTATCTCCACCTTGTGGCCACTAGGTGGCTAAATGTTTTTTTATTTGAAGTTATCTCCACTTAATGGCCACCGGTGGTTGGTTGGTTTTTTGTTATAAATTTATTTCCACTTGGTGGCCACCAACTGTTTTATAGTTTTGTGTGTTTAAATTTATTTTCACCTCATGGTCATTTGGTGTTGGCCACAAGTTATGTAGCCATGGAAATGGACTTGGTGACCATTGTTGAAGTTTTTTTATGAAATTTTATATCCTCAGATTCATACTTAAACTTAATTGAATTTTTAAGCATAACAAATTCTCGAGCAATCACAATTTCCTTTCCCTTATTGATGATGTGGTCATTTATGGAACGTGATCGTTTTTTTTCATACCATCAAATTGTCACCATGTTGTTTTCATATGTCTATTTCAAAGTGTGTAGCTACATGTTGACCTTGTTCATTTTCTATATGTAGGTGATGGTGATGGTGATATTATGTAGTCTAGGAATCTCGAAGTGAAAAGAATTGTCTTACATCATGTGGGAAATGTTGATCCTAGAAAAAGAGGAATGATGAACTTGAGTTATATTGATGAATTTGAAGATTTTTTTTTTGCATGGAGCTTAACATCCACATAAGGGAAAACTAAATAATGTTCTTCAAATCGCCGTTGATATTAATGTTCAATGAAGTTTGCCAGCTCCTATTTTTTATGCTAGGTATGAATCTGAAAGGTTTTACAACAATATTTTTGAAGTTTCAACTGATGGGCGAAAATTAGGGTCTTGTTATGGCCTTAATGGAAATTGGAGGAAGGTTATTCAATTACTTGAAAACCATGATGGCAATGGATCTGAATTTAAAAGCAAGACACCATCGTTGGCTCATTGTTTATTTTCACCATGTCCAACTTCAGAACCTCCCTTTCTACTAGCCATGCTTCCTTTTATGGCATCCCTACCACCGTCCTTAATTCCAACAACGACTATTTTTATTGATGAAAGTTATGTATTCGAGGAGTTTCATGACATTTTTCAAAGGATTTGGTTAATTAGGGCATGAGTTAGGGTCTCATTATGGCCTTGGTGGAAATTGGAGGACTAATGTTCAATTACTTGGACAACTAAATGACATTGAATTGCATTTGAGATGCACAACACCATTGTCGTCTCTACATGCCAACTTTCACCATGTCAAGGTTTAACATTCTTGCCTCAATGCGCATCTCCCATCCATTTGGCCCTTTGTGCCATCTTGGTTGCAGTTGTCCTTTGCGAGACTTGATGGTGTAAAAAATCAAAAACTTCCTCCAATTCTCCTTAAAATTGGTGAGGAAAATAGGGGGTTAAAATTTTGTGTGAGATTTCTTTAAGAGGTTTTGGTTTTCTTATGTTTGCAAACACAAGGGACCTTGAGGTGAATCCTTTGCACATAATTTTCAATTTGAAAAGTGTCCTTGTTGGGAACTAATACTTCTCGATTAATCAACTATTGACTTTGTTGTATAATTTATTTGTTTGTTATCCAACCATATCAAACAAGATGGTTGTTTCAAGTCTAGGTTTCAAGGAATTCCTCATGAGGTGTATATAATAGTTTATTATTTACATATGGACTTCAACTCAACTTTACAATATGAATACCTACTTGAAGAAAATAACGAAAAAAAATGTATTAAAATCAACCTTCAAAGGATTATTGGTTGAGATTTATGTAAAATTAACAAGCATTATATGCAATTCCCTACAAAAGGGATACTAAACACACCGAACATCCCATTCATGATAAAATTATTTATCATCAAAAAAAAAAAAAATCTTTTTCGTAGGTATCTTAATACTCACCTTGGAAATACATTGTTAATAGACAATATGCCTTATAGAACCCGCCAAAATCCACCCTTAAATGTCATTTTTGTCAAATCTCACGAGCACATGAAAGAAGAGGATAATTACTTCATGGGGACTTTTCTCCCACACTTAGAGTCACTTCATTACAATAAGCTTAGTGTTCCCACCTTTGTGGAGGATTATATTTTTGGTGCCATCAGAAGTCTCAATGAAAATGATGTCGAATTATAAATGTTGTTTGAAAAATGCACCATCACCTATAATGTTACATGACTTATAATGTTAGTTTCAATATAAATCAATTGACATGCATAATAAGTAGTCCAAATCTTACCTTTTGGGTGTTGACAAGGTGAAGTAAATTATTTAAAAAAATTTGCCCAAAATCCAATATAAAAATGAAATAGTTTTTTTATATGGACATAAGAAAGTAGATTCAAAATATTTTGAAGTAGAAATATGAAAACATAGGTCATTGCATTTAATTTATATGAAGTTGGATACAAAGTTTGAACAATTTTGGTGTTGTAAAAGTAGGTTGAAAATACGTTTGAAATTAATTAGGTCAAAATGGTGTTCAAACCTACTTCATATTATGAGTATATCATGCATAATTTGCCAATACTCAAGTATCTTTTAGAGCCCCACTAACTTGAAGTTTTGAAAAATCAATATTTCATTTACATGTAACCCATTTTGTAAGATTAGACATCTTGTACAAGTATAAAATTTTAAAAATTCTACTTAATTTTACTCTCAAGATGGGGTTTTTCAAAAAAATCAATATAAAATGAAAATTTATCATCATGTTAATTATTGTACAAATAAAATTTCTACTTTCAATACATTATAAATTTTCATGGTTACTTGTAATTTTTTCTGACATAGAGTAATGAACCATCTACTTTACTTTGCGTGCACCTTAAGCTTGTTTTTTTTTTCCAAATCCATTTTTTGATTTTTTTTCATCTCTTTAATTTATATGGTACTTCAATTTGTGGACTTTCCTAATTCATCTATGTTTGTTCTTTTTGGTAATTGATGCATTGTTTCATGAGTTGGCGGAACAAATGGAGTCACCAAATTCATGATCTTTTGGTGAACAAGAGTTACATGATATGCCATTGACTTCAAGAGTGGACTCCCTAATGCCTCGTTCACCTTTACTGAAGGTGAATCCATTGCATGTTATTTTCAATTTGAATGGAATTTTTGTCACCACACGCTTTAATAGGGGGACATATCAAAGAGCTCCATCTCACACTATTGTTCTTAGGTAGATTAAAGGATTTCTTAAATAAATGTGTAACACAATTCCATCTGTATATTTGGTCCACACCCTAGTGTCACAATATCTATCATTATTTGAATCAAATTTGGCATGAAATACAAAACTTCATTGATCCTTCAAGAGTGCTTGAGTAAAAGTTTTGCATGCAAAATGTGCATTTCCTGTCAGATAAACTCAACAAGCCTGTTTTTCATAACAACTTTGCTATTTTCTTTTTTATGCATCCTTACACTCACGCTAACAACACATTACTAGTAGATGATACACCTTGATGTTTTCATAACAACCTTGATGTTTTCTTATGATTCACCATACAAAAGTTTGTTTAATGAGTTGTTTAGAGTCATCTTTTTGGACTTTTTTGACAATGTTTGTGAGGACGTCCATTACTTGTTGGGGACTATTTTCCTTTACTTGGGAATTTCTTCATTTATTTGAATATGATGTTTCCACATTTGTATAACATAATTCCTTTGGTAGGATTAGATGTATGAATTACAATGATCTTAGAAAATATAATATGTTATTTGTGAAATGCAATAATGGTTGCAAAACCCCATTTTATAGCAATGTGAAATTGAAAATGACACAAAAAATATCTTATCAATTGCTCATCTTGAATTTCTTAATTGAATATTTAAAATATTTCCTTTCAAATCTACTAAACCTTTAATTGTATTATTGCAAATGTTGCATTTAACCTTTGTCTTCAAGGCATTTATTTTTTACTTAAAGGCCATTAAGTTGAACTTCACATTAACTCCCAACATGTTTTCCTCTATCCAACCATCCGGTGGATGCATGGTGTTCTCTATTATACTTTTAATGCTCTCGACTTGAATCTATCTTGTGACCACCAAGTGGTATTTGGTGTGTTTTGAATCCATGTGATTACTAAATTTTCCAATTTCTTTATGGATGTTCAAGGCCAACATTAAGATTATCCTTCCATATTTTGGACATCAATCCAATTCTTGTAATTATTAGTTGGACTAACATCTCCTAATTTTTATAGGTTGTTTATTTATGTCCATATTCATCCATCCGAGGTCCACATAAGCCCTTTCAATCATATCCTCTTACACCCAAAAAAATGTTGATTCTCAACGTGAATGGCATGATGTGTTACTTCCCAAAATATGTTATTCTACAAGGAAATTATCATCTTAAGGGGAGAAATATTGACATTAGCAAATTAGAATTAAGAGTGAGAATGAAAAACAATCTTTTTCAAGCATTCAAAAAATATATATTGTGATTTGGTCTTGTATATATGTGGTTGGAAGATGTGATGCAAATTCCTTTGTTGGTGCCATAAGCAAATTTTGTTGATCAATTTGTTTTTATTTGGGGATGTGAATAATACACCCTCACCTTGGATCAATTCAATGTATTATTTTCCTAAGGACTTGAATCATGTGTAGTTTGAATGTCAAAGGTTATTCTGTGGGATAGAAGACCAAACATTGTTCATTAACCATGAGCCAAACAAGGCCTTTCAAAGTTCCAAGTATAGTGATCTTTTCATTGAATCTTCTAGAAGTCATAAGTTGTCAAAGAATAAGGTCCAATGGTTGGACCTAGCATCCTGTTTGTGGCCAACATTAGTTAGATTGCCATTACTAAGGATAATTAATGTCCATTATGAATTCATGATCAAATATTCAAAGCCTCGTTTGACTTTTTTTCACCAAATTATTCTTGGTTCATATAATATATGAAAAGTGATCATGGGTGCAAGTATGCACAAAGGTGCCAACAAGATCTTACTTTATAAAAGGACTATGAATATTTTTTTAATCATTTTTCATTTTTTCATATGAAAGAATTTTTGAATGAATTCTTTTGCAACTTGTTATAAAAAAATACATATAGTTGCCTTAATAAGTCACATGTTTGTGTTAATCATTGTTGAATAAATATAAAAATTTCAAAGTGTGTACATTTGTCTAGATTTTGCATTTCATTTTGAAAATTTATCATAATTTGAATCATACCAAACTATGTTAAACTACTTTAGGTTTTTTTTGTGTATCATAAAATAAAACTTTCTTTTGTATGTCATGCACATTACACCCCATTTACATGTGGTAAAATATTTTTGAAAATTTTAAATCTTGAAAAATACCTTGAATTTTAATTTTTTTAAAATTCCATATCTTTTAAATTATGAGTTCTTT
>Ga0209208_10008279_pt1 | contig 13894 bp, 16 predicted proteins | sample S1TSphfallax_3_FD_187694 | JGI IMG/M metagenome (GOLD analysis project Ga0209208, IMG submission 187694) | Host-associated microbial communities from peat moss isolated from Minnesota, USA - S1T2_Fd - Sphagnum fallax MG (SPAdes) (version 2) | ecosystem: Host-associated > Plants > Peat moss >...
CGCTGCGCTACACGGAGCGTGGCCGCGTGCTCCTCGGTTGCCGGCGGCGTGGCCCCGACCTCGAGATCGCCGTCTTCGACACCGGTCCAGGTATCGCCGAACATCAACGCACGCGAATGTACGGCGAATTCAGTCGTCTCGATTCCGACTCGCCCTGGGGTGAGCGGGGACTTGGGCTGGGATTGTCCATTTGCGACCGGCTGGGCCGCCTCATGCAGCATCCGCTGACGTTTGCGAGCACACAGGGCCGCGGCTCGAGGTTCGGCGTGCGCGTGCCGCGCGCTGGCCAGCTCTCGACTCGGACGCCGCGCTCCGTGACGCCGACCGAGCACGTCGACGCCGCCCCGCTGCACGGATTGCGCGTGCTGTGTGTCGACAACGATCTCTCGATACTCGACGGCATGGAGGCGCTGCTCGGGCAATGGGGTGTCCGCGTCGCGAAGGCGCGCACTTGCGCCGAGGCTCTGCAGTGCTGCGCGCAGCAAAAAATCGATGCGGTGCTGGCCGACTACCACCTGGGCGACGGAGTCGATGGGATCGAGGTGCTGTATCGTTTGCGCGCCGCAAAGCTGCAGCCGATCTCGGTCGCGCTGATCAGCGCCGATCACGGAGCCGAACTCGCCCGGATCGCGCGCGCGGCCGGCTACCCCTTACTCTACAAGCCCCTGCGTCCGGCGGCGCTGCGGGCACTCTTGAGCGCCTTCCGCCGGCAGCCGCGCAAGGCGTCGGCGGCCTGACGTGAGCGGCGAGGACAACCCCCAGATTCTGATCGTGGACGATCATCCCTTGTACCGCGCGGCGCTGCGCGGCGCGATCGCCGCGAGCGTGCCGTACTGCGAATTCCTCGAGGCCGACGGTGTCGCGACCCTGCTGGACACGCTCGAACGCCATGCGGACGTACATTTGCTCCTGCTAGATCTCAATCTCCCGGGGGCCTATGGATTCAGCGCCCTGGCACATTTGCGCGGTACGCATCCGGCGTTGCCGGTGATCGTCGTCTCGGCGATGGACGATCCGCGCACCGTCCGCCAGGCGCTCGCATTCGGCGCGCAGGGCTTCGTCTCCAAATCGGAGAATGCGTCGAGCATCGGCGCCGGTGTTGCCGCGGCTCTGCGCGGCGAACTCGTCACGCCCGCGGGCGTAGGCAGGGCGGTTGAAGCGGACGCCGATCCGGCCGCACTCGATGTCGCAGCGCGCATGGCACTGCTAACCCCGCAGCAGTTTCGTGTCTTCGGCATGCTCTGTTCCGGGCGGCTCAACAAGCAGATCGCCTACGATCTGCAGATCATGGAAGCCACCGTCAAGGCACACATGACCGCGATCTTGCGCAAACTCGGCGCCGCCAACCGCACACAGGCCGTACTCCTTGCCGGGCGGCTCGCGGTCGACCCGACGGAACTACGGCCGCAGCCGGAGGATCAGGAGTCCGTCTGACGGGATCCGGCTCAGCGACGACTGAGCTCGGTCCGTGCAGCCTCGATCACCGCCTGCATGTGGTCGAGATATCGTTCCAGCGCCCGCCGTCCCTGCGCCTCGATGCGATATTCGCTCTGTGGCCTGCGCTCTGCAAAATACTTGGCGCAGCTGATATAGCGGGCAGTCTCGAGTTTGCGGGCATGCACGCTGAGATTACCGTCGCTCGTCGCGAGCAGGGCGCGCAGCTCGACGAACGTCAACGACGACGTTCCGGCCAGCGCACTCACGATCCCGAGCCGGAGGCGATGGTGCAGCAGTTCGTCAGTGTCGGCCGGCAAGGTCGGGCGCTCGTCGATCGCGTGCGTGCCGCGCGACCGGCGCGAAGCCGCGCTAGCCACCGTGCCTCCGCGCGATTTCCGCGCCGTAAACGAGGTGCAGTCCGCCGAAACCGAGCATCATGACCCAATCGCTGTAGACCGGCGCCACGACCGCGGCCAGCACGCCCGCGAGCATGAAACTTGCGCCCATCGCCGGAATGATGCGCACCGAGAACGCGCCGCCGGAGATCAGTCCGGTGCCGTAGCAGAGCAGCCATAGTGCCGGCAGGTCGCGCAGATTGCCGGAGCGCAGAAACATCAGCGTCAGCACGGCGCCCGTCGCCACCGCGGGGGCAAAGCCGAGGAGAAAGCGCCGAAAAGGTCCGGACAGCAGACTTTGACCGGCGTCGCGCGCTTTGCGGGAGGTGAATGCCAGACCGATGCCGACGGACACGGCCGCATCTATGATCCAGGGCGCGAGCCGTGCGCCCGCGGGAAAGAGGGCCTGGGCGGCCAAGCCCGTCACCAGCGCGCCCAGTCCGACGACGACGAACCCGATGCCCGAGAGCGCCGTGAAGGACGCGGCGTGCGCCATCGTCTTGCGGATGTAGGCGAGATCGGCGGCGGCCCGATCGGTCAATGCGGTCGGCAGTCGGGATTCGGCCACGGGCATGCGGATTCCTCTTGGTTTTCGCGCCTGAGTCTAGCCACGATACGGAACGCGTCAAGTACTTTACAGGCTAAAGTGCGCGAGCCCGGCTGCTATGATCCCCGGCATGAACGGATCGCGTCGATGAACGGGCCCGGTATGCCAGGGGCGGAACGCAGCGCAATCGTCGCCGTGCAGAGCGGCGCCATGCGCATCATCGCCACCGCCGCGGTGCTTGCGATTCTCTACATCGGTCGGGATGTGCTCGTCCCCGTGACCCTCGCGGTCATGCTGAGCTTTCTCATGCTGCCGCTCGTCCAACGCCTGCGGCGCATCGGCCTAGGCCCGACCTTCGCCGTGCTGCTTGCGGTGCTGTGCGTCGCGGTCGGTGTCGTCGCGGTCGCGGCTGTCATTGGTTCGCAGCTGGTGCGCATGGGCACCCACATGCCGCAGTACGAGGTCACGATCCGGCACAAGGCGGAGACCTTGCGCTCGCTGACGATCCGCCGTGCCGAAACCGTGCTTGGGGTCTCGCACCGCACGGCCGCGGGGGTGGCGCCCGACGTCGCGCAGTTGCCGAGCGCGGCCATCGCCGGCACCTTGCCGGCGGCGCCGCTCGATGCGCCGAGCGGCTCGCTGCAGTTCGTGCAGCGCGTACTCGCGTCGGTCTGGGTGCCGCTCGAGACGGCGGGCACGGTGCTCGTCGTCTTGATTTTCGTGCTGCTCGAGCACGAGGCTTTGCGCGACCGCTTGATTCGCGTCGCCGGCGGCACGGACATCCGCACGACGACCAATCTGATCAACGATGCCGGCACGCGCCTGTCGCGTTTCTTCATGTCGCAATTCGCCGTCAATGTCGCCGTCGGCGCCGTGAGTTGGATCGGGCTCGCGCTGCTCGCCTTGCCGCATGCCTTGCTCTGGGCGACGCTCGCGACCGTGCTGCGTTTCGTGCCCTACATCGGCATCTGGATCGCGGCCCTGTGCGCGACCCTGTTCGCCGCCGCGGTCGATCCAGGCTGGTCGCTGGTGAGTGAGACCGCTGCATTGTTCGTGATCGTGGAACTGCTCGCCGGCCAACTCGTGGAGCCCCAGTTGTTCGGCCACACGACCGGGCTGTCGCCGCTGTCGGTGGTCATCGCGGCGATATTCTGGGGCTGGCTCTGGGGGCCCATCGGGCTGATCCTCTCCACGCCGGTGACCCTGTGCCTGCTCGTGGTCGGGCGGCACACGGCGGCGCTCACGCTGCTCGACGTGCTGCTCGGCGACACGCCGGCCCTGACCATGCCGCAAAAGCTCTACCAACGCGTGCTCTCGGGGGACTCGACGGAGATCATCACGAGCGCGCGTGCGTTCCTGAAGCGCAATTCGCTTGCCGTGTACTGCGATGTCGTGCTGATGCCGGCCGTCTATCTTGCCACCGTGGATTTCGTCGCAGGCACGATCGACCGCGATCAGCAGATCCGCGTGCGCGACACGATGTTGAACCTGTTCGCCTCGCTCGGCAATGAGCCGCAACGCAGCCTGCGGCGCAAGCGGCGCAGCAGCGTGCTCGAGAACGTCAGTCTTGCCCGCGCGCTGCGCGAGCAGCGCGAACGTGTGAGCGGGCGCTTGCAGGGACCGCTCGATGTGCCGCCGGGTTCGGTGACGCTGTGTGTCGGCTTGGGAACCGCGACCGATGAACTCGCGACCGAGATCCTCGTGCGGATCCTGCGCAGCCACAGCATCGACGCCCGCCACGTGCTCGCCGAGGAGATCCAGGCGCCGCCGCCCGCGGGGTCCTCTGCCGACAGCGTCGCGGTCGTCTACGTCGTCAGCGCTTTCCGCAGCGAGGAGCGCAAATTCGGGTCCGACGTCGTCAATACTTTGCGCAGCCGTCTGCCACAGGCATGGCTCTGCACCCTGCTGATTCCAGGACTGCTCGCAGCGATCCCCGAAGCGGTCGCGGACATCGAGGCCGGCGACGTCGATGCCGCGGTCACGACGTTCCACGAGGCCGAAACGGTCTGTCTGGAGCGCTACCGCAAGCGTGCGGCCGGGGGCTGAAACGCGCGAAGCCCAATCAACGGTCGTGGCGATGCTTGTCCATGGCGCAAGCCCACTCGAGGTTCGATTCGGCGAGGGTTCCGGGGATGACCGGGCTCCATGGAGCCTGCTTGGGGTCGGCTTCCTCCGTGTCGGCAGCGCCCTTGAGGTTGTTCTCGGCGTAATAGATCACGAGCGTCGGTCGCGCCTGGTCCTTGACGCAGTCGTAATCGGTTTTCTGGACCACGCTGAGATAGGCATCACCGTTGGCGTCGTGCTGTGCCTCGGCAAATTCCTGGCGCAGCCAGATCGACACGATCTTGCCGGAACGCTTCATCTGATGGTCGGTGCCAAAGGCGGCCCAGGATCCATCGTTGGCGACGCTGCGGAATTCCCAGCCGCCGCTCGTCATCGGGTCGAGCGTCCGCACCCAGGCCATGGGGTCCGCTTTACGTGCCGCCCGGTCGCGCTCGAGCTGCTCGGCGCGAAGCTTTGCCGCCGCGGTCGCCTCGGCGCGCTGCGCTGCCCAAAGCGTCTGCTGCTCGGGCGTCTGTGCTCCGCATGGCGGCGCCTGCGCGAGAACCATCGCGGTCAGCGCCACGGCGAAAAGTATTCGGCCATTGCTAAGCATCGCTACACCTCCTGATCGAGCCCGGTCGCGGCGCTCGTCTACCGCGTGGCTTGCCGCGCGCGCTCCGCGGATGTGGGGCTCGATCCGGATGCGGAGCTCGCGTCCAGAAATCTCTGAATCACGTCGGCCACCGCGCGCGGTTCCTCCCAGAATGGATTGTGACCAAGTCCGGGAAACATCTTGACTTCTGCATGGGGTAGTCCGTCGCGCAGACTCCTTCTCACGACCTCCTCCATGATCGGATCCTTGCTGCCCCAGATCAGCAAGGTCGGTGCGGTCAGCCGCGGCAGGGTCGATTGCAAATCAGCATAGGCGGTCGCCGCCGGCAGACCTTGATCGAGGACCGCGAGCCAAACGCGCAGCGGGATCTGGGCAGAGTCCTTGCGTTCGCGCCGGATGAAGTCCGGATCGACCGGTGTCGGCGAATCCCACCAAGCAATCATGAACGGTGAGTCCGGATCGATCGGTTCGTGCAGCTTGCGGATTGCGGCGGCGTAATCGAACTCGGGCGCCGTCGACGCAGCACCCGCAGGCTTCCCGCCCGTCGATGAAATCAGCACGACGCGGCCGGTGCGCTCGGGCCAGTTTTCCGCGAAGGTTTGCGCGACGATGCTGCCGAGCGAATGGCCGACGACATCGGCCTTGTCGATATGCAAAGCGTCGAGCAGCAACTTCACGTCGTAGGCAAAATCGAGCCGCGAGTAGCAGCATTCGGGCTTGCTCGAGACGCCGTGGCCGCGCAAGTCCACGAGGATCAGGCGATCACGCTTCGGCAGATAGGGAAGCATCGGCACCCAATCTCGCGCGCTGTCGGTGAATCCGTGGATCAGCACGACGGGCGGCCCGTCGGGATCGCCCATGTCGATGTAACCGAGCGTGATGCCGTCGGCGAGCGCCACGGTGTGCTTCGCGGCATCGAAGGCATCGAGGTCGATCGGCGGCGGCACGGTCGCCGCCGCGGCGAGCGTGACGCCGGTAACGACGCTCTGCAGCGCCAGCGTCAAAACCAAGCCGCGGAACCGCGTGGACTGCATGAGGCGCCGAAGACCTTCAGCCGTTCTTGATCCGGGCAACGAGTGCCCGCGTGAACTCGCCCGTGCTGCTCTTGCCGCCGAGATCGCCTGTGCGCACGTGGTCAGTATTGAGCGTCGCGCTGATCGCATTGCGCAGTCGGGTCGCCTCGCCATGCAGGCCGCTGTGCTCGAGCATCATGGCTGCGGCGAGCAACAGCGCGGTGGGATTGGCGACGCCCTTGCCGGCGATGTCGGGTGCGGAGCCGTGCACGGCTTCGAAGATCGCCGCGTCTGCACCGATATTGCCGCCGGGCGTCATGCCGAGGCCGCCGACCAGGCCGGCGACGAGGTCGGAGAGGATGTCGCCGAACAGGTTGGTCGTGACGAGCACATCGAACTGCCAGGGATTGAGCACCAGTTTCATCGCGCAGGCATCGATGATCACAGTCTCGAGCGCGAACTGGTTCTTGTACTTGCGCTCGTACAGCTCGATACCGGTCTCGAGAAAGATGCCCGTCAAGGCTTTCATGATGTTCGCTTTGTGCACGATCGCGACCTTTTTGCGGCCCGTTGCGACGGCGTGCGCGAACGCGAACTCGAGCAGCCGACGGCTGCCCTGACGGGTATTGACACCCGTGGCCATGGCGACCGCATGCGGGTCGTCGTCGATCGGGATGTAGAGCTCGTGTCCGATGTAGAGCCCTTCGAGATTCTCGCGAACGACGACCAGGTCGATGTTGTCGAAGCGTCCTCCGGGCACGATCGTGCGGGCCGGACGCAAGTTCGCGTACAGCTTGAATTCTTCGCGCAGACGCACGTTCGAGGACCGGTAGCCGCCGCCGGAAGGCGTCTCGAGGGGTCCCTTGAGGGCCAGGCGCGTGCGTCGGATGCTCGCGAGCGTAGCCGCCGGCAGCGGGTCGCCGGCCGCCTCGACGCCGGCGAGTCCGGCGACTTGGGTGTCCCATTCGAACGGGTTGCCGAGCGCATCGAACGCCGCGAGAGCGGTCTCGACGATTTCCGGGCCGACGCCGTCGCCGGCGATCAGGGTGGCGGGGATTCTTTGCGACATTACTCTTTATGAATCTCGAGCTTGGCACGGCGCTGGGTGCAACCACGCTAGAATACTCGAACCGCGCATAGCGCCGATAGAGGAATTCCCGCCATCGAACAGAGCGATGCCGCGTTCGCCGCGGTCGCCGCCACGCGCCGATGGCTCGAGCGCGCCGTGATCGGTCTCGGCCTGTGCCCGTTCGCTCGCCCAGTCTACGGTGGTGGCCTCATCCGGTTCCAAGTCAGCCATCGCACGACCCCCGACGGCTTGCTCGAGGATCTGCGCGCGGAATTGCTGGGGCTCCACGCGGTCGAGCCCTCGGTGTGCGAAACGACTTTGCTGATCCATCCGTTCGTACTCGGCGATTTTGCGGAGTACAACGACTTTCTCGGTGAAGTCGATGCAACCATCGCGGCCTTGTGCCTGCAGGGAGAGTTGCAGGTGGCAAGCTTTCATCCGCAGTACCAATTCGCGGGCACGCAGGCGTCGGACAGCGAAAACAACACCAACCGCTCGCCGCATCCGATGCTGCACATTCTGCGTGAAGCGAGCGTCGAAGCGGCGGTCAGGGCCTGGGGTGACACCGATCGCATCTACCGGCGAAACATCCGAGTGCTGCGCGAATTAGGGGGCGAGGGCTGGCGTCGACTGTGGCTGGATTGATGCCGAAAACTCCTCTGCCTTCTCAGCGCAGGCGGCTTCACGTACACTCGGCGGCTGTTGCGATGCGCCGGGTATTCACGGTCGAGAGACGTGCACGAGGAGAGCCGTTAGATTATGAGATTCAACCGTCACCGGGCGCTGCCCGCCATGATCCTCGCCTTATCCGCCGGTTCCTTGACCGCGACTGCCGCGGACTTTCCGACGCCGCTGCCGCCGGAGCCGACCGGGACGGTGCGCACGCTGCCGGAGAAATACCCTGACACCTGGACGTTCCTGAACTTCTCCAGCGACCGTCTGGAGATTCGCGACGTCGGCAGCGATACCCGCGCCATCGAAGGCAATTTACAGGCGCGAGATTCCTCGACCTTGCTCGTCTCCTCGACCCGCCCCGAAATCTACGTTGCCGACACCGTATGGTCGCGCGGCACACGCGGCACACGCACCGATTACATCACGGTATACGACACCAAGACGCTCAGTCCCACGGCCGAGATCGTATTGCCCACCAAGCGCGGATTGATCACGGCGATGGAGGGAATGTTCGCTTTCACCGACGGAGAACGCCTCGGTCTCGTGTTTAATTTCACGCCCGCCTCGTCGGTCACGGTCGTCGATCTGATCAAACGCAAGGTCTTGAGTCAGGTGGAGATTCCCGGCTGCTCCTTGATCTACCCCACGGGTCAGCGCGGCTTCTCGACCTTGTGCGCGAGCGGCACCGTGCTCAGCCTCACGCTGGGCGCGGACGGCAAGGTCACCGGCCGCAGCGAATCGAAAGCCTTCAACGTGATCGACACCGACCCACTGTTTACGTGGTCGGCAACCCTGGGCGGGGTGAGCTACTTTCCCACCATGCTCGGCCACGTGCAGCCGATCGACACCCACGGGGATTCCGCCGTGGTGTTGCCGCAATGGTCGCTGGTCTCGGCCACGGACGTGGCGGGTAATTGGCGTCCGAGCGGCTGGCAGCCGGTCGCGGGCGACGGCAAGGACTCGCTGTTCGTGCTGATGCAACCGGACGCACGCGAGGGCAGCTACAAGGAACCCGGCAGTGAAGTCTGGGTCTTCGACGTGGCCACGAAGACTCGCACGCGGCGCCTGCGGCTGGTGCGTCCGGGGTCGTCGATCGCCTTGACTCACTCGGCGCAGCCGCTGTTGCTGGTGCAGAGCGGCGAGCGCCTCGACGTTTATGACCCGGCGACCGGCAGCCTGGTCCGCAGCTTGAACGTGACCGGTTTTCGGACGCGCATGACGATTCAGCCCGCGCCCTGACATGCCCGTCGAAGCTTCCTTCGCCGACGTCTTGGCCCTGCTTGAAACCGTGGTCGCGTGGTTCCTGGGCCTGCTGCTCGCGGCTGCGGCCCTGCACAAGCTCAGCGCGCGAAGTCGGGCGAGGCGCGCGGCCGGCGATTTGCTCGGTTTGTCCTGGGGCGGCGCCGGGATCGCCGTGGGTGCCGCGATCGCGATCGAGACGGTTGCGGGCGTGTGCTTGTTCGGCGCCACGTTGCGCGGCATCGGAGCCCTCCTCGCGGCCGCGCTCTGGGCGGTTTATCTTGGTCTGATCGGTCGCGCGCTACTCGCCGGGCGACGTGACCTCGATTGTGGCTGCAGTTTCGGCAAGGCGCATCGGCCGCTGGGATCTTGGCAGCTGCTGCGTGCCGGCTGTCTTGCGCTGCTCGCCGCTACCGTCGCCGGATTGGCGTACGCCCCGGCGCTCGTCGGCGCAGCGAGTGCCGCAGGACTCGGCGTCGCCGAATGCACGAGTTCGGCCCTCGCGGCCCTTGCCCTGCTGAGTCTCTACGGCGCGCTCGATCATGTGCTTGCGCTCGCGCCATTGCGCATCGGAGCGCTGCGGTGAGTTTTCTCGTTGCCTCGCAAATCCTGCTTTGGATCGGCCTCATCGTTCTGGGCTTGGTCTGTATCGCGCTGGCCCGCCAGATCGGTGTTCTGCATCAGCGCATCGCGCCTGCGGGTGCTCTGGCGCTGCGCCAGCCCTTGAAGCTCGGCGATCCGGTGCCGGTTCTGAGCCTGCCGACCATTGACGGTTCCGTCGTGCAGATCGGTGGCGGAGCCCAAGGACGCAGTCAGTTGCTACTGTTCCTGTCGCCCGATTGTAGTATCTGCGAGTCGCTGCTGCCGTCCGTGCGATCGGCTCACGGAGCGGAGCGCGCCTGGCTCGACATCGTGCTCGCGAGCGACGGTGAGGGTGAAAACCACGCGGCCTTCGTGCGCGACAAGGGTCTCGCGAAGTTTCCCTACGTGCTCTCGGAGACCCTGGGGCGCACCTACGGTGTCGCCAAACTGCCATACGCGGTACTGATCGACGAAGCCGGCAAGCTCGTCTCGACAGGCTTGGTAAATACGCGCGAGCATTTGGAAAGTCTGTTCGTGGCCAAGGAGCGCGGCGTGAGCAGCATTCAGCAGTTCCTCAGTCAACGTGGTCAGAAGCGGGCATCGTCGGGAGAATAGTGTGGAGCAATTCGATCAAATAGCGGAAAGAGTGCTGCGTGGGTTCGCGAGCCGGACCTCGCGGCGCAACTTAGTGACGCTCTTGGGCACGTTTCTCGCCGGTGCTGCGGCGATTCCGCTGCTGCCGGTGGCGCGCGCCGAGGAGCCGGGCGGGCCGGACGCGTCCGACCCGAACTCCGGGCTGCAGCCGCCGCAGACCAGTGGCAAAGCCCAAGATCCCGGCGATCAGACCCGCTGCGACTACTGGCGTTATTGCGCGATCGACGGTTCGCTTTGCACCTGTTATGGCGGTACCGTCAATTCCTGTCCGCCCGGTACCGAGATGTCTCCGATCACTTGGATCGGCACCTGCCTGAACCCGGCCGACAAGCGCAATTACATCATCTCTTACAACGATTGCTGCGGCGGAGTGCCATGGGGTCGTTGCAACTGTCAGCGCAACGAGGGTGATCGCCCGGTCGTGCGCCCGTCGAGCAATAACGAAGTGACGTGGTGTTTCGGCACCCAGAGCCAGTCTTACACGTGTTCGACCGCCATCATTCTCGGCGTCGCCACCGATCAAAAGTAACCCTATGCGCCGCGAGATCTCGGGACTAATCGGAATCGCAGCCTTGCTCGTCGCGGCTTGCGCCTTCGCGGAGCCGGCAGCGACCGGCGCGAGCGTGTTCGCCAATCATTGCGCCGTTTGTCATGGCCCGGATGCGGCTGGCATCCCGGGCAGCTTCCCCCCTCTGCACGAGCAAATCGTTGGCTTCGCGAAGTCGCCGGCGGGGCGCGACTATCTCGTGATGGTCGTCACGACGGGTCTGGTCGGCGAATTGCAAGTCGGCGGCGGCACCTATCATGGTGTGATGCCGGCGCAATCGACCTTGAGTGAGGCGGAAGTCGCCGCGGCCTTGACCTACCTTGCGAGTGGGCTCGGCAAGATCAAACCCGCGCCGGCGGCGTTCAGCGCCAAGGAGGTCGGCGAGATCCGTGCGCGTTATCCCGACAAGTCGGCATCGAATACGCGGGCCTTGCGGCCGGCCGCCACGCCATGAGCTTCGCGCTGCGCGCCCGCGGTGGCGCGGCGTTGCTCGCGGTAGGCGCGTTGCAGGCGCTGATTGGAACTGCCGCGCTGGCGCAGACGCCTGCGTCTGATGCGCCCCTCCCACCGGGTGTCGAGAACGCCCAGCGCGCCTGGCAGCACTGGGTGCTCAACTGTCAGGGCTGTCATCGTCCCGACGGCACGGGCTCGGACGGAACGGCGCCGAGCATTGCGGGTACGGTCGCGCGCTTCCTGCACGCTCCGGGCGGACGCGAGTATCTAGGCCGGGTGCCCGGTGTTGCTACGTCTCCGCTGAGCGATGCCGATCTGGCGGAAGTCTTGAACTGGATGCTCTGGCGGTTCGATGCGGCGCATGTCCCGCCGTCATTTCAACCCTATACGGCCGAAGAAGTCGCGAGGCTGCGCCAGCAGCCGCTACGCATCGAGGCTTCGCGCGTGCGCAGCGATCTGCTCAGGAAGGCCACGCAAGCCGGGGCGCACGGCGTCGGACGCTGAGCGCTCGCTCGCTCAAGGCGCGTGGGTCGGTTTACTCACGGCGGAGCGCGCGCGTGAGTCGCGGCCGTAATAATCGGGGTAGTCCGCGCTCAAGCCCTTGAATCGCCGGTGCACCCAGAAATATTGTTCGGGTACGCGCTGGATATGGGCTTCGAGCAGGCGCGTGAAACGGCGCACGTCGTCCACCGGATCGGCGCCGGGGAAGTTCTCGAAGGCTGGACCGATGATCACCCTCCAGGAAGTATTGTCCGGCAGCCGCTCCGGAAAATAAGTCAGGACTGCCGCCCCGGAGATCTGCGCGAGCCGCGAGGTCGCCGTGGTCGTTGCCGCCGGGATGCCGAAGAAGTCGACCATGGCCGCGCCCTTGTTGCGATAACTTTGATCCGGTGCATACCAGACCACGCCATTCTTGCGCAGCACGCGGATCATCGTGCGGATGTCGTCGTACTGGATCGGAATGCCGTGACGTTCGAAGCTCGCCAGCATGGCCGCGGCGAGCACGGCATTTTTCGGCGGGCGATACACGGCGCTCATTGGTACGACTGCGCTCAAGATGCGCGTCGCGATTTCGATCGTGGTGAAGTGACCGCCGATCATGATTGCGCCATGACCCTTCGCCAGCGCCGCTTCGAGGTGTTCGAGGCCGACGATTTCGGCGCGCTCGAGGATGCGCGCATCGCTGCTCCACCACGTGTTCGCCGTTTCGAACAAGGCCATCCCCAAGCTCTCGCAGTGGCGATCGAGCAACTGTCCGCGTGCCGCCGGCGACAGTTCCGGCATGCACAGGTCGATGTTCCGGCGCGCAATCCGAATCCAGGAGAGCGGCAGTCGCCGCAAGAGCTTGCCGATGCCGATGCCGAGCCGCATTTGCAGAGGCACCGGCAGCCGCTCCAGCGTGCGCAGCAGCCCTAGGCCCACCCAGGTCGGCCAGTATTTCGGAGCGTAGGCACTCAAGCGCATCGTCGTGGCCGTCGTTCTATCGACGCGCACAGTCGGGGCGCATAGGATTTGGGCGATGGTATCATTGTGGCAGCGGCTTCGATCCTTGCGGCACAGGTTCTGGTTCGGGCTGTCCGAGCGCCTGCGTTGGTCACGCGGCACGTTTCGAGAAAGTCCGGCGCTCGTGCTCAGTGAGGCCCCCGATCAGGCCGAGAGAATAGCCGCGTTGCAGAGGTGTTACCAGGTGAAATTCGAGGCGCAGCTCGGCAGGGCGACGAGCCTCAATAACTATGAATACCTGGATCTGCTCGACCGGCTCTGGCGAGCCGGCGGCCTCGAGCGACCTGCTCCCGGCGCGCTGTGCGATGTCGGCTGCGCCAATTTTTGCTACGCGGCGGCTCTGCAAGCCTTTTTCCAGCCCACCGAGCTGGTCGGTATCGACATCGAGGGCCGTCGACTGTATCGCGACGGTCATACGCGGATCGACTATGCCGCGGGTTATGTCGCGGCCTTGCCGAACGCGCGCTTCCTGGTAGCCGATTACGTCAACTTGGAACTGCCGGCGGACGTGATCACAGCATGGTTTCCGTTCGTCACGCCGGAGGCGATTCTCGCCTGGCGTTTGCCCTTGTCCTTGTTGACGCCGGCACGTTTGTTCGCGCGCGTGCGCGGCAATCTGCGTCCCGGTGGTCTGTTCGTCATGGCGAACCACGGCCTCGCGGAAGCCGGCATCGCGGCGGACTTGTGCAGCGCCGCAGGTTTGCGCTGCCTCGCACGAGAGCGGTCGGACGGTCCCTTCAGTGGCCACCGCCTCTCGCCGGCGGTGCTCAGTTGTTGGCAACCGGCGGCCCGTGCGCCGGCCGCTGCCCCATGAGAAGGCGCATTCGTATTAATCTGCAAACTCCTGTATGCTATATGTCGGTTCGTGAAGTTCTACTTGGTTCGTTTCTGGTCACCGCTCCGCTCCGGCGCATCTCTGACCTCAACCCACAAAGCAGGTTTCTTCGATCCAGGTGGCAGGCACTAGGGCACACCGCTATTCCACGGTGGCTGTAGTGATCGGCCGATAGTTTCTTTTTAGCAGGTATTCTTCACATGACGAAAATGTATGTTGGCAATCTCCCGTTCTCAATGGACGAGTCCGCGGTACGCGCGCTGTTCGAAAAGCATGGCGCGGTACAATC
>Ga0209208_10008280_pt1 | contig 13894 bp, 14 predicted proteins | sample S1TSphfallax_3_FD_187694 | JGI IMG/M metagenome (GOLD analysis project Ga0209208, IMG submission 187694) | Host-associated microbial communities from peat moss isolated from Minnesota, USA - S1T2_Fd - Sphagnum fallax MG (SPAdes) (version 2) | ecosystem: Host-associated > Plants > Peat moss >...
GTCAATGCTAAATTCAATCCTATATATTAAAGCAACAGTGGTGTCTATCTGTTTGTGTGGGCAGTGCCTGGAAGATTCTTCCAGTCATTGCCCGTTCCTTGTGGTGTTTGTCTGTCTGTGGTGACAAACAGGGCAGGGCAAGGCAGGGCGGCCAAGGTAGCCGTTGTGGGGGGCCGGGCGAGGTGCCATTTCTATTAAAAAAATCCTTGGGGAAAACTGGGGGACCTGCATCTAAACAAACAAAAATACAATTTTTTTTAAAAATTATTTTCATTATAGAACATATTAAAAAAACTAGAATATTTTTGAAAAAGAAAATAGAAACTAAATAAATAAATAAATACATACATTAAAAAATGAAGATAGAAAAAATAAGAATAGAAAAAATAAAAACATGAAACAAACATAAACCAAAAAAAAAGTAAAAACGCAAAAATTATAAAAAAAGAATGGAAACAAATGAAACAAGGAAAGGGAAATATAGTAAAATAATTTTAAAAGAAAAAAAATTCCAAAAATGAAAAAACCAAATAAAGAGTAAAAAATAAAAAAAAATAAAACTTATAAATATAGAAGAAAAACCCTACTTGAAAAAGAATGAGGTGTGTCTTCTTTCTCCAAACTTCAAACTTGCATCCAAATAAATATATATATAAAAGTGAAAAAAAAAACACTTTATTTTTATTATACAAAATAATAATAATAATAATAAACACATAAAAATAAAAAAAGTTAAAAGTTTCTAAAAAAAACTAAAACATGAACCAAGTTTAAAGAAACCGGGGGACTTCACAATGGCCAAAGGTCATGGGCACCCACTAGTTTAAATTAATATATATATTTCATGGACATGAAAAGACACATGTAGATTTTTTTCATATCCACGTTGGTGTGGATAGTGAAAAAGAGTGAGCTATTTATAAAATGGAGGTAGTTATTAGGAAAGGTGAAAGATAGTTACTAAGAGAGTTAATAAGAAAAGGGGTAGTTATTAAGAAAGAAATGAAATAGTTAAGTTTCAAAATGAGGCATTTTTTTTAAAAAAAAGTTCGGAATGGTCCATGGACAACCATACAAAGGACTCCAAAAAATCCCCCATATACTAGTTCCAATTACTAGTCACTGGAATTAAGAATATAAAAAATTTGGGAGTTTCTCATGGGTGCTTGTGCAGCTTAAAATTTCATAGTTTCATTTGACTTTGCTCATGCAACAGAACTATGTAGGTATCTTGTCTTTTCCTCCATGATTGAAAGATATCCTTGAGCTCTTTTTGAATTGTTTAGAATTCCTAAGTGGATCTGACTAGTTGAAGAGATCTAGTAGGGAGTGTCAAGGAGTGTAAACTCCTGGTGATTTAGATGTGTTGTGCATTTCAAGGTGTGTTGCAAAAGTTGCAAGGAAATGGTAGCACCCAACGTGGAGTCTCCATATGAAAAATAATCACAAGATAGCTATCGAAATTGATTGTTGGAGGTACAAATTCTCCATGAAAACAATGATTACACCCATTTAGTAGATTTTGGGTTGAAGGTAAATCCTTCTCAAATCAAGGATTTGTTGCTCACACACTCAAAAACCACATAACTTGGTTCCCACATAAGTTTTTGATTTGTTGAAACTACAAATAGTCTTTTAAGGCAAATTTTCCCCCTTTGAAATTAGAATCATGAATTTAGTCAAGATTTCTCTTTTTTTGTCAGCTACTACACTGAAAAAAGGGAATCCAAAGGCACATTCAAATTGTTTTGGGTTTAGTACTTGCATTGTGAAAGATAAAGTCGACTGGAGTCCTTCTTGGGTTAGAAGTGGAAGAGATATTCAGAGCATTTTAAGAAGTTGCAATCCAAAGTAAATAATGATCAGGCGAATGGGGTGTTTGTTCATGGTGAGAAATGGAAGCAATGCTCACAGCATTCAAGTAGTCACAACAGATGGAAAGAAAGGTAAAATCAAATGTGGTCTTTTTTAATAGGATCAATGTTGGAGCAATTGATCCCTAAACAAACCCTAAACTTCTATAGTAGTTGCATTGTGAAAGACCAAACAAATGGGGTTCGATCGGGAAAGGTTTGGTGGGGTCAGTGTGTGCAATTTGATGTATTATGGTTTGCAAATCAGTAATAACAAAAGGAACATGAAAATCTGGGCACAGCAAGGTTCAGCCAAGTGATGAACTAGAGATGGTGGCAACTGATTGCTTTGGCAAAGGTACCCTAAACCCTCACACAGGCCATTCACGCTCACCACTAAGAGGCCAGATGTTCAATTGCTCTCAAATGTGGAATTCTTGATGAAGCAATTCCTGGCAAGCAAATAATGGATGGTGGTTCTCTGGAGAGGTATGGAATACGGGTATTGTCCCAGGTCACAAAACCTCATCAGCATCGATTTGCACATGCCTCATGGACTAGGTCTAGGGCTGTGAAAACTGTGCAGCAAAGCCATCATACAATGGAGTGAGTTAAACTCTTACCCAAGAGGAAGCTCCAGTGACAATTTACATCCCATATAAGATGGTCTTGAGATGAAGGCTATGGATGGCGTCTGTTTGAAGCAGCAATCAACTTTCCTGTACACTCTTTTTTCCCAAATGAGATTTCTGACATGAGATTGTAACATGAAACATTCACCTAGATTGATCAACAGTTCAACTACATTTTCCCTATTGAATTTCTTTATGCCCAACTTCTGGGCTTCGAGGCACTCTATGTAAAGAGAACTTCTACTCAAGAAATTGCTTGGTTTCAACCAACTCCATGGATTTCCACAACTTCATTGCAAGATGGTCTTTTTTATGTTCATGTGAAACTTCTGGGAGCTGGTAAAAGAATTTTCTAACCATTGGCAGGGCTCCTGAACCAGATGGGTGTTTACTCCTCCAGCATTAGCACTGAATAACATACAGGGTACACAGCCAGTCTTCATTAGGAACCTGAAGAATGAAAGTTGAGCAATGTGACATCCTGCACACATTGTCATTGTGGATCTCCCACAAGCCCATGCATAACAATCAGGCACTGCTCGCTGCTACAATTGCCTCTTTCTTTTTGTTTGTACCAATTTCAAGAACTCCAGTTTTAGAGGTCTGTTGGGTGGCAGTTTGTGCTTGCCGCATCTCAGCTAATCACTCTGGGCTCAATGAATTCCCTTGAGTAATCAATCAGACAGAGTTTTGCCTGGATTTTCACTACTATACACCATCTCTGAAAAATACAGCCACCATTTCAAAGGACTTGTTAGAAAAAGGATCCCTCCTCCTATAAATAGCATCAACACTATACCCAATCAAGAACCTTCAGTGTTAACTGATGCCAGTTCCTGAATATAATGTCATGATTATTTACCTTTCTTTGCACCTCAGAGAGAGAGAGAGCTCATAGCTTAAGAATTCTTGAGATAGAGATACCTTTATATAAGGACCCCATTGAGGCTGTTTGGTTCTTTCACTTACTGTGGGTTTGACAATGTCAGGAGCCTACTAGCAGTATGTCTCCACAAGTTGTGGGTTCTCAGGTTGTGAAGGCCATGATGCCATGCTTTCTGCAGCTCTATGCCGGCTTTTAACCTCCTGCCCAGTCATTGAACCACCACCTGCCTGTGAGTACCTTTGCAGTTCAACCTTTCTTCCTCAGTACCACCCTTTGTGTTCAAAGACACTTTCTAGTTACAATTGGTGATTACCAAATTACAAAGGAATGAAGAAGTTGGGGGACAGGTGCTCCAGCACCAGAGTGACAGCACCATGTTACCAAAAATCTGTTTGTTACTCTGTACCTTTGTTACTGAGCCTTTTGCATCAAACACATCTTTTTGTTCTGGACATCATCACTACAAGATGTCAACAGAGAAAAGAAGACACCAGAGAAACATCTTTCTTTCTTGCGGATCTCAGGTATTGTTCTCTTTTCTGAGACCAAATTCATGTGTCCACTTTGATATGAACCTGTGTCTTGGATCATACACCAGAGGAGCTATAGCATCCAACCCACTGGAGCAGTCCTCCATGTACTAAAAGAAGACCTTGGTTGTTAGTCAGAGTTCAGCTGTCATAGAAGAATTTGAGAACTTGACTAATGGAGTTGAGCCCTCCATGCAGCACCTTCCATATCTTGATAAATACCTTAGGCTTTGAACAGTAAAGAGAAGCAAAGATATGATGTTGTCATGGTCAATTTGCAGCTTAGGACTTCTGGGGAGAAAGATAGGCCTGCGACATGGAAAGCAAGAAGGCTAAGTGCATGAAAAAAATTTAGAAGATCCATACCTGCTTGAATCAGGCACCAATTCCTCGTCCTGAACAGAAGCTGTGGACAGTTGGTCAACTTCATCATCCTCTTCACTTGCATCACTTTCACTGTCATTCTCATCTTCTAATTCCTGCTCCTCAGTAGGACCAACAACAGCCTCCATTGGCCCAATCAACTCTTCACCATGCTGATTGAAATCATATTCTCCCTCTCCTTTTTCAGTACCGTCATGAAGATAATCAACTTGCAATTGAAGCTCTGCACCTCCTGTCCCCAAGTGCATACCCTGTTCATACTCCCTAGGTAACACTTCAATTGCAGAGTGTGCTTGCTCTTCTGTTACACTACCACTGGCTTCTGTTACAGTTGTGTGCAGAGCTGCAAAAGTCTCGGGTACCAGTGGGGCTGGTGGTGCATACGGGATGAGAACTGGCAAACCAGGGGGACCAATCCCAAGCATGGGTTGTGGATTCAGAAACTGTGGTATGAACTCTGCAGCATTTGGATTCATTTGCACAGGGGACAATGATGAAGGAGATAAGGGGATAAACACAGGGGGAGGTCCCCCAATGTAAGGATTGTTACCCAGTAATGGCATTTGTGGGCCTTCCATCATAAATGGAGGTCTGAAGTAGTTTGGAGGAGGTGGAGACATCAGAGGATGTATGGGGAGCCCTGGATGGGGAGTCATAAAATGTGAACCTGGCAAATATGGTGCTAAGAAGCTTGGTTGCGGGAAGAGGGCCAAGTGAGGAACAGGTCTATGGAATGGAGTTGCAGCAATTGTCCTGTGAACTTGAGGAAGAGGAGGAGGAGAAGCAGGAGGAAGGTGAGGGGGAGGTCCACTTTGTCGGAGCACTTTTCTGTCTCTAAGAGCTGTGACTGTAACTGTACTTGTTACTGCAGATGGCTGGTTGATACTGCCTAATGAAGTTGGGCTGAAAGGTGGTGCAGTGGCTGAAAGGAGCTTAGAGGAACTGTCAGGTGTACTTGGTGAGACTGGTGCCTCATGAATCACAACAGGCTCTGCTGATGAAGAGTCTTCTTCCCTCTTCTCACTGTCAACCCCAGCTCCAGTCCTTTCATGGCCGTAAGATGGAATCTGCACTGAAATCTCAGTTTCAACAACCTCCTCCATTTCTGTCCTAGCTTCCACATCAACAAAAACTTCACTAGGCTTTTCTGAGGGAGGTATCTCTGTCTCTGGTAAAGGTATCTCCTCATCACTTGGAGATTCCACAGTGTCAGCACTACTGGAAACAGTTTCGTCCAGTTCCTCAACAGCTGCTACATCAGCCATGTGAGAGCCAGACATCTCTTCTCCTCCAGCTTCTACAGAAACTGGATGTGTTCCCTCTGATAGGGTTCCTTCATATTCCAGAAGTACCTTTGGTATTTGAGCATCTGGTTGGGCTTCTTCGGATACCAGAGGTATCTTTGGAGTTTGAATGTCTGGTTGGGTTTCTTCAGAGTCCAGGACTATCTTTGGTGTTTGAGCATCATCAATTGAGTCATCTCCTTCAACAATGTCTGTCACCTTGGGTGAGGTGGGAGGTTGCAGACTTCCATCCCGAGAGGAATCTCTGCCTTCTGCAGAAAGAGAAGCAGAGGATGAAGATGATGATAGCACATTGGAGATAACTAGATCAGATGAAACTCTAGATAGTTGGGGTGAATCTTCCTTGGCAGCCAACATTTTGTTCTTTTGTCCTTCAACAAGCTCGGAAGACTCTTTGTCAACTGGGATCAGCTCTTCTTGCTGCAATTGCTCAACAGGGATGGTAGTCTCTTTCTCAATATTAGCAGTCATGTCCTGCTTCAGTTTTTCAGAAAAGGAACTTTCTTGCTCAGTAGTGGAAAATGAATCCTGCTGTGTTCTGTCAGTAGTCACAGCCAAACGAGAGAAAGACCCCCAAGGAGCAAGAGCCACCTCCTTGTAAGAAGGGGCTGACCCACCTGAGGTGAAGGTACCGGCAGTTTTTCCAAAAACTGTAGAAGAACTTCCTGATGCCATACGACCGTGTGTGGAGTGGTTGACTGCCCGTGATACAGCAGCTCCTGCAATGGCAGCCTCTCCTCCCTCAATCTTGTCAGTGCTCATATCCGGTGCAGCTTGAGATAATGCCAGGCTTGAAACTGTCTTGTTTACATTTGCAGGTGACTCCAATGTTGCTGGAGATGAAGCTTCCCCTGCAAAACTGGGAGTTTGTGGCCTTCCAGAAAACTGCCTTACATAATGTTTCCCACCTCCCATTGGGTTTTCGGCAAGGCTTGAAGATGCAGTGCTTTGTGGAGACAATGTACCTACAATTGGACCATATGCTGATGAGGTTCTCCTTCTCAACAACTGGTTTGCACTTCCCCCAGTGCCTGGTGCACTCCCCCTCTCTCGTAGTACTGCACCACTTTGCCTATGGTGGCCACCACTGTGTGCTGCTTGCCCTTCAGTATTATATGGAACCACTGTAGCTCCCTTGTGTGTCAGTCGCCTGTTGCCTCCACCAAAGGATCGTGACCTTGAAACTGCTTCCTGCCACCCTTCTTCCTCTTCCTCTTCTGTAATTTCAACAACACTCTGTTTGCTGCGCCCCAGTTTGGCCTCAACACTGGTGACAATGGGTGAAATGGACTCCTGTGGGCTAGGAGGAACAATGGGTTCTGGCAGCACAGTGGGCCAGATGTCCCTTCTTGGTAATGGATCAGATGAATCAGATGCACTCCTCTCCTCATCCGAAACAACTACAGTCAATGCCTCAGCAAAATCGTCAGTTGTGCTGTGTCGTGATGATGATGTGGAGGAGGCCTGACTTTGTCCTTTGCCTTTAGACTGTAACCCCCCACATCCAGATCATAACTTTGTGTCATAATGTGTGCTCACAAAACTGCCACGACATATCAACTAGTAATTCTGTGTGCAAAACACAAGAAGTGTTTCCACTTTCAAGCAGGACCAACAGCAGAAACCACAGATTTCTTCAATTGATCACACAGACAGCCCAGAACCAGCTCTCACACAAAGATACTACCCTAGGAATTCAGATTTGGAATGGAGACCAGAGTTATCTATGTGCTTGTATGTGTGAGTATTATCTGTAGAAAACAACATGTAAAGGCCTGTAAATTCGCCAAAGGCGCAAAGGCAAAAGGAAGCATACAATATGTACCTCATGCTGCCCTGCTTCACTTTCACCCACATGGAACTTACCTTCAGATGTCGAGGCTTTCGCTTGTTCTCCAACTCCTTGCCCTTTTCTCCTGCCTCTGTATTGATGTACTCCAGCAGATCTGACACACTGGAGATTCACAGTGCACTCAAACAGTTTAAGACCTGCAACTACACGGTTATCATTTCACACCTCAAGCCCAAGATAGTTTTCAACTCTTTGTCCAACATCGACATTGACAGAATAGTTCGCACCAATAATGAAACAGGATAGTACCTGAGATGACCCTTGCTAGCAATTGACGGGTCAGGCTTGGGAGCTCCAGTTCTTGCAGCCTCCTGCTGCTCAATTGCCTTGGAGTCAAAGTACTCTAACCATGCTGCTGCATCCTGAAATATTTTCACGAATTCAGCTCTATATGACATGGGAAAAATGTATTACTCATAGTCACACATATTCATAGAATTGGGCTCCAAACAGCATATTATGCTCTTTACCAAAAACATTATATCCTTCACACAACTAGGTTCAGTACTATTTCACCATTAAGTTGCAGTTCACAACAAATTACTCACCTGTGTGCGGAGATCATCAGGGCCAAGTTTAGCTTGCAATATTTGCAGTGTGGTTTGCTCATGCTGAACACTCAATGAATATGCCTCCATGAGTGAAAGTGCAATTGCAATAGCATGATAACTTGCTGCTGTCTGCACCCACACCCACAAGCTTCGGCTACTCAATGTCATCCAAGAATATACCAAACCAGACTTGTGTCAGCAATACATAGCACATTGTAGATCAATAAACTGATTATAACACCACAGATCAATAAGTAACATTTTTTAGAACAAGAAATTGAAACAGAGTGGGAAGAAAGACCTGAATGTGATCAGCACCAAGGAGACGTTCATTGCATTTGAGAGCCTCATGAAGATACCGTAAGGCAATATGAACATTGCCCAAGCCCTCCTCCATCATTGCAATATTGATGTAAGTGGCTGCTGTATTTGGATGTGATGGTCCACAGATTAAATGAAGCAAGTACAATGCTCGGTTCACATATCTGACAACCCCCTCCAGTTTCCAGTTGTCAACAACTCAGAATGGTAGTAAACATCTTATGAACCCATGTCCACTATAGATGCATTATTATTCCTATAGGGAAAAAATTCTACAGGCATTAAGTTCACTGGACATTTATAAGCACATTATTGAGTCACAGGTCTGTACTTTAATGCCAGCTCTGTGTGCTGAAGTCGGTAGTAAAACACAGCTAAGTCACCGTAGCTCTTCATAGTATCAGGATGATCAAGCCCAAGTTCCCGCTCATTGATATCCAGTGCCTTTTGTTGATAGATTGTTGCCTGCAATCAGGATATCCTTCAGTTCTTATGCATACAATTTGTTGAACTACAAGGAGACCTCTCCAACATATATTCTTCAAACAAATTGGAAATTCAGACATTTCATCTGTCAGACTTCATGATCAGGTTCTGGAACAGTGGGAAATGACACTTCACCTGATTAAAGTCCCCAGTGTGGTATAACACAACTGCCAACAGACTGTATGCACCTGCAGTCATGCGGTGATAAGGCCCACAAACTGCAACCAGCTTTGCCAAGGCCTGCAACCATGTTAAAACTATTAGAGAATGTGTAGGCAATACATCAGTTGTGTGCACTTCATGTGGAGATTGCATAGTCCAGTGCACACAATAGCTCTGAGTGCAATCTTAGTAGGAGTTTAAAGGGGAATATGCATTTGTTTGAAATGTTAAATTACACAACTGAAAAATACCTCAAAAACAAAAGAACGAATTTGTTCCTTTGTCAATATCTACACACAAACTCAAAATGAGGTTTAAACTTCAGTATTTTAGGAAACATTTGTTTCATGCTAGCTCAAGACATTCATCATACCTTAGTCCCATAAGTGACAGCATCTTCAAGCTTCCCCTTATCCAGTGCTGTTTTGGAGGACTCAAGCAATGTCCTTCCATCTGCTGATGAGCATGCAACTTGCTGCAGGCAAGATGAGAGAGAAGGAATAAATGGTATAATGATGATCAACCACACCAAGATGAATTAACTGGTGCCACCATCATCATCAAATGCTGAATGCAAGACTTTTCCAGAATTTTTCTAATGTGTAGAATCTACACTCACAAGGAAGCAACCCTAGACACTCCTGCCAGTATTATTCTAGTGATATTGAGAAAGCATAGACTTTCTCTACCTTGTATACAGGAATCATGCTGATGATGTCACCTGTTCTGAATGGGGTGGGTGTGTCCAGATCATAATCACGAGGAGCAATCTCAATTCCCACCTGTTGACAAGAAAAGCAAGTTGATGAACCAAATTAGCTGCAAGAATTCTACAATCTGTATTGAGTTTTGAGATTCAAAAATCCAATTTCCTTTTTACCTTGTGGCACAGACCCCGAAGTATTGCATACTTGCGGAGTTCAGAAGATATCACCTCACCCGCAAGTTTCCACCCAAAACGCTTGTTCACAAAAGTCTCCACCCATCTCCATATAAGGTACTTTGAAGAACTTGGCCTTTTCTCCAAATCTTCCTCGAGGAGAGATGTGCCCAACATCACATTGAGAGCTGCGGCTATGTTCAAAGGCAAATCTGCTGCATTCTTGCAAGATGCAACAACTGCTTGCAAAACATGCTTAAAGGCCCGAACTACCATCTCATGTACACATAGGGACTGCACATGAGGTAACTTCGCAGCCAGCTTTGCCTGCCATTTCAAAAGGAAAAAACTCCATAGTAAACAATCTTGGAAAGTAATCATACATTGGACAGAGCAGGAATGTCCAGATCCAGTTGTGTCAATGTTGCATCAGTGCAAGATGACAGAGCATCTTGCTTGAGAAGAGGCTCACAACCTTGACCACCTGCACCAGAAATCTTCTTCTCTCAATCTAAATCCTGGGCTCTAAAATCGTTCTAAAGCTAAAGCTAAGCATTTGCAGGTAGGCAACTGTGTTTTGTGGAGGAGGTGAAGAAAGAAATCTGGAAGAATAAGAATTTGGGAGAGGTGGATTATCATCAGGTGTGCTGAACAAAATAACAATGCACCTACCACTTGGCCCAAGGAGCGCATCTGAAGACCACGTGTGTGCATGAAGTCTGTTAGTGTACGACCATCTACAGGTGAGAGCTCCAGTGATGCAAAATCTGCTACCTGTACTCAAAACCAGATTCCACTTTTGTCATTGCATATTGACATGATGAGGAACACACAGTGTGAAGTCAGTGACCTTGGCATTTGGCTCAACAAACATAAAGCATCACTCATTGTTCCTGTTGCTGTGAGTAACGCCATTTTGTCATGGAGACAGAGTTGGCAAGCAGATTGCAGAAATTCCACTGTAAACAAAGAGTGAATCACTGAGAGACGAACCAGTTTAGGCAGTGCATTATCAGTGTAGTACTGCTGCACTCCATCCATTAGCTCTTTAATTGTCTGCAGGATAGTCATCCCCCATCATTGCATTACATTCCTCCATGGTTAGCAATACAACTTGCAAGGACCCCAATGTAGATGTCCGCAATGAAGCAAGGCTAGACAGCAGTACCAGAAACAGTAAGACTGCAAATCACACTTTCAAATCCAGGATTCCTTCACACAATGTATTCCTATTGATGATGTATAGCTGGTGTTGTCAATCACCTACAGGATAGTCTTGATCTAGGTGGTCCTTGCACATGCAACATCTATCAAGGTCATGGAAACAAGAGAACCTTGGAATGTAGGCCAGTCCCAGAATCCTTCAGTCGCATGAAAGTGCTTTCTGAAAGATGTGCCATGAGGGATGGTTGTGCCACTGGTGCTGTGTGCTCATCTTCCTTTGATTGATTCTCTGGATTCTGTGAATCTTCTTTACCTGACTGACTCCCTGCAGGAGGGATGTGTCAACATGTCTTCACAACATGCCTCGTGTGACTGAAAGACAAACAACCAATCTGAAAACCAAAACATTGAAAAGGTGACATAACACAATGCAATGCTCTTAAAGCATAATAATGGTACCTGAGGTTTTCAATGAACTATCAAGCTCCTTCTTCTTGAGTGGTTTGAGTGTCGGAAGTCCAGTTCTTGCACTTAAATTTTTCTCACTCACTGTTGAGGAGCCATGCTCCAGGACTTTCTCAGTTTTTTTCAATCCATCCTTTTCATTCTCAGTTCCTCCTGCCTGGGTTTGCAAATGCTGCACCCAGCATGCTCCGAGTTCCCATCGGATGTACAAGGCTTCTGGTGTGTCATGCTCCTCATCTAGTCTAGCCAGGCTCTCTTCCAGAACTGCATGAATCTGAGCTTCAGCAATCTCCAACTCTTCAGCTGCTGAGGATGAGTGTGCTTGCCCATTTGTACTACTTCTGTGCAGAAGTGTGCGAAGACTGCAGACATGTCAACAAGAGTGGTGTCTTTCTGTGTCAACCTCATCACACTTTGCACCAATGCATGATGATGCATCCAGAGAAAACTGTACAAACTTTATGACATGTTCAGTTTCAATGCATGCAGAAAAAACACCTGCATCAATTGGAGGTAGAAACAACAACAACAACAATAATTCCTATACAACCTTCACCAAATTTCACAATGAAGATGAGCAGATTGGAGATGATAAGCTACAGTACCTGTTCACATTGAGAGCATTGGCACCTCCTTCAATCTGATCTTCAACAACTACCTCACTGGGTAACTCTCCCGCATCAACATCAGAGCTGACTGCTTCAACAAGGACAGTGTACCCCTTGTGGCGCACAATCACCACACCTAAAGTTGCCGAATCCTATCATTGCACAAAACCCTAAATCATCACTCCATTATGTGCAGCAAGAGTATGCACTTCAAAAAATACATGACATGGACATCTGGAACTCATGGTGGGAGAATTGTTGTTGATTGCATAGGAGACTACTACCAAAGAGCCTTAGAATAAACAAGGAAGTTGGAATGAGGATAAGAACTTTTACATGTACAGTAGTGCTCTCATCAGCAGTGACTCCCTTCAGCAGATTCTTCACTGCTAGTTGATGCGGACTTAGCCCAAGAGCCTGGCTGGCATCAATTTTGACTTCCAGCTTCTTGCTAGCATCACCAATGTCACGATGCACTGTGAACTTGAGGTTACCTCTTTTCTCCACATGAAGATCTGTAGCAGCATTATTGCCACCGCCTGCAGACGGTTCCTTTTGTGAAACTCTAATATCAACATGTTGGATGACTTCACTTGCCTGTCAATAAATGCAACCACAAATAAAAGAAGCAGAGCTGTGTCATTCCCACAGACTGAGTCACACCAAAGTCTCAAGTGACCAATGAGCTCTCCAATCATGGAGAAAGTGATAGAGAAAATGATGGAGAAATTGATGGAAATTTTGATGCAGAAAGTGATGGAGAAAGGGATAGAGAAAAGTGATAGAAATCAGTGGAGAAATCAGTCGTGGAGACAGATTCAGAGAAATTAGTGATGTACAAAGAGATGGAAAAATCAGTAATGGAAAAACAGATGGAGAACGTGATGTTTATAAACTTGATGATGATAATGATGATGATGATGATAGAGAAAATGGTTGAGAAATCAATGGAGAAAGTAATAGAGAAATTGATGGAAATTTCAATGCAGAAAGTGATAGAAATCAGTGGACAATTCAGTGATGGATACCGAGATGGAGAAATCAGGAATGCAGAAATCAACGATCGAGATAGAGATGGAGAAATCAGCAAATGGAGAAAGTGATGTCTATGAACTTCCTGATCATCATCATCATCATCATCATGACGAGGATAATGCAAATGTGAGTGAGTTTGGGGCATGGCATTTCTGCGAGCAAGCTAACCTGCGTAACGGCAACGTCCACGAACATATTGTGCAAGAGGAAAGCTTTGTGATCACGGATTTGGCGCTCCTCGGAAGTGGCACAAGGCATAGCAGCAAGGAGGGAGAATTCATGAGCCCAGGGCCGCCTGATGAGACCAGATTGAGCGTCTCTTCTACCGGCCTGACCTCCGCCATCGCCACCCCAAGTCACGTCCTCGACTGGAAGAGAAGGAAACACAGACGGCCTCTCCGCTGCTGCCGGCGGCACAACCCATGTATTTGCCCGAAACCCATACGGTAGATTTCCAAACTGTATAAAACCCAATACGATACGGTGATTGTCAAACCCGCATAATGCACACCAGGATACGCATACTGTATAAAAAAATCACACAATACAGTACATCGTCAAACCTCATAATGCACACCAAGATACGCATACACTGTATAAAAATTCACACAATACAGTACATTTTTCAAACCTCATAATGCACACCAGGATACGCATACACTGTATAAAAATCACCACAATACGGTATATATTGTCAAACCGTATAATGCACACCAGGATAAGCATACACTGTATAAAAAACACACAATACTGTATATTTGCCCAAAAAAAAACTGTTTTA
>Ga0209208_10008281_pt1 | contig 13894 bp, 11 predicted proteins | sample S1TSphfallax_3_FD_187694 | JGI IMG/M metagenome (GOLD analysis project Ga0209208, IMG submission 187694) | Host-associated microbial communities from peat moss isolated from Minnesota, USA - S1T2_Fd - Sphagnum fallax MG (SPAdes) (version 2) | ecosystem: Host-associated > Plants > Peat moss >...
AGGACCTGCCGGACGAGGCGCTGGTTTACCTGCTGGGCAGCCGGTATTGCGAGACGGACGAGCTTTCTGAGACGGCGTGGCGGCTGTTCGGGCATACGGCGCCGGGCTGGGCGCGGGTGCAGGCGGTGTGCGACTTCGTGCACAACCATATCAAGTTCGACTATCTGCAGGCGCGGCCCACCAAGACGGCGCTGCAGGCGTATAACGAGGGCGTGGGGGTGTGCCGGGATTTTGCGCATCTTGGGGTTGCATTCTGCCGCTGCCTGAACATCCCGGCGCGCTATTGCACGGGCTACCTGTCCGACATCGGGGAGCGCGGGCCATTCAGCGCGATGGACTTCGCCGGTTGGTTCGAGGCGTATCTTGGCGGCCAGTGGCACGTGTTCGACCCGCGGAACAACGTGCCGCGGCGCGGACGGATATTGATCGGCCGCGGCCGGGACGCGACGGATGTGGCGATCAGCAACACGTTTGGGCCAAATTTGCTGGTGAGCTTCAAGGTATGGACGGATGAGATGCCTTAAGTACGGAACCAAGCGCATCTTTTTTGAAAAAAAGGCTCCCCCGCCCGAGGAAGCAAAAAACTTTTGGTCGTTGGGGGCGTTGGCAGGCGCCTGCCACGGCCCGCGGGAGCGGAAGTTTTTTTGCTTCCCCGGGCGTGGTGCCTTTTTTTCAAAAAAAGAAGCGCATCCTTCCTCTCCACAACCGCTCGTCTAATATCCCAGGCAGAGGAGCCACCCCATGCTAGAGACCAGCACCGAATTCAAGCAAAACGCCGTCGGCGCCATGGCGGATGCCGGGCTGCAGAAGGCGCTCGCCCGCGCCAAGCCGCAATTTGCCAAGAAGCGCTCGGCCGCCGTTGATAAGCTCCCGGAGTTCGAGGCGCTGCGGGAGACCGCCAAGAACATCAAGAACCACGCCATCCAGCACCTGGATTACTACCTGGAAACCTACGCCGCCGCGGTCGAAAAATCCGGCGGGACGGTGCACTGGTGCTCTACCGCCGAGGATGCAAGGCAGGCGGTGCTGAAAATCTGCCGAGAGGCCGGCGCTAGGACCGTCACCAAGGGCAAGTCCATGGTGACGGAGGAGATCGCGCTGAACGATTTTCTGGAGGCCAACGGGGTGACGCCGGTGGAGACCGATCTCGGCGAATACATCCTGCAACTGCGGCACGAGCCGCCGAGCCATATCATCGGGCCGGCCTTCCACCTGAACCGGGAGGACTGGGAGGACACGTTTCGCAAATCCCATCTCGATCTGCCGGTCGACCGTATTTTTCGGGAGCGGCGCGATATTCTGACCGAGGCGCGGGGCAAGCTGCGGGAGAAATTCATCGCCGCCGATGTCGGCATCACCGGCGCGAACTTTCTCATCGCGGAGACCGGATCGTCGGTGATCGTCACCAATGAGGGCAATGGCGACCTGACCCAGACCCTGCCGCGGACGCATATCGTCGTGACCAGCATCGAGAAGGTCGTACCGACGATCGAGGATACGCTCTCGCTCCTGCGGGTTCTCGCGCGCTCGGCGACCGGGCAGGACATGTCGGTCTACACCACGTTTTCCACCGGCGGCGCCCGGCCGGGCGATCCGGACGGGCCGGCGGCTTACCATGTCGTGCTGGTCGATAATGGCCGGTCCAACATGGTGGGGACCGAGTTTCAGGACATGCTGCGCTGTATCCGCTGCGCGGCCTGCATGAATCACTGCCCGGTTTACGGCGCCGTCGGCGGCCACGCGTATGGCTCGACCTATCCGGGCCCGATGGGCGCGGTGCTGACGCCGATGCTGGTCGGCATCGAGAACGCCGGCCACCTGCCCAACGCCAGCACGTTCTGCGGCAAATGCGAGAGCGTGTGCCCGGTGAAAATCCCGCTGCCGAACCTGATGCGCCATTGGCGGGAGCGGGAGTTCGAACGCCACTTGCAGCCGCAGACCATGCGCGCCGGCATCGCGCTATGGGCCTGGTTTGCGAAGCGCCCGGCGCTGTACCGTCTGGCCACGCGGGCGGCGGCGCTTGGGCTTGGCCGGCTGGGCGCCAAGCGCGGCAGCTTTGCCCGCCTGCCCTTCGCCGGCGGCTGGACCGATGGCCGGGACTTTCCGGCGCCCGAGGGCGATACCTTCTTCGCCCGGTACGCTGCCGCCCAAAAGGACAAAAAGTGACGCGCCAAGCCATCATCGGCGCCATCCAGCGCGGCCTGAAGCGGGGCCCGCTGCCGGCCGACCAGCGCGCGATGCTGGCGGCCCGCATCGCGAGCCATCCGCGCCACATTATCCCCGCCCGCGGGCAGCTCGGCCTGGCCGGCCGGATCACGCTGTTCACCGAATATGTCGAGCGCGAATTCGGGACGGTCGATCGGCTGGCGTCGCTGGACGACGTGCCCGAGGCGATCGCGCGCTACCTCGCCGGCCAGAACCTGGCACCCGCCCTCGTCGCCTCCCCGCACCCGGCGCTGCAAACCATCCCGTTCGCCAGCAAACCCATGCTCTCCGTGCGGTTCGGCGTCTCCACCCCGGCCGATCCGGTCAGCCTGCAACACGCCTTCGCCGCCATCGCGGAAACCGGCACGCTCATGCTGCCCTCCGGCCCGACCCGCCCAACCTCCAACAATCTGCTGCCGGACAACGCCATCGTCGTGCTGCCGGCAAGCCGCATCGTCGGCTGCTTCGAGGATGCGTTCGACCTGCTGCGCTTGGCCGGCCCGGACGATAAACCGCGCGGCCCGAAAGCCAAGCCGCGCGAATCCTTCATGCCCCGCAACGTCATGCTCGTGACCGGCCCGTCCCGCTCCGCCGATATCGAGCAGACCCTCGAACTCGGCGCCCACGGCCCGCGCCGGCTGCACGTCCTGATCATCGATGGCGAAAGCTAGAGGCCTATCAAAGGCCGACCTTCAGCTCTGGGCCGCCTTCACCCAAACCATCATCCCCCTGCCCGGCAAACCGAAACTCAAGCTGGACCCCGAGCCCCCGCAAGCCGCGCCGCCAGCCGCGCCGCCGCCGCCGCCCTCGAAAACATCCAAGACGCGCGCGAACGCGAAACCAATCCATGTCGACCTGGCCCCCGCCGGCCTCGACAAATCCACCTGGCAAAAATTCTCCTCCGGCAAGCGACGCGCCGAACGAAAACTCGACCTGCACGGCCTGACCGCCACGCGCGCCCACCACGCCACCATCGCCTTCATCCAACACGCCCACACCGAACAAATCCGCTGCATCGAAATCGTCACCGGCAAAGGCGAAGTTTTAGCCCGCGAACTGCCGCACTGGCTGAACGCCCCTTCCCTGCGCCCCATGATCCTGGCTACCGCCCACCCCCCGACAGCCAACACCGGCGCCGTCCGCATCCTGTTGCGCCGAACGAGATGATGCCCCCGCGTGGCTGATTTTTCGGGACTTGGCGCTGTAAATGCCGTAAAACGATCCAATTCAAATCCGCAACATCCTTAGAATAGGGTGAGGGAGCCAGGAAAATGCATATCAAGAACCCGGTCGAGTGGTTTTTCGCACAATTTGAGGCAACGGCGGAGATCGGCGCCGCGCATCCGGCGGATTATTTCGCGACGCCGGCCGAGATTGCGGCGGCCCATGGCACGCCGGTAATCCGGGAAATTGTGTATCAGGACCTCGTCAACGCCATCAAGGCCGGGATTTCCGATTTTGCCGCCGCCCGCACGGATGTTGTGTTTCTGATCATGATCTACCCGGTCGCGGCGCTGGTGATCGCCGGAGTGGATGCGCAGCACGCGCTGCTGCCGCTGCTGTTTCCCACCGCGTCCGGCTTTGCGCTGATCGGGCCGCTATTTGCTGTTGGGCTGTATGAGATGAGCCGGCAGCGGGAGCTGACGGGGACGGAAAACTATCTCGACACGTTCCGGGTCATCCGATCCCCGCAGATCGGCGAGATTGCGCTGATGGGGCTGATCCTGATCGGGCTGTTCCTGCTCTGGCTGGCGGTCGCCCAGGCGATATTCGACCTTACTCTGGGCGGCGGCGCCGCTGTTACGGTCACCGGCTTCATCGGCGCCGTGCTGACGACGCCGGGCGGCTGGGCGATGATCATCATTGGCACTGCCGCGGGCGGCGTGTTTGCCGCCGGGGTGCTGGCGATCAGCGTCGTCACCTTTCCGTTGCTGCTGGACCGGCATGTCAGCCTCGGCACCGCCATCCACACATCGAGCCTGGCGGTGCGGCGCAACCCGGTGGTGCTGGCGCAATGGGGGCTGATTATTACCGCTGGGCTGGTTCTGGGGTCCCTGCCCTGCTTTATTGGCCTGGTGATTGTGCTGCCGGTTTTGGGTCATGCCACGTGGCATTTGTATCGGCGGTTGGTAAAGCCGGTCAAAATTTAGGAAGGAAGCGCTTCTTTTTTGAAAAAAAGAAGCAAAAAACTTTTGCGAATTTGGACCACTGGCGTTGAAACAAGCACGGAAAGGTCCGAAAGTTTTTTGCTTCTTTTTTTCAAAAAAGAAGCGCTTTCTGTCCTTTCTTAAACTCAGCCGGCGACGTCGCCGTCCAGCGCTTGAATGCCCGGCTGAACGCGCTGAGTTCGGAGTACCCCAGCAACGAGGCGATTTCGGTCAGGGCGATATGCGGCTGCGCCACGTAGATCATCGCAAGTTCGCGCCGCACACGTTCCGTCAACGTCGTGAAATCCACACCCTCCGCGACCAGGCTGCGGTACAAGGTCGCGCGGCTCATCCCCAGCCTGGCCGAGACGCTTTCGATATCCGCCGCTCCGGCCAGGAAGCCGGCGCGGATTTCCTGCACCACGCGGCCGACCGGGTCGTCCGGCGGCGCCTTGGCGGCGCGGCGTTGCAGTTCCGCTTCTAGCGCGGGAATCCGGGCCGGTATGGAAGCGGGCATGCGGCAGGAGAGCAGTTCCCGCCGCACCAGGATCGCGTTGGTCGCCTGGCCGAAATAGACCGGGGCGTTCAGCAGCGCCTGATGCGCGCCTGGCGCGGCGGCGCGCAGATGTTCGAAATGGATTTCTTCCGGCGACCATGACGGCCCGAAGCAGCGGACGAACAGCGAGTTGAAAATGCCGATGCTGAGTTCCGCATCCTGCCGCCGGCGCAGAATCCGGCCATCCCTGATCTGGTATTCCAGCCTGATCAGGTCGCCGTCGTCGCGCAGGGCGAGGGTGGAATGTTCCTGCACGGCCGGGAAATAGCGGCAGAGATGTTTCAGCGCCTCGCCCAGGGTCGGGGAGTTGAGCGCCAGTTCGCCGAGCGGGCCCATGTTTTCCAGCCGGTACGCCTGGCCGAAGCGCAGCCCGAAATCGTCCACGCCGGTTTGCCGCGCCGCCTGCTCGAACAGGTCGCAATAGCGGTTGAGGTCGAGCAGTTTTTCGGGGTCGGCGGCGTCCAGCAATGGCAGGCGGGCGGCGCCGAAGATGCGTTCGGCGTCGCCGCCGCAATGGCCGATCAACCCCACCACGCCGGCGGCCGCGACCGCGGAAACCCGAGGTTGTATGCCCATTCACGCTCCCACAAAAGAAACTAAGTTTACACACAAGCACGCGCTTGGTGCAAAAGAAACATTTTGCTTACGCCGTCGACAAGTTTTGCTTAAATCAAAAGCATTGCTGGACAGAATTTCAAAATTCCTTTTGAATATGACGCCAAATGTCAAGCTGGCGCCAAGCGGATGCGACTAATCTTGCATCGTCTTCTCAAGACGCCTCCCGGACATCGTCGCGCCGCCATGCTTGCCCGGGATGCAATGAAAAATGGAGTTTTGCCATGGACGATCTGATCCACGCCTCGCCCGCCGCCAGCCACATGTCCTCGCTGCGCCATCCGCTGGAGCCGCTGACCGCCGCGGAGATCCGCGCCGTGATGGCGCTGATCCACGCATCACCCGATTTCGGGCCGAAATTCCTGTTCGAAACGATCGAGTTGAAGGAGCCTGCGCGCAGCGCGCTGGCCGACTACGCCGCCGGCAAGTCCAGCCCGCGCGAGGCGCGCGCCAACGTGTTCCTGGGCGATGAGCCTGGCCTCTGGCGCCTGACGATTTCGCTCTCCGACGGCGCGATCACCTCGAAGACGCATCTCCCGACCAAGCGCCCGATGATCCAGCTTGAGCAGTTCCTGCAGATCGAGGGCATCGTCCGCGCCCATCCGGAATTCATCGCGGCCTGCGCCAAGCGCGGGATCACCGACATGTCGATGGTCTGCGTCGATCCCTGGTCGGCCGGCAATTTCGACATCCCGGGCGAGGAGAACGGCTATCTCTCCCACACCTTCTGCTGGCTGCGCCTGCGGGAGAACGAGAATTTCTACGCCCACCCGATCGAGGGCATCAACGCCGTCGTCGACATCAAGGCGGGCAAGGTCATCCGCGTCGATGATTACGGCGCCAAGCCGATCCCGATGGCGGAATTCAACTATGAAGCGCAGTTCTTCGACAAGTTCCGCGCGCCGCTGAAGCCGCTCGACATCATCCAGCCGGAAGGGGCCAGTTTCGTGCTCGACGGCCATGCGATCACCTGGGACAACTGGTCGCTGGTGATCGGCTTCAACGCGCGCGAGGGGTTGACCCTGCATGATATCCGTTATGCCGGACGGCCGATCGTCAACCGCGCGGCGCTGGCGGAGATGGTGGTGCCGTATGGCGTGCCGGAAGCCGGGCATTTCCGCAAGAATGTGTTCGACATCGGCGAATACGGGCTCGGCAAGCTCACCAACTCGCTCACGCTGGGCTGCGACTGCCTCGGCACCATCGCGTATCTGGATGTCGATCTGAACACGATGACCGGCGATGTGTTCCATATCGACAAGGCGATCTGCATTCATGAGGAAGACAGCGGGATTCTCTGGAAGCACTGGGATTTCCGCACCGAGCGGACGGAGGTTCGGCGCGGCCGCAAGCTGGTGATCTCCTCGATCGCGACGGTCGGGAATTACGAATACGCATCGTACTGGTATTTCACCCAGGACGGGATGATCGAGTTCGAGATGAAGGCGACGGGGATCATCAACACCGCCGCCTGCGAACCGGGCAAGCCCAGCAAATACGGCGCCGAAGTGGCGCCGGGGCTGCAGGGCCATATCCATCAGCACGCGTTCTGCGCGCGGCTGGAAATGGCGGTCGACGGGCCGGGCAATTCGATCGTCGAGTGCAACACCTATGCCGAGGAAGATTCCACGCTGAACCCGTATGGCAATGCGTTCTACCAGGAAGAGACGGTGCTGACATCCGAGCTGGGCGCCTGCCGTAAGGCAAATCCGGCGACGCAGCGCTTCTGGAAGGTGATCAACCCGAACAAGACCAACCACACCGGCAAGCCGGTCGGCTACAAGCTGTATCCGGCCAATGTCATCACCTCGTTCCTGCAGCCCAACTCGGCCTCGGGCATCCGCTCCAGCTTCACGGAAAACCATCTCTGGGTCACCAAATTCGACCCGGAGGAGCGCTACCCCGCCGGCGAGTACATGAACCACTCGGACGGCAAAGGCGGTGTGAAGGACTTCGTGCAGGCGGACCGCAACCTGGAAAACACCGACCTCGTGCTCTGGCACGTCTTCGGCCTGCATCACCAGCCGCGGACCGAGGATTTTCCGGTGCAGCCTTGCATCGTCACCGGCTTCAAGCTGATGCCAAACGGGTTTTTTGACCAGAATCCGGGCATCGATGTGGCGCCCGGCGTGAACAAGGCGAGCAAACTCGCGAACGGCCCGTCCTGCTGCGGCTGAGGCACGGGACTTGCATTGAGAAAAATAGTACTTAGCCGCCGGCCCTGGCGCGTGCAGGACCGGCGGAGAATTCCATCAGCCCGGAGAGACATATGGTTGCGGTTACCGATACAGTCGTTATTCCCGATAAAGCGCAGCTCAAGCATGGCGCGCTCAGCCTGCCGGAGACAATCGGGCAGTCGATCGCGAATATCGCGCCAACCCTGACGCCGGCACTGAACATTTCGGTCGTTGCCGGGCTGGCGGGCGTCGGCTCGTGGATCTCCTATCTGATCGCCACGATCGGCCTGGTCTTCGTCGGCGCCTGCATCGCCACGCTGGCGAAACGGCACCCGGAAGCCGGCTCCTACTTCGTCTATATCGGCCGCAATTTTGGCCCCGTGACCGGCGCGCTCGCCGGCTGGACCATGATCCTCGCCTATCTCACAACCGCGGTCGCGGTGGTCGCCGGCTTTCCGCTGTTCCTGCAGAATTTCCTGACCGTCTTGCACGTCACGCTGACCTTCACGGAACAAATGATCTTCGCGATCGCGTTCCTCGGCCTCGTCACCTACGCGGCCTATCGTGACATCCAGGTATCCTCGCGCGTCGGCTTGGTGCTGGAAACCATCTCGATCGGCATCATCATCATCATCACCGCGATCGTCGTCGGCAAGCACGGCACGATTGCCGACCCGCAACAGCTCAACTTCACGAAAATTCCGTTCGGCGGCGTGATGTCCGCCATGGCGTTTGCGGTGTTCAGCTTCGTCGGCTTCGAGAGTGCCGCGACGCTCGCGAAGGAATCGGCCAATCCGCGCCGCAATGTGCCGTTCGCGGTGATCGGCAGCGCCGCCGCCGCCGGCACGTTCTTCGTCATCATCAGCTACTGCATGATCCTCGGCATGGGCGACAATGCGGCGGCGATCGGTAACAGCTCGTCGCCCTTCGCGGACATGACCGCCAAGGCCGGCCTGCCCTGGGCCGCCGGGGTGGTCTACTTCGCAGCGATGATCAGCGCCTTCGCCTGCGCGCTCGCCTGCATCAACGCCGGCTCGCGCATGTTCTACTCGATGGGCCGCTACCAGTTCATCCACGGCTCCATGGGCATGGTGCACGGCGTTCACAAGACGCCGTACTTCGCGGTGTACATGTCGGCGCTGATCACGCTGATCATCATCGTGCCGCTCGCCATCAACCAAGGCTTCCTCAATGCCTTCGGCCTCACCGGCACCATCGCCACCTACGGCTTCGTGATCGTGTATCTGGGCGTGTGCGTGGTGGCGCCGGTGGACATGTACAAAGGCGGGGTGATGAAGCCGCAGCACATTTTCTTCGGCGTCGCCGGGGCCGTGCTGATGGGCTTCGTGATTTACGCCAGCCTGGTGCCGTACCCGGCGGCGCCGTTCAACTGGCTGCCGCCGATCTTCGCGATCTACCTGGTGATCGGCCTGATCTGGTTCCTGGTGCTGAAATCGAAGAACCCGCAGGTGCTGCTGAGCATTGCCAATGACATGGAGGGGTAAGTAAGCAAGGCCAGGGGGCTCTGCCCCCTGGACCCCCGCCAAGGGCACAGCCCTTGGAACCGGGTCCCGGCCTCTTAAGAGAGGGGCCTGCAACGTGTGTTTCAAAGCCGGTGAATTTGAAGGCCCCTCTCTTAAGAGGCCGGACTCGGGTTCTAAGGGCTGTGCCCTTAGTGGGGGGTCCAGGGGGGCAAAGCCCCCCTGGCCTTACTTACTTCCCTTCATTGACACCGGCCATGCCCCGCGCTACCGGCGGGGCACTGGCGAGGCGGCGTAGCTCAGCGGTAGAGCAGGGGAATCATAATCCCTTGGTCGGTGGTTCAAATCCGCCCGTCGCTACCAGATTCTTCATCTCAATCAGATATCTGCATTTTGCGGTCGGCCAGGACCGTTAGGTTCATTTTAACGAACTGCAAATAAAACCGCATCCGCGCGGCGAGGGGCGCATCTTTTCAACCTAGGCAGGAAAACTTCGTCGCTTCCAGGCGAATTTACCGATGTCGGCAACCACGCGCGGGAGCGTTCATGATGTTTGCGAGCCCAATTTTGGCCGGTCCCGGCGCGCTATGATCCCAGATGCTGCGCGCGACGCCGAGGCGGTTCTGACATTGCCGGCGGATCTGGATTTGCGGACCGCCTCTGCGCTGCAGGCGGCGATTCTGGGGCGCCGCGGCGCCGATCTAAGAGTTGACGCAAGCGGGGTTCTGCATCTGGGCGCGCAGTGCCTGCAGGTGTTGATCGCCGCCCGCGCGCTTTGGGAGGCGGACGGGCATGAGCTTGAGATCGAATCGCCCTCCCCGCCTTTCGCGGCGGCGTTGCGGCTGCTGGGCGCCGCGCCGGGCGATATCGCGCACCAGGTCGTGGCATGACGACAACCGTTCTCACGGTCGATGATTCCCGGTCGATGCGCGACATGCTGCGGCATTCGCTGCTTGCCGCCGGGTTTCGCGTGCTGCAGGCCGAGGATGGCGTGCACGGGCTGGAGGTGCTGGAGACCGAGACGCCGCATGTCATCGTCACCGACATCAATATGCCAAGGCTCGACGGTTTCGGCTTCATCGAGGCGGTGCGCAAGGATGCCAGGCGGCGCGGGATGCCGGTACTGGTCCTGACGACGGAGGTTGATCCGGACAAGAAGCTGCGCGCCAAGGATGCCGGCGCGACAGGCTGGATCGTCAAACCGTTCGATCCGGTGAAGCTGGTGGACGCCATCCGCCGCGTCACCTCGTAGAGCCCCCGAATGCTGGATCCGATGGCCGCGATCCGCGAGACGTTCTTTCAGGAATGCGAGGACCTGCTCGCCGAGCTTGAGACCGGGCTGAGCGGCATCGGCGACGGCACCGCGGATGCCGGCACGGTGAACGCGGTGTTCCGGGCGGTGCATTCGATCAAGGGCAGCGCCGGGATTTTCGCGCTCGACGCGCTGGTCGGTTTTGCCCATCGGTTCGAGACGGTTCTGGACGCGCTGCGCGGCGGCGGCCTGGCGCCGCGGCCGGAGGTGATGAAGACCCTGTTGCAGGCGGCCGATGCGCTGGCCGACCTGATCCGCGCCGCCCGCAGCGGCGAGAGCGCCGACGAGGTGAAAACCCGGACCGTCGAGGCGGCGCTGACGGCCCTGCTCGCCGGCGCCGCGCCGCCTATGGCCGAGCCGCAAACGGCGCCGCCGGAGACGAAGCCGCCGCCGGACCGGCCGAAGAAGGCCTGGCGCGTGCGGCTCCGGCCGTCGGCGGCGCTTTATCTGAAGGGCAACGAGACCAGCCGGCTGCTGCGCGAGCTGGGGCGGCTGAGCGAAACGTATCGGGTGACGCTGGATGCGTCGCGGCTGCCGGATCTGACCGAGCTCGACCCGGAGGGCGCCTATCTCGAATGGACGGTCTGGCTGGAAGGCGACCTTTACGAATACGCGATCCGCGAGGTGTTCGAGTTCGTCGAGGATGATTGCGAGCTGGAGATCGTCCGGGTGGATGCGGCCGCGATCGAGGCCGATCAGGCGGCTTTCCCGTCCGCCGTTCACGCCGCGGCGGAGGAGGCCGCGCCGGCCTTCGGCCTGTTCCCCCCGCTGGACGAGCCGCCGGCGTTCGAGATCTACGACATCCCCGCGCCGCCGCAAGACGATGTGGCGGCGGCACCGGCGCCGAAACCCGCCGCCGCGGCCGGCCATCCGGCGCCGGGACCGCTGGAGGCGGGCGTTGCCAAGACCGAGTTGGCGCCGGTCAGCGCCACAATTCGCGTCGAGCTCGACCGGGTTGACCGCCTGATCGACCTGGTCGGCGAGCTGGTCATCAACGAGGCGATGCTAAGCCAGCGCGTGTTCGAGGCGGGGCTGGTCCGCGCATCCGGCGTCGGCGTCGCGCTGGAGGAGTTGGAACAACTGACGCGCGAAATCCAGGACAGCGTGATGGCCATCCGCGCCCAGCCGGTGCGCGCGGTGTTTCAGCGCATGAAGCGGCTGGTGCGGGAGGTGGCGGCGCAGACCGGCAAGCAGGTGCGGCTGGTCACCGAGGGCGAGGGCACGGAAGTGGACAAGACGGTGATCGAGCGGATCGCCGACCCGCTGACGCATATGATCCGCAACGCGATCGACCACGGGCTGGAGGCGCCGGCGGCGCGGCGCGCGGCCGGCAAGCCGGAGGAAGGGCTGGTGCGGCTGACCGCCTTGCACCGGTCTGGGCGCATCGTGCTCGAAGTGTCCGATGATGGCGGCGGCATCAACCGGCCCTTCGTGCGGGCGAAGGCGGTGCAGAACAACCTGATCGCCGCCGACGCCGTGCTGACGGATGACGAGATCGACAATCTGATCTTCCTGCCCGGTTTCTCCACCGCCAGCGCGGTTTCCAGCATTTCCGGCCGTGGCGTGGGCATGGACGTGGTGCGGCAATCGGTGCAGGCGCTGGGCGGGCATGTGTCGATCGCCTCGCGCCCCGGCGCCGGCGCCACCTTCACGCTCAGCCTGCCGCTGACGCTCGCCGTGCTGGACGGCATGGTGGTACGCGCCGCCGGCCAGACGCTGATCATCCCGCTTGGCGCCATCATCGAAACCTTGCAGCCGCGGCCGGAAAATGTGCACAGGCTGGATGCCGATCTGCAGGTCATCGCGCTTCGTGGCGGCTTCATCCCGCTGATCGACGTCGCGACCTCGCTCGGCTATCGCGCGCATCCTGTGGAGCCGGAGCGGGCGGTGGCGCTGCTGGTGGAAGGCGAGCATGGCGCGCGGGCCGTGCTGCTGGTGGACGAGATCGACGCGCAGCGCCAGGTCGTGATCAAGAGCCTGGAGACAAATTACCGCGCGGTGCCGAAGATCGCCGCCGCGACCGTGATGGGGGACGGCAAGGTCGCCCTGATCCTGGATATCGACCAAATCGTCTCCGCCACAAGGGCGGCGGAACGCCGGGCCGAGCCGTGCCTGCTGGAGGCGAGCTGAGACATGACGGACTCCCTGACCCCGCAGCCCAACGCGATGGAACTGGTGGTCTTTCGCGTCGGCGCGCAGGAATTCTGCATCGACATCATGGCGGTCCGCGAAATCCGCGGCTGGACGGCGGCGACCTTGCTGCCGCATGCGCCGCGCTATGTACGCGGGGTCATCAATTTGCGCGGCCCGGTGCTGCCGATCGTCGATTTCGCCATAAGGCTCGGCCTGCCGAGCCGCGAGCCGACCGAACGCAACGTCATCATCGTCGTGCAGGCCGGTCCGCGCCAGATCGGCCTTCTGGTGGACGCGGTCTCCGACATCCTGACCACGAGGGAAAGCCAGCTGCGCCCGACGCCGGACGTCGCCTCCGAGACCGCGAAACTTTTCATCCGCGGGCTGCTGGCGATCGATGGGCGGATGCTCAGCCTGATCTCGCTCGACCACCTGCTGCCTGCCGACGACCGCGAGGCGGCATGACGCTCCTGCAGCGCCAGCCGCCCGCCGGGGAATTTTCCATGACGGCGCGGGATTTCGAGCGCATCGCCGCCATCGTCGGCGCCGAGGCCGGGATCAAACTGCCCCCGGCCAAGGTCAACCTCGTCTATTCCCGTCTCGCCAAGCGGCTGCGGCAGCTCGGGCTGCGGGATTTCGGGCAGTATTGCGCGCTGGTCGCTAACCCCGCCAACCGGGACGAGCGCGACGCCATGATCGCGGCGCTGACCACCAACGTCACCCATTTCTTTCGCGAGCGGCACCATTTCGAGCATTTGAAGACCGCCGTGGTGCCGGCGATGATCGCGGCGGCAAGGCGCGGCGCGCCGGTGCGGCTGTGGTCGGCGGCCTGCTCAAGCGGTCAGGAAGCCTATTCGATGGCGCTGGCCATCCTTTCCGCCTGGCCGGAGGCGCTGTCGCACGACGTGAAAATCCTCGCCACCGACATCGATCCCAGCATGCTGAAAATCGGCGAGGCCGGCCGCTATGAAAGCGCGTCGGTGACGCAAATCCCGGCGCCGCTCCGGCAGCGTTGGTTCCGCAAAATGCCTGAGTCGCCGGGGCCGGCGGGCGAGACCTGGCAGGCGAGCGAGGCGCTGCGCTCGATGATCGCGTTCCGCAAGCTGAACCTGATCGGCGACTGGCCGATGCGCGGGCGGTTCCACGCCATATTCTGCCGGAACGTGGTGATCTATTTCGACGGCGAGACGCAGGCCAGGCTGTGGTCCCGCCTGGCGGGCAAGCTGGCGGCGGACGGCGTGCTGTATATCGGGTATTCGGAGCGCGTC
>Ga0209208_10008282_pt1 | contig 13892 bp, 10 predicted proteins | sample S1TSphfallax_3_FD_187694 | JGI IMG/M metagenome (GOLD analysis project Ga0209208, IMG submission 187694) | Host-associated microbial communities from peat moss isolated from Minnesota, USA - S1T2_Fd - Sphagnum fallax MG (SPAdes) (version 2) | ecosystem: Host-associated > Plants > Peat moss >...
CAATACTTGAATACCCAAACCCCATGCAAAATCCGTGTCATGAACAGTGTTTTGTTTTTTGGGGGTTTTGTGGGCCAAATTTTTTGCATTTGTGACAACAAGAAAAATTTGAAGTTTGAAAAAAAATTGCTAAAATTTTGGAAAAACTCAACAAAATCTCAAAGCCAAAAAATTCTTTAATTATTAAAATTAAAATTTTAATTAAATTAAATTAAAAAAAAACCCTTGCTCGTGAACACTAACAAGAACTCTTTAGTGGCCAATTCTGCAATCTCTTTTATGTGAATTTCAGTAATAATATTTTTAAACTCATCACTAGAGGAGATCATTCTCTCAGAATACAACATTAGGAGCACCAATTGTCTGATTAGGCTGTTGTTAAGATGCATATTTTGGCACTAGAACGTGTCCTGTAACGTGTTTTTTTTGTTTTTTGCGTGTCACACATGATACATCAAACTTCTCGTCAAAGCTTTCAGAACATTCTTGAATGGGCTCATGTGACCCAGCACCCACCGATGCACCATCTATCCAAAATCCATTAGAACCTAGTTGGGGATGAACCTCAATTGAGTCACCAAGGTTCAACCATGATAATCTATCTTGCAAACCCTCCTTTCTCTCTCCGGCCCTTCACCATTCTAATACAGCCTAAGGGGGGCTGGAATGAGAGAGTAGGGAATGTAAGTGGTTTACACATTTAGGTGTGTAAAGGAGGTAAGGCACTTGGTGTTTCGTAGTGAGTTAGATGCATGTGGATGGTTAGTACATAAATGACACTCTTTTTATTGGTGTGTTTGTATTTTGAGGGTTCTTCCTTGTGAGAAGAACCCTATGGCACTATGCCACCAAAGGGGACGTATACCCTTGGGTGGCCCTCACTCGCTCAAGAGAACCCACTCTTACAAAAACCTTCATTACAACATAACTAACCACCATGGTAAGCAATTTGCATGGGAAGACAACTGGAAGAACGAATGACGGGGTGTTTTCCTGTTCACACACCATCCATCATGCATAATGAACTGGTGAGAGCTGGCAGGGTACTGACTGGTTGGACATTTTTGGCATTATGCCTGGCAAATGTGCAGCTCAAGGGCCACAGTGAATCAGCACCCACCAGTGCACCATGAAGGATGAATGATAAGTGGTCAGGAAACAATTTTCGGTTGGGTTCCAGTTCCCTAACTAACCATGGTGGTTAGGTCAGTTGCTTTTCTTTTGCTAACCTATCTACTAATAACCCACAAGCAGGTTGTTAGTAGGTAGGTAGGTAGGTAGGTAGGTAGGTAGTAAAAGCAACCCTTGCCTATTATGTATAGACCATCTACTTACCTAATAATTACCTATTTTCCGACCTATCTACCTATATATGGGACCTATATTTCACACAGAAGTGGTTACCAAGGTGAAACCAAATATTAACTCGGTTGAGGTTCATCCACAACCGAGTAATACTGAGCATCCAGTGGATGGTGCGCTGGTGGGTTGCTGGTTCACTGTCGCCCAGCTCAAGCCTAGTTGGAAGATATAAACCAAAAGCCAGCTTAATTTTTATTTTTTTTAAAAGGCCGAAAAAAAAGGGGAACGTTTTGGGGGTGGGGTGGGAACAGGGGAGAGACTGGAGAGATATTAATGAGGTCCTAAAACGTGATCCACTAAGTATTCCCATTCACACCATATTTGCAGGCTGATATGGGGCCGTATTCACACAGGGAGGGGGAGCGGTGGGTGGGCCCATTCACACTACAATTCACACACAGGTAACGCTCCATGTGTACAGTGGCTGCCATTCTGTTTTTCCGTAGGTGGCGGAGGCGGAAGTCAAAGAGCGCAGCCGCAACGCAACGACGTGAGTAGTAGCCGCAATGTTGACTCCCGCGTGTGTTCCAGACGCTTGCGCCTTCCTCTCATCTTCTTCTTCTTCGCGAAAGAAAAGGGACGTGTTGGGTCTCATACACACGCAGACACTGAAAACAAAGAAACAAACAACATCAACAACAAGAGCAAGAACAAGGGAGGTGGAATCTTGGCATCCACGAGATCTTCTTTTCAAAGTCAGCTCATGAGCGGAATTTAATAACATCAACTTGTTTCTGTCTGTGCGTGTTTGTGTTTCTTAAATTTTTTTTATTGAAGTTCATGGCTGGCATAATATTCGTCAGTAGCTTCCTGCCTCACGTGTTTGTTTCATATCGCTCAGATTCTGCTGTGAACTGTGAACGTTTTGGGAGGATTTAGTCTTCATGTAGTTTCTTCACATCTTTGTTTCCCATTTGTTTGTTTGTTTGTTTTATTTTTTCTTGTTGTCTAACTCGTGTTTTTGGGAATTATAAGTGGTCATTCCGTGGTCGGATCGACCGGATTGTAATGCATTATGTGATCTAGAAGCTTCAACCATGAACGGTTTTGATACATTTTTTTGAGTAACATTTTGCTTCTTGAGTCTTAGAATTTTTTTTTGGCATTGCTGATCGGCCTCATCAGCAGCTAGTAGTTTTCTGGTGATCACGAGCTTTGCTCATAGGATCTGAGGATTAACTAAGAGTTGAATCAGACATATTGGCAAATCAGAGTTTTTGCTGCTGATGCATAGAGTTTGAAGTTTCTGCACCTGAGTTTGGGTAGATCTGGTTTGTGGGTCGACATTTGTGTTGAGATTTCATGCTTACAGAGTCTTCGAATCTAGGTTTGTTCCACTTGGTTGATTCTTCTCTCCCATTTTCTTTACAGATCAGATCATATCAGCAGCTCGGGATCACCGGAAGCTGACAAATCTGTGTGTGCAGCAGCTGGGATTGTCTTAACATAAGCGCCAAGCTTTAGAGCTGGCTGGGTCGATCCGTCCCCCAAGTTTCCAGTGGAATATTTTCCAGACGTGTTGATGGGATTTATAACCTTGATGAAGCTCAATGCCATTCTGTCAAAAGCAGTACACTGGGTTTGATGAGGTCATAGCTCAAGAGACAGCATATTCATTGCGAAGTTCTCTCGAGTGTTTAGCACATTTCTGTGAATCTCGTGAAACAGAGGCCGTCTTCTTTCTGTCCTTTGCGCACTTAGAGCCAGCATCACATTCTCCTAGTCTGTGTATGTGACTCCTTTTTCCCAGCGTTTTCGCTCAGTCAATCGTCCCAATCTTTGTCTGCATAATTCTCTCGCAGTAAATTTCTTTAGGATCAAGATTCCAATGGAAGATTCAAACGGTCACGGCCAGGAGCTTGCTGGGCAGAGAAGCTACATGGAGAGGATTCTAAGATCACTTCACGCCGGTCATGAAGATCCACCCCGTGAATCGTCGAATCTATTGGAGGAACCATCGGTGCTCAGGGGGCAACCTGCAGCCGCATTTTACACAGGTACCAATACTTGTGAAAACCTAAGTTCGCAAGCTGATCGCTATAGCACTGAGCAGCACCAGCTGTCGATCACCTCCGGAACATCCATGTGGCCCGAGTACTGCTCTGATTTTTCTACATTGGTGGAAGAAAGTCTGGAGCTGCAGCCGATGATGATGAGTTATGATCTCAGATCGATTGACACCAACAACATTACTCCTTCAAGATCAGTCACAGCTTCATGTCCTGCAAGCTTTTCAAGTTTTGTTGATCCATTGGCAGCTGACACCATTATCAGATCACATGGGATGCTGCTGCATCAATTTCAATCTGCGCCAGGATTAACATCTTCAGGTGCAGGGGACGACTGTAACCTGATCAAAGCTGCAGGAGAGCAGGAGCATGAACTCTCTTGGATTGATTTTGATGATGGACTGAACTCAGCCATGATGATGTCACAAGAAGTCGAAGCTGCTGCATCAACTCATGAGCCATTACCTTCCGATCAGATGAGCTCATTAGTAGCTGCTAGTTGTGATCAGAATATGCTGGTTGGAAAAAAAATCGGGCGGAATTCTCGGCCAGATTTCGCTGCATCACATGGATCCCATGAAACAGTTAATACCAGACGAGGCACATCATCGACTAAGCAGCTGCCTGGAACACCCAACTCAGATCAATCTCTCTCATCATCAGTCAGCGATGGTTCTGCGGACTGGACGACTAACTCTGGCAGCACAATCCAACAACAACAACAACAGAAGGAGCAGGAGCTCCAACTAGTTGGTTGTGATGCAGTCGACGAGTCCGGCAAGACGACGACGTCACAGGCAGATGGTGGAGCTGGAGTGGAGAAGGGAGCTGCAGCTGCTGTTGATGAAGAAGAAGAAGAAGAAGAAGAAGAAGGAGAAGAAGATCAGAACAAGACCTGCAAGACCAAAAAGCAGCTGCACTCTCCCATGTAAGTCATTTACCTATTCTTACTCTTTTCTTCTTCTTCTTCTTCTTCTTCTTATTAACCCTGGTTTTTTCCATTTTTTTCTCAATTTTTTGATGTTGCATCATTTGGCTGGCTAGCATCCCAAGAGGGATTTAGCATTATATGGCTACAGGTTTTTAAAACCTGTCTAATCAAAATCAACAAAAAAATCCAATAAAACCTTGTCCAATTAGTTTTTAAAATTATGGCTACCAAACTAAAATCAGAGTCCAAATGTGGCCAAAAAAAATTCAATTTCCTAAACATTTGGCCATTTGGAATCGGATAGATTGTTTTTCTAAAGAACCCAACTCTGGATCAAAACCAGCTCTGATTTTCAGAACAAGGATTGAAACCAGAATTGAAATTTTTTTTTTTTTTTTGGGGATGAACCAAACTCAAAACCAAATTCCTGGTTTGATTTATGTGTGAAACCCCAACAAAAGACACTTATAATTTATTTTCCAGAAACCAAAGTTCTGGAGGTTCTTCTTCATAAAAGTAAGTAAAGAACTGCCCAACACTGATATATATATATATATACATGTCTCGTACTAACCAGGCTGAGACCCAATAGGCCGACTACTGGGACCAGGCTTGTACAATGGGATTGTGGGTAGCCTGTGTGTAGTAAGTTAACATGGGTTGGTGTTATTGTGTATAGACTCCGAGCAAGGAAGAAAGGACAGATGAAAAGAGTGAAACAGCCTAAACACTGCATCAAGACCAGAACTGATGTAGAGATCATGGATGATAACTTCAAATGGCGCAAATACGGTCAAAAAGCTGTCAAAAACAGCCCTTATCCGAGGTAAGATATCCTTACAGACTACTATTACTCAACTATAGAAGAATCAGAGGCTAGCAATTAATTAATTTTTGGAATTTTATTTTTTTGCATATATTTGTTGAGAAAACACAAGTGTCCATGGTGAGTTGCTGGCTCTTAAATCTTATGCATTTTTTACTCTCAAATAATGTCTGCTACCTGAATGAGTATTGATTTTCTAATTTGCGTGTCTATACATAGTGTTAGAAAACCTTAGTAATGATGGTCCTTAAAGTTACCCCGATTGTTCATCTGCCTTTCATCCCTTGCATAAGAAGGGATGATGGCTTGAGTGGATGGGATGGAAACAAAATTTGACATTAAGACTAGTAACACAAATGGGGTAGGATGGATAGTATTGGATATGGATAGGATGATGGGTTCAATCATGGACAGACTACCCTTTGGTAGCTGTACTCATGGGTCAGTTCAATTCTTTGCAAAGTGGCAACCCCCCTTAGAGGATCTGTAGGAATAGCCACTAACCTCTTGATTTGAACTGATATTAATCCATCAGGTTTATGTACTCTATGTGTATATTGCAATCAAAGATGTAATCTTATGCCCCCAAAAAATGGTCATTTGCAGGAATTACTACAGGTGCAGTACACAGAATTGCCCTGTGAGGAAAAGAGTTGAGAGGTGTGCAGATGACCCAGGCTTTGTGTTAACAACTTATGAAGGCACTCACACTCACCAATCTCCAGCTTTTGCTCGCCTACCCATTGGTGCCTACTTTGGAGCCTTTGGTCAACCATTTATGGATCCCTTGTCCCAAACTGCTTACATTCATAGCCTTGGGACCTCTGCAGCAAGCTTACTTCCCTTGTTTGCTCAAAGAGACCTTACTTGTAACCCAAATTATGTTGGGAGCTTGTCCAGTTCAATGTTGTCACATAGAGAAGCCTTAAATTCATACTATTCTAGAATGGGTACCATTCCCCCGCCAAGTATTATATCAGCCTCTCAGCAATTTGGAGGTGGTCAGCTTATAGACCCTCTGCTAGTCAAGCTCCAGCACATGGAATACAATTTGAGATCAGAAACACAAAACTCAGTTTCAGGAACCCAGTCAGAAATGCAAAGCCCACAAGCAGGACCCATGATAGATTTCAGTACTCATCCATCAAGTGGGAGCCAACCAATGCTTCAAGATGCAAGCCCCCAAGTGTGGGAGGCTGTGAGAGCCACTCAAGGTCAAATTGCGGAAGCCGCTGCCTTACAGCAATTTGATGACAACAAATTCATTGAGCCAGCAAAGCTATGGTCAAGTGGCCAGGATTTTGTTGGAGGTCGAGATGGTCTATTGAGACCACCAACAACTACTCTTTGCAGAAGTTTGCAATCAGGTTGCCGCACTGATGAAGGGCTTCTTGAGGATATGATCAGACCTGCCCTTCCTAGATATGGGTTGAGATGACCAATGAACACAATATGGTTTTTTCAGGCACTTACAATATTTGTATATATTATTTTCTTGAAATTCCAGAATAGCTCTAATGGGTATGCATTTGTTTTATGATGCAAGTGAAGGAAGGGAGCCTGAACTTGCATATGATAGGAGGCCCTATGACTGCAACTTTAACCTTTGGGCCACTTCCTAGTATGAATTAAAGTGCTTTTGACATACAAGCAGTCAAGCTTTGTAAATAATTCAAAAATGCATCTCCCACAATTTGTTTCATATTTTTTCGAGCCCATATGAATTTATTATGAATATTTGAAATTGAAGCATAGTTGCTCCAGAAGTGATGCGTAACAACCCTTCAGAACTTAGGAGAACTAGTCCTATGCTCACATTCAAGAAATGTCTACTAGTAACTAACTTTAAGCATTTGAATGTTTTCAGCTCTTCTTAATGACACAACATCATATACTATTGTTGTTCTCCCAAAATGTCTTTCACCCACTTTCATACATCATTAAACAAATAGACCACAAGTAATCATTCAAAAGCTGAACACTCTTCCCAAAAGCACACACCCATGAACACTTATTAGTGAAATATTGTCTCCTTGGATGCACACGAACCTCTCTTTGAAAGTGTTTCCACTTGACATTATGAAACAATCACAAGCACAAATAGCAACTTAGCCTTGCAAAATACATAATATAACCCTACACAATGCAATAAGATATTGGCTACAACAATAAACAATAGCAACCAATGAATCATCCATTGGAAGCATGTTTTGACTCGTGAACTATATGAACCTGAACTAAGTGTGCCTTTGAGTTTGACCTTGGTAACCTATCCCATAAAAGATAGGTCTTGTAATTATGTAATTGGTGGCTACTTGTAAATAGATTGATTGTAAATAGGTAAAGGTTAGTGGATTGTCAATAGGTAAGCAACTAGCTAACCACCATGGTTAATTAGGGAATTGGAACCTAATGAATTTTTTTTCAACTATATATTTTTCATAGTGATGAAATATATTAATGGCTATTGTTTTGGGCTAATTGTGAAACCACACTACATTATAAAATCATACAAGAAAAACATGAGCCCCTAGCTAGTTAGTGTTTTAAATTGAAGGTGAGCCCCATGTCGTAAAATGAAGAGATCTTATTGGGTGAATGCATGGTTTAGTAGCTCTTTTTTCACATGAAGTCAGTTTTTATAGTGTTAAATTTGTAATTTAATTTGGCAACATTGATTAAATGGTAAATTTCATGTACCAAAACAAATAAATTTCATATTAATTGGAACCCCAAGCAAAGATTTTAAGAATATGCACTTGTGAAAAAAAGAAACTTTGAAATTGAAGAAAAACAACAACTCTAAAAACTTATGAAAATATGGTTCAATTTTGGCCATGCAAAAGTTCATAATTAATATTTTGCTATTATTTTGAAGGAAGAATTTCACATATAAACATTTATTATTTCATGGTACACCACATATTGAGACTCTATATGGAATTTGGAACTATAAGGGAATGTCAAGGCCTAGGCCCTAGATTTTATATGGTTCTTTTGACATGGAAGACCTTAAAATGAAAATGAGTAAATGCCTTTTTGAAGAAACATGCCTCTCATTGTTGGGATTCTTCAAAAATCCAAATTAACTAATTGCATTTGAAGAACATGGGTTATAGCATGCATGTGTGGTGAAAAAGGTTTTGGAATGTACTTATAACTTAAGATTCTACACATCATTTCTATTCGTAAAATTCAATTACCCATTCTAAACATTTTTTCAATCCTTGATAAGTAAATAGGAACAATTCCCTACATCATCAATTGTTATTGAAATCTAAATGTCTTTTAGAATGTAAAACAATAACAATTTTTCTTTGTTTTTTATTTCTTCATTAATGTTGGATGACACATGAAATAAAATAATGTTTTTAGAGCTTTGAATAGATGTAAGATTCATCACTCTTCTCATCCAAATTTTATATGATTGTACCTTAAACCCTAAACCCTTAAACCATTATGAACAATTTGAATAATTAAACCACCAAGCCCAACAAGTTTGAGATCTACCCCAGATATTTTGATAGTAGATAAATATGATAGTAATCAAGTGAATGCAAGCTATATTGGCTCACTTTTGGTGCCAGAGTGGTAATTTCTACAAGGTGCTTTGTGTTAAAATGCTTATGGTGAATAATTTAAAGTTCAAATACATTAAATGATGATTCATTCTAAACTTAAAACTTGATTATGAAGACGTTTGCGTAAATATTTTTTTGATGAATTCATTATCAAATAATGGACTTTTGAAGAAGAAAAATATGGACTCGTCAATTGGTTAGATTGTTAAAAAAAATCAAGAATTCATATTGAATTTCATTGCAAATTGTTTATAGGGACTAAGAATGGGTTGAAGAATGAAATGATAAAGTTAAATGTGATTTTTTTTTGTGAAACCTTAACCAAATGATAGTTATGAACTTTTAAAGGGTCAAAATTGAACCTTATTTTCAAAAGTCCTTTTGAAATGAATTTTTTTATGTTTATCAAAATTTCTATGCCCAATGGGTCCATAATTGAAATATTTAAATGGGCTTTTATTCTTGTGCACTTTATGGGGATTTCTTTTAGGATTTCCAAAGTGAGTTCACCATACTAGTTAACAAAAATTCCCCCCTCTTCACCATCAACCCCTCCCTTGCAACAAATTCACCTTTTCATCCTTAAGAAAACAATATCATCATCTATGAAAATCAAATATTAAAATTCTACTAACAAGCATGTTCCCATAGCCAAAATTTTACCTTTTATTTTTCCCCTTCACTAATTCCACATATTTCCCTTAACATTTTGGTCAAAGTTTTTTTCTTCTTACCAATTTGTTAACTATAAATTCATTAGATGATGAGTACCACTAAGTTTATATATGCCTATAAAAAATAAATCCACATAAAAACACAGTAGTGACATTGTTCAATTCAATAACTTAAAAAAACAAATCAAATCATATTTGAACAAACCATAACAAAATTAAGCCATTGGTAGATTAAAAAGTTGGTGTTAGCCTTAACAAACAAATAGGTGTTTTTCCAATATTACACAATTATTTTGTAGGTGAACTTTTGTTTTTACCTTCAATTAACATTTCCAATGTTTTGGGAAAACATTACATCCAAGGTTCAATACACAATACTTGGAATTTCAAAGCATCAAACCATTGCATGTTGTCAACAAATGAAAAGCAAGATTTATGAACATTGATGAGTTAAAGTTGGTTATGTTAGAATCAATGTGTCGGATTCATATATTATGGATACAAAAGGCTTAAAATCAAGAGACATTTGAGAAATTAAAACCATGAAAATCAAATGGCTATTGAAAGCTAGTTCTAGATTTTCACAAATTGGTGAAAATTAATTTCATTTTTCAAATTAAAATTAGAGGAAACGTATTCAACTGATATTCATACATGATGAAAAAATCAAGGGGCATAAATAAGCATCAAGCTTTCAAAATTGAAAAGGTTGTTGACATCCCTTGAATCTTTTGAAAGAGATTTTAGGATGAAATTCTATTGGCAATTTGAATAATGTACCCCAAATAAAATTAAAAAAATAATGATTAACAAATAATATAAAAATCAAAGGGTTATCAAACATCCCATCTAATAATCCTCAATTGTTGTTGTACATATAACATTAGCAATGGATTCATCAATGATATGTTGCTTTTATTAAAATAAAACCATCTTACCCCAACTAAACACCTTGCCTTCAAATGAACATGAGGTGTCCAAAACTTTAAAAAAACCTAGATTAACATATGACATTATTCATGCATATTATTTCATGGGGCATATGAGACTATTCAACCTTTTCACAAATGTGGGTTATCACGATTCAAATGGTGGGGAAATCACTTATCCCATAGAAATTCCTATCACATTTCCCACTTATTATTCAATTAACAAGAATGTTCAACATATTGAAACAAACTTCATTAATGACTTGGCATCTAGATAACCAAAGTGTTAATGGGCTTGTATGGCATGCTGCAAATTCAAAGCAATGGAAGTTTATAGATGAAAAATGGCCAAACTTTACTCAAGAGCCCTGCAACAAATGGCATAAACCCTTTTGTTGAAAAACACTTCACATGAAGCACATGGCTTATAGTCCTATTAAATTATAATGTTCCCCCATGGTTAACCACAAACATTTCATAATGTTATCATTCATTATTCTTGGGGAAGAGTCGATGACAAGGGGCAATATGGACACATACTTGGAACCTTTACTAAAGGAGTTGTAAGGCATGAAGGGGTTTAAATTCATGATGTTTCCAATTACAATGGGGCCTTTCAGTTCACTTTAAGAACAATCTTAATGTGGTGCATGCATGATTTTCTTGCACTTGACATCATGCTTGGTTATAGCACAAAAGGCTATCATGCATGCCCTAGGTGTAGCCCGTGTGCACTTCAAATTGATAACATAAAAAAATGTGTATTGCAACTATTGTTGATGGTTGTTTATGAATCATCAATTTTGGAAAAATGTAGCTACATTTTATGGTACCTATGATTTTCATATGGCATCACCCCAAGCGGAAGCATATAATGTATTTCGATGGGGCTTTATGGGAAAATATTTCTACAAGAAAGAAGGCACCTTTGCCTAAATGACTTGGCCAAGGTATATGGCATCAAGTGTGTTCCATCATTTTTTAAACTCAAGAATATTGGAAGGTATGTTACATATGGGTTGGTGCTTTTAAAAGGGCTTTGCTAAATGAACGCACAAGACATTCTTACACCACATGTCAACTAGGTAATGTCAAACCTAATCTCCCAAATGCTTTAAGGTTGTTTAATTGTTATCTCATTTTCAAAGATGAATCAACAATCTGCAAACCTCTACCTCCATGTCAATTTCCTTTACTTTGTATGGAGAAATTTCATATTTATTGAAAGTTTATTTGGATTTGAAAATTTTGCAACTTCTATCTTAATATATGATTGGAATTCTTGATTATATTAGGCTGCCCATCTTCTTGTAGTTCTAATTAGTTGCAATAATAAGGTTTTTCATTGTCCACTTTCCATCTTATGAAGTTTCTTTTATTGTATTCTTCTCCACAAGGAAAAAGAAGCTTGATTATGCATAATCCAATAAAATCATGAGTTGATGCAATAATTCCCATTTGGGGTATTTTGTTTTATTTGTCCTTATGCATAGGGTTTCCTTTGATTAAATAATCCTTGTTTAGGGTATTCAATTTCAATTGACAAGCTTTTTTACTTGGTGCATACATTAGTTAAAAAAACTATCATTTGCAACTAATTTTTAGTTACAAGAAACACTTATAACTAAAAAACTACCTAACATCAAACAAATCACTAATGACCACTAATGGCAAATTATTAATTAATGAACTTTTTCATTATAATATACATGTAGGTCATTCATATATACATATTTGGATGTGTTCATACAATTATACTTATGACTATCATGCAATTATAATATGCACCAATGCACACACTAGTAGAAATTGGCCAAAATGTAACCATTTTATTTGTGACTACGTGTGACTATTAGTTATTTGCAACTGCATTTGGACATTTTTGCAACTATTTCTTATGTTGGTCATATTTGCGACTACACTGGAACTAATTTACAATTACTTTGGTGTTCATCCTTCCATGTGAACAACATTTAGTTTGGTTTTCATCCAAGAAGAACAATTTATGTTCCATTAGTTGCAAATGTGACCAATTTAGTTGCAACCCTATGAATATACAAAGGTGTATTTTGTGAATTATAAGGAATATAGTTGGGTGTATTAAGATTTATAAATACATGTTTTGAATGTATATGAACAACCATATTACATGTGTATTCAAGTAATATTATTAATATAAATGGCTTCAATATTATGGTTACATTAATTATTTTATATTTTGAATATATTAAAATTTTATGTAAAGTATTTACTAAATATATTATGCCCATATTACAAGTTTATTCAAACCATCTTACTATACTTCTTAAAATGATTACAAATGACATTTATTATTATTATTATATTATATGTTTATATTAATAACATGTAATAAAAAAAACTAATTTTCAATATTATTTTTCATTAAAAAATTTTAAATAAAAATATTCTATTTCATAATGATGATAATGATGATGATGATGATATTAGAATGATAACAAAAATAATTATATAATTACTGAATTAATTACTAAAAGTTTAATATACTATTATATTATCATTATATTATTTTCAAATGACTAATGTACTTATTAATATTTTAGTTTTTATTTATTAACAATAGTAGCAATAAAACAATCATTCACCAAACACTAGTAGAAAATGGCCATTTTGCAATTGGTCTCTGCGACTAATTTTTAGTTACAAGCAACATTTGCAACTAAAATCTTAATAGTCGTGTTGAATAAGTAACAAACGACACTAGTTGCAAACGACAACAAATTTTGGATGAAAGAAAAAATCAACAAAATACGCCTTCATCCTTTGACTTATCATATACGTATTGTTGCTTGCAACTAGGATGCGACTTTTTTGGTGAACAAAGGAACAAATTATGTGTTGCCACGTGTCCCAACTTTTAATAATTAAAAATATATATTTATTATTTTGAAATAATCCAAGACGTTTAATTTTTATATTTGGATGGTTTAGATTGTGACACGTGGTGCAATAGAAATTTGCCATGTGGGATGTTAATTGAATTTGTCCAAATTCAATTTAAATCAATATTTAGGTATGTAGGTTGAATTAGGTACCTACCTACCTATATACCTACCTACCCTTTTAGGCTAAACACCTATCTAGATAAAAACCTATTTACCTACCTAGGCCAAATATCTATTTAGGTAAGTAGGTAGGTAGGTAGGTAGGTAAGAAAGTAGGTAGCTAAGTTAGAGAAGTATGTAGTTAGGGGTAAACACATGAATATTTTTATTTTATTTTGGGTTAAGTTGTTTTCAATGGGTCATCCATTACTACCAAAGTGGGGTGTAATTTACTAACTTAAATCACTATGGGACCTTAAAAGTGAAATAACTTCATTGCACTTTATTGATTTCACCTACTGAAAGTTATTTCATTATAATATCACTATGTAGACATTATGTTTCATTTCTGGTTAACATAATTCACTAAAACAATTTACTATAACAAATATGTTTATTTTTATGTTTTTAAAAATATTCTATCTATGTTACTTTATGATATACCCTATATTATTTTAAGCTACTTTAGTTATTCTAACTTATATTTTATGTTATTA